>Ga0315306_10000688_pt1 | contig 16211 bp, 16 predicted proteins | sample TDP1_MG_FD_203803 | JGI IMG/M metagenome (GOLD analysis project Ga0315306, IMG submission 203803) | Freshwater sediment microbial communities from Lake Towuti, South Sulawesi, Indonesia - TDP1 | ecosystem: Environmental > Aquatic > Freshwater > Lake > Sediment | place: Indonesia: South Sulawesi... | reverse complement strand
ACTCGCGAACGTCGAGGGGATAACCCCGCCTGAGGAGATCGACTACATCGTCGTGAATCACGTTGAGCCAGACCACTCGGGTGCGATGCCCGCGGTCATGAACGCAGCGAAGAGCGCCAAAGTCCTGGCGACAGAGGCGGGCGTCAACGGCTTACTTAGGCAATACCACCGGAGAGATTGGCCCCTCGTCGCAGTCAAGACAGGGGATGAGTTGGCTCTCGGCGGGAAGACTCTGAGCTTCATAGAAGCCCCGATGCTTCACTGGCCCGACAGCATGTTCACGTACCTGAAGGAGGACGGACTTCTGCTTCCTAACGACGCTTTCGGTCAACACCTTGCGACCTCCCAGAGGTTTGACGATGAAGTACAGGACCTGATGGGGGCAGCGGCAGGGTACTACGCGAACATACTGATGCCCTTCGCGCCTCAGGTTGCTCGGATGATTGAGAAGCTCAGGAACCTTGGATTGCGCATAGAGACGATAGCGCCAAGCCACGGCGTCATATGGAGGAAGTACCCGGCGAAGATCGTGCAGGCGTACATGGAATGGAGCGGTGGACGCAGCGAGAACAAGGCTGTCGTCGTGTTCGATTCCATGTGGGGAAGCACTGAAAAGATGGCTTATGCTATCGCTGATGGCGTTGCGAGTCGAGGAGTCGAAGCGAAGGTGTTTCACCTACGCAGGAGTGACACCAGCGACGTTCTCAAAGAGATCTTGGACGCAAGGGCGATCATCATCGGCTCGTCCACGCTGAACAACGGCCCTCTCCCGGCCATGGTCTCCTTCCTCGCCTACATGAGGGGCCTTAGGCCTAGAGGCAAGGGGACGGCTGCGTTCGGCTCGTACGGGTGGGGCGGCGGCGCGATCAGAGCCATCGAGACAGAGTGCAAAGCCATGGGGATGGAAGCCCTGGCAGCTGGGCTAGGGGTCAAGTACGTGCCCGACCAGAGCGAGCTTCAGACCTGCATCGAATACGGACGGACGATAGCTGACAAGGTCAAGTCCTTGCCGCGCCCGTAGATGCCTATAGGCTCCTTGCTGGACGCTCTTCGCCTAAGCCTCTAACCTCCGGCTAGCCACGCTCAAACCTTAAATGGCGTCCTCCAATGCCTGACTTCTGAAAGACCCATGCGAGAAGATGAGCCGATGGCTGAGGGACAAGACCTGCTTGCGAACGGGCTGGGGCAGCTGCGGGCGAGTGGCGAGAGGCTTGGCGTAGAACGGGACTTCATCGAGGTGTTAAGCCATCCGAAGAGAGCGCTCATCGTCTCCGTGCCGATCAGGCTTGACGATGGAAGCGTGAAGGTCTTCACCGGTTACAGGGTTCAACACACCGATGTCAGGGGCCCCTACAAGGGCGGGATCCGCTACCACCCCTCGGTTACGCTCGAAGAGGTCACAGCCTTAGCCATGCTGATGACATGGAAATGCGCCGTCATCGACATTCCGTACGGCGGCGCGAAAGGCGGTGTTGTCTGCAACCCGAAAGAGATGTCGACCACCGAGATTGAACGCCTCACTCGACGATACACGAGTATGATCGCGGACTTGATCGGCCCGTTCAGGGATGTCCCAGCGCCGGACATCTACACGGGGCCCCGAGAGATGGCTTGGGTGATGGACACCTACAGCCAGCTTAAGGGATACCTGATCCCAGAGGTAGTCACGGGGAAGCCGATCAGCGCCGGGGGCTCGGAGGGGAGGGCAGAGGCGACTTCGAAGGGCGGTCTGGTCTGCGTCAACGAAGCGGTGAGGAGGCTGGGGCTTCGCTCCAAGGAGACGAAGATATCGATTCTGGGTTATGGAAACGCGGGTTCGAACGCGGCCCTCTTACTCGCGCGGGAAGGCTACAGGGTTTCGGCCGTCAGCGACAGCAAGGGTGGGATCTGCAACCCGGAGGGGCTCGACCCTCTCAAGGTCTCAGAGCACAAGGCAAGAACCGGGTCGGTCGTCGGGTTTGAAGGCGCTCGGAACGTAAGCAACGAGGAGCTTATCGCGTCTGACTGCGACATCCTGATCCCGGCTGCGCTCTCGAACCAGATCACGGCCGGGAACGCTGAAGCAGTGAAGGCTAGGATAGTGGTTGAACTAGCCAACGGCCCCACGACGCCTGAGGCCGACCGTGTGCTAAAGGAGAAGAAGACGATGGTTGTGCCTGACATCCTGGCGAATGCAGGAGGCGTTCTCGTCAGCTACTTTGAGTGGGTCCAGAACCTGCATAAGGAGCACTGGAGCGCCGAAGAGGTGGAGGCTAAGCTGGAGACCAAGATGCTGCAGGCCTTCGACGAGGTGCTGAACGCTTCGCTCAAGGCGGGCGTTGACATGCGCGCAGCCGCAATGGACCTGGCCGTCAGCAGAGTGGTCGACGCGCTCCGGACGCTTGGCCTCTGGCCTTGACCGCGCGAACGATGCTAGACGGGTATGCCGGTTATCCTCACGCCTGCAGACGAGACCCCATACCTGATGTTAATGCTGACCAGGAGCGCCGTAAGCTGCTCCACGATGCGAGCGTTCTCGAGCGGCCCGCCATCCACGGGCCTAGCGCCGGGCAGCTCCTCGACGAGGCCCATGACTGTCCGTTTCGCCTCCGCATCGTCCCCACAGACTATGACATCGCATTCAACCTTACTCTTCAGGTCTTGGAGTTGCTCAGCGCTGACGTTGTTGAACGCCGAAACAACCTTCATACCGTTCGGAACGAGTTCTGCCGCCTGCTCAGCGGCAGAGCCCTGCCAAACGCCCAGCGTCCGCGTAGGTTTCCCCTCGATCGCGGTGGCCAGCGGGACCGTCACGTCCACAAGGATATCCCCGGGCTTGAACGAATCCCTGATACTCCTGAGGATTCCGATCTGAGCAGCGAAAGGAACGGTTAGAATGATGATATTGGCAGCCTTGGCCGCCTCTGCATTCTCCATGCCTCCAACGCAACAATCACGGCCTAGGGCCGCCGCCACCCGCCTGGCGGCATCCTCTGCTTTCGGCCTCTGCCTAGAGCCGATTATGACATTCTCACCGGCCATGGCTAGTCTAACAGCGAGGCCGAAGCCCTGGTCACCCGTGCCACCGATGACGGCAACAACGCGTTTACCTCTTGTCGGCCTCAGAGCATCGGTCAAGGATAGACCTCCAACCATGTCAAGCGTGCAACCTCTCGGGCGGGCCACTCAGAGTCCTGCAGGTGTCTTAAACCTTAACCCCCAAGGCCAAACGCCAAACGCTGCGTTCGGCGAAAGCGGCCGGGCACGCGTCGAAAACTGCCTGTCGCAATACGCCCCACATGGGCACTGAGGACCTTGAGTTGCTATCCTCAGCCGGTCGACCCCTTGTTCCAAGCAGTATTTAAACGAGGTCGCGGCTATCCCTACGGGATGTAACACACAGGCGCAGAACGCGGTAATACCCTGCTCTCTTGGGGGACCGTTCCCGTCCGCCCCTGTAGAGAATCTGCTCCCGGAAACTTGGGTCTTTTACAAAGCTGGTTTTCATTAGTATTAAGTTGGCACTGGCCCAGTTGTGGTTACCTCGAGATGAGTTGTGTAAAACGAAAGGAATGGAGGTGCATAGTTGGGTAGAAACGTGGCGAAGGGCTGGGAGGGGCGTGGTGGCCTCCTTCACAGGTCTCCGTCACTGAAGGAAAGGATCGCTACTTCCACCTACCGTCTTAGGACGCAGCTGACGAGGCTCGAGAACGCGTCGTCTAGGATGCAGACACATGACAAGTCGCTCTTCGAGAAGTGCGTCGCTGCCCAGGCGATGAGAGACTCCTCGCGGGCAGCGATGTACGCTAATGAATGCGCAGAGGTCCGTAAGATGTCCAAGATAATCCTTCGAGCTGAGATGGCGCTTGAACAGGTGATGTTGAGGCTTGAAACCGTCGAGGAGTTCGGAGATGTCGTCGTCGTCATGGGACCCGTTGCAGGCGTCGTTCACTCCTTGAAGACGCAACTCGCCGGCGTCATTCCGGAGGTCTCGTACGAACTAGGCCAGATCGGGGAAGACCTGAACAAGATAGTCATCGATGTTGGCGAGTCAACAGGGCAAGCCTGGGAGATAGGCTCCTCCGGAGGCGAGGCTCAAAAGATCCTGGATGATGCTTCGGCGGTGGCTGAGCAGAGGATGAAGGAGAGGTTCCCAGAGCTGCCAGGTCTCGTACCGGCGGCCGAGGGAAGCCATGAGATCGCGAGAAAGTAGGAGGGAATGGGAAGAATGGCACTAAGCCTTGAATTGGGAAAGAAGTATCTTGGGAAGCCGGTTCTCGACGGATACGGGCGGGCAATGGGCCGTATCGTCGGTTTAGCCGCTGACGTCAAGAACGAGGTAGGCCAGGTCGAGATCGAGCTGGGCAACGGGGACTTCTTCAGCTGCCCCAGCTTCCAGGTCTCCTTCAAAGAGGCTGCTGCTACATACATCTACCAATGGAAGATCGACGCAGATCACGTCGCCAGGGAGCTGGACATAGCGATAAGGAGGGTTCGGGCTCTAGACGACCTCTATCGCATTGGGGAGATCCCTAAGGACATCTACGACGACTTCAGGAAGCAGCATGAGTCCGCGGTTAACCAGCTGAAGGACCGGCGACAGATTCTCGTCAACGGGCTAAAGGACCGTATTGGACGCCTAAATCTTCAGATCAAGGAGCTACAAACATTCCTAGCCAGTCTGAAGATGCAGCATACGACAGGCGACCTTGAAGATGCAGTCTACAAGGGTGCAAGCAGCTCCATTGAAGCAGGCCTAGGCAGAACCTTCGCGGAGAAGGAGGACATCGAAGCTATCATAGATGACCTGTTGTCGCTCGATCGCAAGCCTCCAGAGTCCAAGCTTCCAGAGCAGAGGTCTCCTGAGCCGAAGCCCCCTGCTCAGGCCTCTGAATCCTCGACCCCGCAGGCTCCTGAACCAGCCAAACAAAAGGACGCGCCTTTCATCGTCCATGTCGAAGACCGCTAGCCTCCCGGGGTGGCCCAGTTGAGGCGAGTGAAGTGGGACACGGAGGGCGGGTCCTCGGTCATCAGGGGTCTTGAGGAGAAGCTTCACTTAGCGCGTCGGCCTCTCAAGGAAAAGATCGCTCACGCCATCATCAAGCTGCGCTCTCAGAAGGAGAAGCTAAGCCAGACGAGTGCCCGGCTCCATCAAAGGGACCGCGAGATCTTCGAGAGATGCATAGGGGCCCAGCTTTCCAAAGACCACTCGCACGCTGCGATGTACGCGAACGAGTGCGCTGAGGTGAGGAAGATGGCCAAGCTCATCATCAGCGGCGAACTGGCCTTGGAGAGGGTCATGCTCAGGCTGGAGACGGTCGAGGAGTTCGGCGACGTCATGGCTCAGATGGCGCCGATCATAGGCATCGTCAAGGAGACGCGGACGAGGCTCGCAGGCGTCATCCCCGAGGTTGCGGTTGAGCTAGACGCGGTCAACTCGATGCTCAGCAACACGCTCCTGGAGACCGGTCAATCAACAATCCCCGCTGCAGACATCGGGGCTTCCAACGCTGAGGCTCTGAGAGTGTTGGAGGAAGCAAGCACAGTTGCCGAGTTGAAGATGAGGGAGCAGTTCCCCGAGATTCCGGTGATGCCTCTGATCGAGGGCCCACCGCAGGCAGTGGCCGTAACAGGACTGCCCGTCGGAGCAGACATAGAGCAAGAGGTCTACAGCTACATCAGGAAGCACGAGGGGAAGATCAACACATCCCAGTGCGCGGAGGACCTGAAGATACCAAAGGACGACATCAGGAAGGCCATAGAGAAGCTCAGGACTGAAGGCAAGATATCTCTCGCCTAGGGGACTACGCCTGAGCCCTCCAAAATGCTGCCGTCTTGTCGAAAGTATGAACTCGACCGGTGAATCGAATGGCCAGTGAAGAGCTGGAACAGCTAGCTGCCAAGAACGCTAGCGAGGCGATTCAGCTCGACAGACAGGGTTCAAGGGGGATGGCAGTAGCCAAATACCAGCGAGCCATAGAGATACTCCTTAAGCTCTGCTCCCTCTACCCGAACGCTCCTCAGAACACAGTCTACGCTCAAAGGGCATCGGCGTACCAGAGGCGAGTAAATGACCTGATGGCAGGCGGCGTGGCGGCCGAAGCGGCTGAGGCCTCCCGTGAGCCTGGGCAGCGATTCGAGCAGACGGTGTTGAGGGAGAAGCCGAACGTGAAATGGGACGACATAGCCGACCTGAAGAGCGCCAAGAGAGCGATCGAAGAATCAATGGTCTACCCGGTGAAGAGACCTGACCTCTTCCCGTTAGGATGGCCTAGAGGAATCCTGTTCTTCGGCCCTCCCGGCTGCGGCAAGACGATGCTTGCGGCCGCCGTGGCCACGGAGATCGATGCGGCCTTCTACTGTGTCGATGCTGCGTCCATCATGAGCAAATGGCTGGGTGAATCGGAGAAGAACGTTGCCTCGTTGTTCGAAGAGGCACGTCATCTCTCGGAGAAGGGCCAGCCGGCGGTGATCTTCCTGGACGAGGTCGACTCTCTGGTGGGGCTTAGGTCGCAGGAGGTCGGGGGGGAGGCGAGGACGAGGAACCAGTTTCTGAAGGAGATGGATGGGGTTGTCGACAAGAGCAGGAAGTCCTACGTGTATGTTGTAGGCGCCACGAATAAGCCATGGGCCCTTGACGACCCGTTCATCAGAAGGTTCCAGAAGCGCGTATACGTCCCCCTTCCTGACGAGGAGGGCCGCCAAGAACTGTTCAAGATCGCAACGCGCAACCTGAGGCTAGCACCCGATGTGGACTTGACCTACCTGGTCAGGATGACCGAGGGCTACACGGGTAGCGACCTCACAGACATCGTTCAAGCGGCGCAGCTTAGAGCCGTTAGGGAGTTCTTTCAGTCTCATTCGCCCGACGACAAGCAATCTCAGCCAAGGGAAGTTTCGATGGAGGACTTCCTCGAAGTCATGAAGGAGCGGAGGCCCAGCGTCTCTCATGAGATCCTGCGAAACTACGAGAAATGGTCTGAGGCCTTCAAGGCCCTCTAGGAGTGTGGACGATTGATCTCTCTAGACGCACGCGACTTGAGGATCCTCGCAGAGCTTGTGGAGAAGTCGAACGCCTCCTTTGTTGAGATCGGTAGGAGGCTTGAGCTCCACCCAAACGTTGTCGCGTACAGGGTGAACAAGATGGAGCAAGCCGGGGTCATAAAGCGGTACACGGCGATTCTTGACCTAGAGAAGCTGGGGCTAAGCGAACACATCTATGTCGGTGTAAGCTTCCCTGAACACGGTACGAGAGACGATGCCTTCAAGCAGATAGCCGGCATCTCCCAGGTTACCGAGCTGGTCAGCTCCCTGGGCAACCCAGAGGGCGTAGTCTTCCTCGTCGGCAGAAACAAGGAGGAGATCGACATGGTCTTGTCAAAGATGAGGGAGCTCAACGTGAAGATCGATTTCACCGTGCCTGTTGTCAAGACGTACCAAGATGGGCTGATGTCCAGGCTGCTGAGAGACCAGGCTGAGAGGCTTCAGTAGGTGACCGCAGCCTTGGACACAGTCGAGCTCTCGACCAGGCAGTTTCCCGTCGCGCATAGCAAGCTCTTCAGAAGGCTGAGCGAGTCTGTGGGCTGTAACGTTGAGGTCGTCGAGGACAACGGAGATGTCTTCTACGGTCTCCTCGACTCCTTTGAGATGTCGAAGAGCTACGTGATCCTCACGTTGAAGGCGGCCAAGGGTCTGCAGTTCATGAACTTCCAACACGTTCGCTACCTGAGGGTCGCAGGCAGCCGAGTACCCGTCCCGTACAGGTCTGGCCTCGAAGGCTCAGTGGGCTTCGAGGCGAGCGGAGTGGATGACTCAACCCGACGAAAACCTGAACTGAACAACGACTGTTAGGAGGTGACAAGCTTGGCTCCTTTGTATGTGAGATGCCACGGGTGTGGTAGGCGCAGAGCCTCTCACAACATAAGGTACTGTTCCGAGTGTGGGAAGATACTCTGCCGTGAATGCTACGTTCCAGACGTGCATGTGAGGGGTCTGTGCGTGCACGGAGCAGTCGGTAGCACAGTAGAGGCCGGCTTACTTGCAGCCGCACCCGTAACCATCAATGTACGCCAGTAAAAGCCGGGCCTCTCAGCCCCAACTTTGTTCTGACGCCTCTTGGAACGAGTTGAGACTCTGAGTTCTTTGCTTCTATCGTAGTTGAGCGAGGTGAGATGCCTGACTGAGCCGGAGTTGGAAGCGCTGGTTAACGCGGCTATGGGAAGGACGCCGTTCACCATGCTGCTCAGGAACCCAACACTGACCAACGTTGTCACAGCCGAGACCCATCCTGCGGACATCGGGATTCTTGGGGGCCGCGTGGCGTATGTAGGCCCCGTCGGGAAAGCTTCTCTGCGCGGCCGCAAGGAGCTTGATCTCGAGGGTAGGTACGTCGCTCCGCGCCTCACTGATGCGCACTTGCATGTGGAGAGCAGCATGCTGACGCCTCCGCGCTTTGCGGAATCGGTGGTCCCCCACGGGACAACAACGGCAGCCATCGATCCCCATGAGATCGCAAACGTTCTGGGCAAAGACGGTGTCAGGATGATGCTTGAGTCAAGCGAAGGCCTGCCGATGAGGGTTCACCTTCTGGTCCCCACGTGTGTGCCTTCGCTCCCAGAGGTTGAGACGGCTGGAGGGGAACTTGAAGCATCAAATGCTGAGGAGATGCTAGCTTGGCCGAGAGCGCTCAGCCTTGGCGAGGTGATGGACTACCATGGGCTGACCCACCTCGTCTCCAGAACCACTGGAATAGTGAAGGTCGGACTGAGCCGTGGAACCGTCGTCGACGGTCATGCCCCGGGGCTTAGCGGCAGAGAGCTTACAGCGTATGTCGCGGGTGGCGTCGAGGCTGACCACGAGGTCGTCAGCTTTGAGGAGGTCCTAGAGCGGCTCAGGCTGGGTATGCTCGTGAAGCTGAGGAAGGGAGCCTTGACGGTGGACTTAGTGCGCCGGTTGACGACTCTTCGCGATAAGCGGAACCTCCTCCTCGTGACGGACGACGTGATGCCTCAGGTCTGACGCTCGTGACCGTCACTGAGGAGGATGCTCATCTCGGCCAGCTGATGTTGGCCGACGCGTTGCGCGGGCAGGGTCGGTGTTGGCCTAAAGGAACTCTTCCGCTACCTCTAAGCTTCCATGAGCCTGTGTGAGAGAAGTCCAAGAGCTGCTTGTTGGGTTAAAGACGGCCAACCCTCGCGGTGTGAAATCGTAGACGTAGAGCCTGTTGCTGTGCTGGGTCTCTCGCATCTTCTTAACCAGAAGATATCGCCTCACAACTCCTTGGACTAGCCTGGCTCTCAGCTCGATGACGCCGCGGCAGATGTCCTCTTCAGCCGTACTGTTTCCGTTGCTGTTCATCTTCGTGATGAGGAGCGTTGTCGCATGTACCTTTTCGCTTAGGTTCCAGCAGAGTTGAGCGACGGCTCGCGCCCCTTCGCTGGCGGCAACCTCACTGGGATAGTTCTGGAAGAGCGCCGGAACGGAGTCGATCACCACGCGCGTTGCGCCCACCTCCGTTGCGATGCGCTCCAGTCTCTCGGTTGCGCTAGCGTGCTTGGAAGGTTCTGTCCACGGTTTGGCTTCGACGATCGCGAGTAGGCGTTGTCTCTCGAGCTCCTTCAGGTCCCAGCCGAACCTAGCCGCCTCCCTTCTCAGGTCGTTCGCGCTCTCTTCTAGGGAAAGCAGGACGCCGGGCTCTCGGTTCAATGCGCCGTAGTGCAGGAACTGAAGCCCGAAGATGGTCTTTCCCGCCCCGCTTCCTCCCCTGAGCAAGAGCGTCGACCCGGAGATGAAACCGCCTTCCACCAGATCGTCAAGCCCTGGGATTCCCGTCTTGATCCTCGGCGTTGTCTCTTCTATCTCCTCGCCCAACTCGGTGCGCGCCTCCAACGTCACTTTCGGTGCCCTCTCGACCGACCGCACTTGTGGGGCCCTCTCGAAAGACTAACTCTTCAACATTTAAACATTGTGGCGGGCGACCACGGAAGCCGAGTCTATCTAGGCGGGCCGCGACAGCCACCCCGAGCAGCCCGCAAGCGTACCTGCTTGGCGCATCAGGTTACTCGAATTCGATGGTGCTTGGCGGCTTCGGCGAAAGGTCGAGGACGACCTTGACGACCGAAGGGATCTCGGCTGTGATCCGGGACTGGATCTTCTCAAGGACCTGCCACGGGACCTGCGGGACTGACGCTGTCATCGCGTCGCTGGAGGCGACGATCCGCACCGCGATGATCCCGCCGAAGACGCGTTTGCCATCTCTGACCCCTGTGGCCTTATCAGCTAGGAGCACGGCGAAGGCTTGGAACGACTCCACGCTCGCGGTCTCCTCTTCAACGATCTTCGAAGCCTTACGTACGGTCTCGATCCGTGTAGGGCTCACTTCGCCGATGACTCTCACGGCTAGGCCCGGTCCTGGGAACGGCTTCCTCTCGTAAACAGCCCTAGGTAGGCCGAGGGCCTTAGCGACCTCTCTCACCTGGGGCTTGTAAAGCTCCTTAAGAGGCTCAACAACTGTGAAGCCGTACCTCACAGACGGCGCGATACCTATCTGCTCCAGAACGTTGTGCTGAGTCTTGACCCCTCCTCGCGTCTCGACGATGTCCGCCGCGATAGTGCCCTGAAGCAGACGCCGAGCCCCGTGCTCCCGGACGGTTCTGCCAAGAGTCTGGTAGAAGGTTTCCCGGAATGCCCTGCGTTTCTCCTCTGGGTCCGTGATGGCTTTCAAGGCTTGGAAGAACTCGACCTTGACGTCGAGCAACTCTACGTCCAACCCTTGTGCTCTAAGCATGCTCGTTGCCTCCTCAGGCTCCCCTTCCCTCATGAGACCATCGTCGAGGAAGACCACCGTTAACGCTTTCCCGACGGTTCTGTGGCCGAGGATCGCTGTAACGGTGCTGTCGACGCCCCCAGAGGTTGCGGCTATCGCTCTCTCAGAGCCTACCTCAGTCCTCAACCATGAGACTTTCTCGCGTATGAACTGTTCCGGGTTGAAGCTCAAGCGACCGCGCCACCTTACACTTCAAGCCATGCTTCTACGCTCAGCCCTGATAACTCTTCTCTAGGCAGGAGCCTTACGCAGACCGGTCCCTCGGTGGGGGCGCTACTGTTGGTGATGGTCCACTCTAGGCGGTATCGGTCTCGCCTGCCACTCGAGGATGAATGTGGCGAGGTTCTCGGCGGCGGTTTCCAGCCACGCCTTGCCCTTCGCCGCCGTGGCGACGGTTGGGTCGCCGAAGATCCCCGTTCTGCTTCCTCGACTGGTGAAGCCCACAGCCAGCACAGGTGAGTACCAGGCACCCAGCATGATATCGCCCCAGGTGAACTCGGAGCTCTTCGGAGCCATCTCCTTAACAGCTCTGCTCATGTCGACGAGGCCCGGGTCTAGGTGCAGCATCGCTGAGGTCTCTAGCTCGCAGGCATGGCTCATGCCGCCGGGAAACTCCGACTGCCTGAGCTTCTTCATCTCTTCGGCTCGTGGGCCGACTCTGAAGACGAGGTCCCACCAACCGACGAGGGCGCACATCGCACCTGGACAATAGTTGTTTACTCGCCTCATGACCGCGTCGAGGAAGGGCATGTTGCTCCCGTGGCCGTTGACCAGTATCATCTTCTTGAAGCCGTGATGTGCGACGCTCCTGCAGACATCGTAGACGTAGTTGACGAAGTTCTCATCCCGCACTGAGATCGTTCCTGGGAAGTCCAATGTGTGCTCTTGGAACCCATAGCAGATGGTAGGCATGACTAAGGCGTGGCCTCGAACCCTCTCAGCGGCCATCCGGGCCACCTCAGAGGCGCAGAGCCAGTCGGTCTTGATCGGCAGGTGAGGTCCATGCTGCTCCGTGCTGCCGACGGGGAGAAGAATAACCATGCCGTCCGAGGCAGCCTGCCTAACCTCCTCCCATGTCAGGTCGGCGTAAGACACGTTGATTACGCTACCCAAAGGGTTCAAGCTCCTCTAGGTTGTTGAGGCTGTCTACGCTGAGGCTAAAAGGCTTTGGATACGCTCCGGAACCTGCGGGAAGAGCTTAAACGGAGGCTCCTCCGCATACGGTTGCCTTGAGTTGATTGAGCTATGGGTCCAAGGAAGACTCTGATGCTGGCTGGGCCTAGCGAGACGTATCCCGAGACTCTAGCCGAGATGTCTCTGCCCACATTGCCGCACTATGGCCTGGAATGGGGCAGGTTCTACGATGAAACCTGCGGGTTGCTCAAGAGGCTCTTCAACACCACGGGTGACGTGTTGATTCTCACTGGCTCTGGGACAGCTGCTTCGGAGATGTGCATCGCAGCGGTCGTCGAGCCGGGAAGCAAGATAGTGGTTCTGTCGAACGGCTTCTTCTGCGAGAGATTCCACGAGATCGCGCCATGTTACGGTGGTAAGCCCGTCGATGTGACAGCCGAGTACGGGAAGCCCATCGCACCTGAAGATGTCCGCCGAGCTCTCCAGGAACACAGCGATGCCAAAGCGGTCTGCATGGTTCACAACGAGACCTCAACGGGGGTGTTGAACCCTCTCCGAGAGATCAGCGAGGTCGTCGCCGGTTTCGACATCCCCCTCGTGGTTGACGAGGTCTCAGCCCTCGGCGGCGTCGACGTGCAAATGGATGAATGGAAAGTCGACCTTGCCTTCGCGAGTTCGCCCAAAGCGCTGGGGGCGCCACCGGTTCTAGGGCTTGTCGCCGTCACGCCTCAAGCGTGGAGTCTCATAGCGAAGAGGAAGCAGCCCATTCAAGGTTTCTACCTGAACCTATCAGTTTGGAGGCGTTATATGGACACCTGGGGTTCGTGGGGGCATCCGTACCCTACGTCCACGTCCACAGGCCTGATTCGAGGTCTCAGAAAGGCTGTCGAAATCGCCCTGGAAGAAGGGTTAGAGCGCAGGTTCCAACGTCACAGAAGGGCGGCTATGGCAACACGCGCGGGCCTCAACGCGATGGGCCTCGAGCTTCTTGCCGACGAGGACGCAGCCTCGCCAACAGTGACCGCGTTCCGTGTTCCACGGGGTCTGGACGGCGCCGCGCTCAGGAGGAGGATTGAAGAGAAGTTCCACATCGCTCTTTCGGGCGGTGTTGGGAAGCTCGCGGCCCTGATAATCAGGATTGGCCACATGGGGTTGACCGCCAGCCCGAAGTATGTGCTTCCTGCCCTAGTAGCGCTCGAATCAACCCTCGCCCAGGAGGGCTTCCCGGTGAAGGTAGGGGCCGGAACCGCTGCCGCTGAGGAAGTCTTCCAGAAGGCTGCTGATTAGCGGGCAGAAGCCCGCCGCCCTGAAGACTCGCCTAGGCCCTACCACTCCTTCGCGGCTTGGGATTTGGGTTTACCGGTCCTGACTGACGAGAAGATCGAGGCGGCTCACAAACCTACATCGAATGATCTTGACGATACGGTCTGAGCCGCTAGTCCATCAGCCTCTAGGACATAATGAAGGGCGAGGAAAGGCTTCACCACGAAGCGATGTTCTCGTGGCCAAGCCGAGATACGTCTCATGTCACACCTCCCGCACAGGCCGGGATCGCTGCTCTCCGGTGCTTTCAGCAGAAATGCATGCCTGGGTTCCTTGGAGCGGTGCTGACGATCGACCGGAGGACCGACCAAGGTGTGGATGCCCCCGATACTCCAGTGATGGCTTCGGAACGCTTCAACTCCAGGTCGATTCCCCCACCCTTCGCGTATATCTCCAAGATGGCCACATTCAGAGAGGGGTCGGCGATCAAAGTAGAATGGGTTCGGTCAAAGCCAATGCCACCCAAGGCAACAGTGGCATGGGTGTTTACGTTCCGGGGAAACATAGGGCATACGCCACGGGTAGGCCCCTCGTAAAGGGTCATGGGCCGGGTGACGGTGGAAGCGTCCATCCCGGATCTCGTGAAATCGAGGTTCTTCGGGTTCTTCTTCATCACGATCTTGACCTCTTCCCAAGTATCCCGGCCCTCAATGATCGCGTCTAACCCCATGACCCCACCATGAGGGATGAAAAGCCTCGTACCATTCTTCAGAGCCGTCTCCTTGAGTTCGCTCTCAAGCTCGGCATCGGCCAGGGCGGTAACGGAAAGCAGGAAGTAGTCGACCTCCTCGAGGAACATGCTCCCAGACTGCCGAGATACGTCCGGATGGGCTAGCTCGCAGACCATATCTGGCTTCCGGGAAGCGAAATCCTCGGCGTGTTCCAGAACGAGTTCCTGCGGAAGGCCAGCCATGCGCTTCTCGTCCTGGTCATGGACGAAGACGACCTTCAGACCGAACTCAGGATGCGATACGATCTGTCTGTACACATAAGAGCCAATCAGGCCATGGCCGACAATCCCTACTGACCGTTTTCCCCCAGACATCACAGACTCCTCCGAGCCTTACAGCTTCTCCATGAGTTCTCTCCCAGATCATGAGTGGCGACCGACAATCTGCGTACCGCAAGCCAAGGGCAGGCCATTACCGATCACCATCAAAGCCATGGATTCGCGGTAGAGCCACGATTTATGTCTTACCATTTGGATGCAACCCGAACGGCGTGCACAAAGGTGAGCATGTACGTGTAGGTTGAACGGAACAGAAGCTCAAGGTCAAACTCCCCGGGGCTCGGAAAGCTTGCGAGCATCGGCTTTGAACCAAGGAATCATGCGAGCGGGGCCTAATCAACCCTCACGATGCTCACTAGCGCCGAGCTCAGAAGGAGGGTTGGAGAGTTTTCCATTGTTTCAAGAAGTTGTGTTGACAGGGTTTCGCAGCGGGTATTCGGAATCGGTCACATAGCCCTGAGCGCAAGCTCCGGATACCTGCTTCAGGCCATGGCAGGGCAAGTTGGGGCTTGTGGAGGGCTTCCCTGCCAAGCACGGGCCGGCGACTGCCGCAGCAGAAGACTTGGTTGCTGAGTCAGAGGCAGGGCTTCTCCGCGTCCCTCGCGGTTGATCCTAGGCTTCGACCACTCCTTCCCTGCTCATGCGTCGAACCTTGCTGACCCCAGTGTAGGCGATCGCCTTCATCTCGAGTTCGATTGAGCCCCTCCCTCTGATCGTCAAAGCAGTGCCTCGCTCTACTTGGTCCTCGAGCCCCGTGCTGGGCCAGCTGGTGCAGGGCTCCAAAGCGATCGCCCAAGCTCTTCCATACCACGGGTGGTCCCATGCTCCTCCTAAAGGCTGCCAGAACCAGACGGCGCGGTAGATCTCCGGAGGCCACATCAGGGCGAAGCCGAGGCTGAGTTGGGGATTCGAGACCGCGTACCAGCCCTCCTTAAGGCCGTGGATGAAAACCAAGTCTAGGCATCTCACGCTCTTCGGCGGGACGATGCTCAGGTCTACGTCGGCTCCCTGCTTGTCCTTCGCTCTAGGCCAGGGGAAGGTGCTCCCCGCTGGCAGCCTGCTTGACGGGCTTATCTCAGGCGGTCCGAAGACTGTCACAGATTCTGCGGGCACATCAATCCTGCAGCCTGGAGCGAGGAACGGTTCGCCGAAGGTTGGGTGCTGGAGCCACGAGAACTCCAGGTCTTGTTCGCTAAGGTTGTGAACGGTCTCCTTGATCGACAGCGCTTTCTCGCCGCTTCGAAGAGCTAAGGTCTTCTCGACCGCCAACGGGTAGCGGTAGCATTCAACTCTGAACCTTGCGACGGCCTCATCGGGGCCTTCCTTCTCTAGGAAGCAGCTCCAAGGGATTAGACTCGTTTCGCCGTGGAGGCCCCACTCTGCTCCACGATGCCTGGAGACCCCGGCCCCAGCGCTGGGCAGAATGTCCTGCCATCCTCCCCCGTAGAAGTCGAGGAACGCGCCGTCAGACCTCGCTGACGAGGCAACGAAGGTTGAGGGGCTCCTATAGCCCAAGGGAGAATGCCACATGAAGTCGATATCCAAGGGTTTGTACCTGAACTCCATTATGTCCGAGCCCTTGTCCAGGAGGCTGACGACTCTCAGGAACTCGTTCTCCAGTACCAGGGCTCTCATGCCCTTATAGGTCCAGTCCAGACTTGCATGACATGCCATCATACCCACCGTTGAGGAATGAATCAGAGGATGATATTAAGGAATGGAGTCTGAATCGCAAGCCAAATATAGAGGCTCGTCTCCTATGACCGCACGCTCTCGGTGACGCGGCATGTTCGACTGAAGGCTGGTCCTTCTTGTACATGCAGGCCAGTCTGGCCTTTGGCCGTTGCCACGTGGTGGAGTGCCGCCCCAGGGGGCCGGTTGCCTGGAATACGCAGTTGAGACATCAAACCTGACCAAGGTCTTCACGGGGAAGGAGGGAGG
>Ga0315306_10000686_pt1 | contig 16268 bp, 16 predicted proteins | sample TDP1_MG_FD_203803 | JGI IMG/M metagenome (GOLD analysis project Ga0315306, IMG submission 203803) | Freshwater sediment microbial communities from Lake Towuti, South Sulawesi, Indonesia - TDP1 | ecosystem: Environmental > Aquatic > Freshwater > Lake > Sediment | place: Indonesia: South Sulawesi... | reverse complement strand
TGTACTGGACGGTTTTGATGTCCTCCTCGGAGATGCCGAGAGCCTTGATGGCCTGGATCACCGAACTCATCAGCGCCGCGTTGTCCTCGACGGCCTCTGATGCCGAGGGATCCTCGGTGGTGACGCCAAGGGTTACCGTCGCCTGGTTGGCTTTCGCCGATGCGCTACCCGAGCCCGAGACATGTATCGCCTTTACCTGGTCTTCGCCGACGCTTGTCGCGGATGACGTCGTGCTCAATGAGGGCGGTATGCCTGCGGGGAACTTGAACAGGTCTCCTTCTTCTTCAAGTGGTATCAGAGGTTTGTATGTTATCATCGCCGTTGCTATGATGATGGTCGCACAGATCGCGAACACAGAGATGTACTGCTGTTTCGAGTTCATTTTTGTCTGAGTAAGGGTGTGGGTCCCGGGTAATTATACCATGCTTTAGAACAAGCGTCCAACTGAGCCATGGAATCGTTCTAAGGATTAGAACGGCGGAATTTTGATAGATGATCAATCAAAATACGCCTGTTAGGGAAATTAAAACAATGGTAGTTGAAATAGGTTAATGCCTATTAGCCGCCTGTGAAGGCTTGTAAAAGCTGAGTGACTTCGCCATCTGCCTGACGAGGGCGCAGGCGAAATCGTGTAAGGTTCTTATACAGAGTCGATGAGATAGAGACCGGTCTAAATCCTTTGGGCAGGGAAGACGGGGTTCCCACGCTGTTCGACTATGCGGCGGGGGCGATGCTCGCAAATGGATTCGTCTGGATATGGTACCAGGCCCTGCCTTATCTCTCCTGGGCACCGGCGGCGATCCTTGCCGACGCAGAGTACATCTCTTTCCTCCTGGGGGCAATAATCTCGTCCTATCTCGTCTGCAGGAGGGCGTCGTCCAAACACCTGTCGGTGGGCCTGAAGGTTGCGGCCGCGGCCAGCGCGCTCAATCTCTTCTTCGTGCTGTCATCAAACATCGAGAACGTAATCGGCTTCGCCGTCGTCGTTCTGGTCATCTTCGCGGTCGGTGGCGTCGCCGGCGCTTACCTCGCCCTCAAGTCAAAGTTCGGTAAGAAGGAAGCAGTGGGACCCGCTTCAGAGGAACGGGAATAAGCTCATATACATTAAAGATGATTGATTAATTCTTTCCGCAAAATGCCATTTTATAATGATTTTGGCGTGTTTTCCAGAGAAATGTTATATAATGAAGAGAATAAAAAGGAGAAATTAGTCTATTCATCGACGGGCTAAGAAGCCACGATTCGAGCTGCTGCTTGGATTGAGCTTGCCCGCGTGATAGACGGGAAAAAGGAAGGGAAAAACAGTGGCAGTAATAGTTGCAGGACGATTGATGGCTTTTGTTCTCATGGTTGTCGCTTTCGCGCTCTTCTACTTGTTCATGTACCTGGGGAAGGGAGGAATGAAGATAAAGGTCAGGACGCTACCGGCTATGGCAGCCATACCAGAGGCCGTTGGAAGGGCTGCTGAGATGGGTAAGCCCATCTACTATACTCCCGGCATTGCTGGAAACTTGAACGATCCGACTCAGGGACCGCAGGTGCTGGCATCGATAAGCATCATGGGATACATCTTAAGGGAGTGCATAAAATCGGGTGTCAGGTTGGACGCCTTCGTCCCTATTCAGGACGCACTTCCTCTGGTCGAGGAAACGATGAGAATGGCCTTCCTCGCCGAGGGGAAGCCGGACGAGTTTGATCTGGACATGATCCACTTCCAATCTGAGCAGTCCCCGTACTTGTCGGCGACCCTCGGCTACTTCCAGAGGCAGCGACCGGCTTCGAACATACTGATCGGCGGCTTCTATTACGAGTCGGTTATCATGGGCGAGGCCGGCAACGCAATTGGGGCTTTCCAGATCGGGGGCACCGCCAATACCCACCAGATGCCTTTCATGGTTGCAACATGCGACTACATGCTCCTCAGCGAGGAGCTGTACGCCGCGGGCGCAACCATCAGCGAGGACCCTCACATGTTGGGCAGCATCAAAGGCGAAGATATCATCAAGTTCGCATTCCTTGCGCTGATCGCCGTTGGCTTTTTACTCGGGCTTGGCAGGATCACCTCTCTAATAGACATACTAAGGATGTGAGAAGATGTCGTCGATATTCCAAAGACAGGTCGTATATCTTGTAACTGCTATAATCGTCGCTATAATGTTCATAGACTTCTTCTTCTTCGAGACATCCACGTGGATAGGTGAGCAGGTCCAGACATGGGGCATGGTCATCTACAACATAGCCATGGGACTCGGCGCCATAAGGATGATGATGTCACATGGTAAGGTCATACAGAGGAGGAGCACCAATTGGCAATACAGCGGTATGCTCGTTGGATTGTTCGCGCTAACTCTTATTACTGGTCTCGTAGGCTATGCGTCGACAGGTGACCCACAAAGCAACAGCTTATACGACTGGATATTCTCGAACCCATACGTAAGCCTCGATGCTACTTTCTATGCAATGACAGGTTTCTACATCTTCTCAGCTGCCTACAGGGCATTCAGGGCCAGAAACATAGATGCCGCATTACTCCTTATGGCTGGCTGCATAGTGCTGCTGACTAACGCACCAATCGGTGAGGTGATCTGGAACCAGATCCCTATAGTCGGTAGATGGTTCCTTGACTACGGTCAAGTTCCGGCTATGAGGACGTTTATGATGGTTGGTGCCTTCGGATTGCTCGCCTACGGCCTAAGGGCTCTCCTTGGAAGGGAGAAGGGCTACTATGGAGAGGTGGCTGGAGGGAAATGAGCGGAGAGTCGATCCTCGTAAAGCTGCAGAAAATCGACAGAAGATACCTATACTGGATACTCTTCATAGGCCTAGCGATCCCCTTTATCCGACCCATAGGTTTACCCATCGCCGTAACGCCGAGCACCCTAAGTCTCTATAATGAGCTAAAAACCTTACAACCAGGCGACGTCGTCCTCCTCAACGAAGCCTTCGGCGTAGGCGGGATACCCGAATGCATGCCCGCAACGGCAGCCAGCACGAAGATTATTCTGAGGCAAGGTGCGAAGTTGATCTTTGTAAGTCCTTATGTCGATTACCAAATCTTATGGGCAAGACTTCAAGAGCTCGTCCCGGACTTCGCCCAAAAGGAATATGGTAAGGATTACGTCTTCCTCGGATTCTACGCGGGCTTGGAGGCCGCGGTTGCTCAATTGGGCGCTAACATCAGAACCGTATTCCCAACGGATGCCTATGGGACACCACTCGATCAGATTGAGATGATGAAGAACGTGAATTCGGCTCGCGACATCCGACTTGTTCTGTCGGGCGACACAGGCGACTGGTGCGACTACTACATAAGGCAGTGGCACACCAATTACGGCACGCCTGTAGGCGAGATAGGTATCGCCATGCTGGGGTCGAGCTACATGCCCCATTATAGGGCTGGGGTCCTCTTCGGCATGAGCGTGGGCTCCAGGGGTGGCGCGGAGATGGAGAAGTTGATAGGCGAGCCCGGATCTGCTACAGTCACCATGGATTCGATAAATGTCTCCCATCTCTTAGTTATCGCTGCCGTGATATTGGCCAATATCGGCATGCTCTCTGCCAGAGGAAAAGGAGGTAAATGAGATGGCTTATCCGACTGATCTATTTGGATTATCTGGACTCTGGTTTCAATGGCTCCTGTTACTGATGGTCTACAGCTACGTCCTCTATAAGGAGACTCCTGCCTACAGGTTCGCAGAGCACCTCTACATAGGGATAACCATGGCAATATCGTTGATGGTGGCTATAGGGAACGTCACCAGGATAGCCATAAGACCGCTCATGGCAGGGGAAGTCATTTACGTTATACCATTAATCCTAGGATTCGCCATGTACGCTCTCCTAATCTCCGAATATCGATGGGTGAGCAGGTACCCCATCGCCATCCTCGTGGGCGCAGGGTTCGGCCTAGGGATGAGGGGGGTTCTAATACCAAACCTGTTGAGCCAGGTGATCTCAACAATCAGGCCGCCAACAGGCAACGCGCCGATCGATTGGTTCACTTTCGTTTACGTCGCCATTGGCACCATCTGCGCCATAACCTACTTCCTGCTGACCTACGAGCACACCGGCGCCTTGAGTTACCCAACCCGGATCGGCCGATGGATTATCATGATCGGCCTGGGCGTATACTTCGCCAACACCGTCCTCTTCAGGATGTCGATGCTCGCGGGAAGGGCTCAGTTCTTCCTTCAGGTACTGAAGATAATACCGATGTAAAGGCTGAAAAATCCAATCCATTTTTTTTCAAAACCAATAGCCCTAGCTTAGACCAGCCAACACATGCACGGCTATCCCGAACAACCGTGATTGCACGCATTTGTTGGAGAAATTTTTTAATTGATGAAGAGGTAACTTCTAGACTTCTTAGACAGGGATGTTGGGACCAGAGGGAAGCTCCTGCACACTTCCAAATCGATGGCTCGATCACATAGTGACCTATAAAAAGTCGGGAGCAGTGCTTCTCAGACAAGTTTAGGGCGTGAGAGGCGTTTGTCTACCAGCTCCCCCATCGAACCCAGAATGACTACGACAATCGCGGCCGAGAGGTAGTACGAGTTCTTCAGGGGGGGAAGGGCCCCGATCAGCAAGAAGAGGAATGTGCCTACGCCCAGCATGGTGCCGGTGATGAGCCTCAGGCGGTTGTTGCTTTCCCTCAACCCCCATGACTGGGTGACCCAGTCGAAGGCCAGGGGCAGGATTAACAGCAAGCAGACTAGGAATTGAAGACCGACGCTAAGCGAGGTGAAGGGACCGAGCCCGAAGAGGTATTGGAGAGCAGCTGAGGAAAGGAGGCCCAACGCGTACCCTGAGCAACGGGCGCACAGCCTAACCTCCCTCCCGAGCACGCTGAGGGTGAGCCAGTGGCTATGGGCGAGGAGCCGCCAGTACTCCATACCGCAGGCCTACTCCGTTATCAGCTGCTCGCCGCAGTACGGGCACAGCTTGAACTCCCTGAGCACGGGCTTCCCGCAGGACGGGCACCTGTTGCCTATTGGGGTTGCAGGGATCTTCAGTGGCAGTTTGGCCTTGAATTTTGCCATCTTGCTCTTAATGGCCGAGTTGTAGGTCGCCTTGACGACCGTCCCCCCTCCCTCCACCTCGGTTAGCTCGAAGTAAATCGGGCCCGAGGCGTCGTCCATCTTGTAGAGCTTCGGAGGGCTAGTCTCCCTCACCACGTACCTCTCCTGCTCCCTCCCCCCGCCGAGGACGCCCCTTAACCTGGAGGTCATGGACCCAGCCCTCTCCTTCTGCCTCGCGGCCGCCTCCTCCCTCCACTCGCCGATCTCGGCCTCTATCGCCGAGTAGGCGGCCCCTATGCCCTGGGTCGTGTACCACGACTCCGTTGTCGCTTCATGCGCCTGTGGCCTCTCTCCCCGCTGGGACATCGCCATAACGCAGCACAGAAGTGGGAGGAGTAACCATATGATGTCGAACCCTCCCCCCTCCTGGCCTACCATCGGTGGGATCAACATACATCGTTCACCAACATTCACTGACGCATTCCATATTTAACAGGCACAGTAGATAAAGCTGCGTCATCCCCATCCAAGCCCTTGAACATCGAACTGGAACAACTGAGAAAATCCTGGGAACGACCAGTAATAGCTTTACTGCGCTTCAGACCTTTCGTTGCAAATGACAAATAAGCCACCATTCAACACCGGGCTCGGCTAAAAGATATATCAGTCCCTGGGTGGCTTCCTTGATCCGTATGTTCGATCTGCTGATAAAGGGCGGGAGGGTGGTCACCGGGGCAGGCAACCCCTGGTTCAGGGCGGACGTGGCAGTCGAGAACGGGCGGATCGCGGCCGTGGGGAGGGTCTCCGGGGGGGCGACGGAGGAGTTGGACGCCTCCGGAAAGATCGTGTGCCCCGGCTTCATCGACCTCCACGACCACTCCGACTTCGCCCTGCTCGTGAACAGGAGGGCCGAGAGCAAGGTCCACATGGGGGTATCGACCGTCGTCTTCCCGAGCTGCGGAGGGGGAGCGGCGCCCCTCAACGACGAGATGAGGGAGGAGGTGGAGCGGGAGAACCCCTACCTGGGTGAGGCTGGTGTCGAAGTCGACTGGTCCACCGTCGGGGAGTACCTCGATAAGCTCGAGGAGGGCGGCATCTCGGTGAACGTCGCACCCCAGGTAGGCTTCGGAACGGTCCGCCAGTACGTCATGGGGATGGAGATGAGGGCGCCGACAGAGAGGGAGCTGAAGGCGATGAGGGCTGAGGTCGCGAAGGCGATGGAGGCCGGATGCTTCGGCATCTCCGCGGGGCTAAGGTACGACCCCCAGAGCTACGCAGAGACCGGGGAGGTGATAGAGCTGGCGAAGGTCGTCGCCCGATACGACGGCTACTACGCGAGCCACATCAGGGACGAGGGGGATAGGGGCGACCCCGTCGGGGCGGTGGCGGAGATCATAGGAATCGGCGAGGGGGCCGGGCTCCCGGTGAACATCTCCCACTTCAAGGTCCTCTCCAGGAGGCTCTGGGGCGTCTGCCCGAGGCTCATCGGGATGGTGGAGGACGCGAGGGCGAGGGGCGTCGACGTGACCGCAGACCAGTATCCCTACAGGGCCAGCGGAACGGGTCCGGGAGCATGGATCCCGGCCTGGGCCAACGAGGGGGGCCTGGAGGCCCTGGCGGAGAGGCTCGAGGACCCCGAGGTGTCGCCCAAGATCAAGGAAGGGCTTGCGAGGGCCATGGACGACAGGGGAGGTTCGGAGGCTGCCCTCATCTCGACTTACCCCCTTGACCCTTCGATCGTAGGTAAGACCATAGCTGAGGTGGCCGAGTCGAGGGGTAAGAGCGGGGAGGACACCGTCTTCGACCTCTTCAGGGCCCACGTCGCAAAGCTCGCATCCCAGGAGCTGAAGGGCGGTTTCAGCTTCGTCAACTTCAACCAGACGGACGAGAACGTGGACGCGATAATGGCCCGGCCGTGGGTCGCTGTCGGCTCAGACGGAGAGGCCCACGCCCCATACGGGGTGCTGGCCAAGCACATTACGGCCCCCCACCCCAGGTTCTACGGCACCTTCCCCAGGGTTTTGGGCGTCTACGCCAGGGAGAAGGGGGTGATAGTGATGGAGGAGGCCGTTAGGAAGATGACCTCCCTTCCCGCCAGGATCCTGGGGCTAAACGACCGTGGGCTGGTCTTGCCGGGGATGTGGGCGGACATCGCTGTCTTCGACCCCAAAACCGTCATCGACAGGTCGGACTTCGTGCCCCCTGAGGCGACGATGCGTTACCCCGAGGGGATAGAGCACCTCGTGGTGAACGGCGTCGTGACTCTGAGGCGCGGCGAACACACCGGCGCCCTGTCCGGGCGGGTCCTCAAAAAGAGATAGGCGGCCTGCCTGGATCCAACTATGTTCGGCTGGTTCTCTGCAGTGCGCCCCACAGTATGATGAGGCCGAAGGCGACGGCGAAGATGGCCCAGAAGTTGAAGTCGAGGCCGAAGAGCTGGGATGCGCCCCAGAGGATGATCACCAGGCCGAACAGCAGGCCCCAGGTATAGCCCGCAATCGGCACCCCGAAGCACATGTCCCTCTCGTGTCCGTATCTCCGGCGGCCCAAACGGCTGTCGAGGGGCGCGCCGCACTTCTTGCAGAACCTGATGCCCTCCTCGTTCTGCTCACCACATTCTGTACAGTAAACCAAATCCGACCACTGGAATTGAGAATGATCGTGGGGGGTTAATAAACCGTTTCCAGTCTAACCTCTTGTTCCGTCCCTGGCTTGCCGTTCCGGCTTCGCTAGACCTGGACCCAAATCCGATCTCCAGCACCTTTCCGCAGCCCCGGCAGACCACCACGACTACGTCCTGGAGCTGCTCCCAGTCCGGTATCCTCAGGCCTCCGGGATGTAGATGGAGGCATGTCATCCCACTTTCCTTTAGGCGCGGCGCTCGCCAAGGCTGAACCAGATCGCAGAAGCAGTGGTCATTATGCACCTGGGGTCTATGCCCCCGATTTCGAGGCGCTTAAAAAGGCGGTTGAGAAGAGTTACTTCGAGCGGCGATGGCGGCCCCGCAGTTCGTGAGGGCGAAGATCGTCTGCACTATCGGGCCCTCCTCCGACAGGCCTGAGACGATGAGGGCGATGGCGGAGGCCGGCATGGACGTGGCGCGCGTCAACCTCTCCCACGGGGGCCTCGACTACAGCAGGCGGGTGATCGACGCCCTCTCCGGGGTGGAGGGGGTCTCGACCCTGATAGATCTGCCTGGGCCGAAGATCCGGGTAGGAGAGGTGGACGGGAGGGTCAACCTCAGGCCAGGGGACCAAGTGCACTTCACGACCAGGCCGGTGCTGGGCGACGGCAGGGAGCTCTCCGTCAGCTACGAGAACCTCCCGCGCGAGGTCGGCGTCGGCGGGAGCATCTTCATCGATGACGGCGCGATCGAGGTGATGGTCGCATCCGTGGACGAGGACCTCAAGGGCTTCACCGGGAGGGTGGTCTCCGGGGGCGAGGTGACGAGCCGGAAGGGGGTGAACGCGCCCGGCGCCGATCTCTCTGTGAGGCCGCCGACCGACGAGGACGTGAGGGGGATCGAGTTCGGGGTCGGGTCCTGCGACTGGTTCGCTGTCTCCTTCGTCAGGGACGGGCGGGACGTCGAGAACACGAGGAGGGCGATCGAGCGGGCGGGCGGCGACCACCCCGTCATTTCAAAGGTGGAGCACCGTGCGGCCGTCGAGAACATCGACGAGATCGTCGACGCCAGCGACGGAGTCATGGTTGCCAGGGGGGACCTGGGGGTAGAGGTGCCCCCGTGGGAGGTACCCCTGCTCCAGAAGAGTATCATAGGGAAGTGCAGGGCCGCCGGGAAGCCTGTCATAGTCGCCACCCAGATGCTGGAGTCGATGGTGGCGAGCCCGAGGCCCACAAGGGCTGAGGCGAGCGATGTCGCAAACGCGATCCTCGACGGGGCCGACGCGGTGATGCTCTCGGAGGAGACGGCCGTCGGCCTCTTCCCCGTAGAGGCGGTGAGGGCGATGAACAGCATCAGCCGGACAATTGAGCGGAGCCCTCAGCCCTTGGCAGAGGCCTCTCAGAGCGTCGGGGGCTCCATCGCCGACGTCATAGGAAACCTCGCCTCCAGGGCCGTCGGGGCCGTCGATCCGGCGGCCATCATCGTGGTCACCCGCAGCGGTTTCACCGCCCGAATGGTCTCCAAGCACAGGCCGATGACCCGGATACTGGCGGTCACTGAGAGCCCTAAGGTGGGCAGGAGGATACGCCTCTACTGGGGCGTCGAGCCCCTCGACGTGGCCTGGAGCGACGAAAGGGACGAGCTTATCGTCGGGGCGGTGAGCAGGAGCCTTGAGCAGGGGCTGATCGAGAAGGGGGACGTGATAATGGTCGTCTCGGGATCGGGCCTAGAGGCCCCGGGGAGGACGAGCACGCTGGAGATCCTCAACGTGGGCGAGATCCTCTCCCGCGCCCCCGGGGTTGGTTAGGGCCCCTCCTTCTTGGCCACGAGAATCATCCTGCTGGAGTCCGTGGTGAAGGGTTCAGAAGCGTATCCCCCGTCGCAAACCTTTTAGGACCAGCCGCTCCCCTCGACCAGCCTCTTCAGCTCGTGGAGAGAGTAGCCCTGCGTTTTCAGCCTCTCACCCATGGGCCGTAGACGGGGTGCTGGCAGCAGATGACCTCGACGAAAGCGGGCCGTTCCGATTCGTTCTCCGCGAGCGCTCGCTTCAACGCGGGGGCGATCTCATCCGGGTCCTCTATCCTCTCGGCCCTCATCCCCAGGCCTTCAACCGTTTTGGCGGTGTTGAAGACCTCGGATGGGGTAACGCCGTAGGTGTACGGCGAGTGGCCGGGTCCCCAGAATCCGGGGCCGTAGCCCCCGAAGGCCGAGTTGTTGATGTGGACTGTGGTTACGCCGATCTTGTTCCTGACTAGGGCCTCGTAGTTCCCGACCTGGTAGGCGAACCCGGCGTCCCCGGTGACGCTCACGACCTGCCTCTCAGGGAAGGCGAGCTTCGCCCCCATCGCGGCGCCGAGGCCGAAGCCGAGGGTACTGACGTTCCCCCAGCCGACGTACCCGTGGGGGACTATGGCCTCGTACATGGTCGTCAACTGGTCCCTCGTATTCCCCGACTCGTGGGTGACAGAAGAGTTGCGCCTGTCCAGGGCGTCCATGATCTCCTTATAGACCCGGTAAGGGTTTATGGGCCTCTCCTCGGAATTCAGAAGGGGCAGGTACTTCGCCTTCTCCTCCTTCTTGGCCGCTCCGATCTCCTCGGCGACCCCCCTTCTCCTCGGAGACCCTTTCCCTTCGACCTCCGTGATTAGCTGCTGCAGGACCAGCTTTGCGTCGCCTACGATGGCGTGATCGGCCCGGTAAACCCTGTTGACGTCCGAGACGTCGACCGTGCAGTGGATTATGGTCTTCCCCCTTGGGTTCGGGATCCTGTGGCCGAAGTTGGTGGGCGAGAGGCTGCAGCCGACGGCGAAGACGAGGTCGGACTCCTTGAGGAGCTTCTCGGCCGGGGCACCCCTGACCCCCAGTGAGAGGGGGTGATCCTCGGGGAAGCAGCTCTTGCCCTTCAGGGTCGTGAGCACCGGAGCTTGGACGAGCTCCGCGAACCTGAGGAGGTCCTCGCAGGCGTCGGCGTAGAAGACCCCCTGCCCGGCGTATATTAGGGGCTTCCTGGCCGACGTGATGCCCCTGGCGGCGACCTCAACGTCCCTTGGGTCCCCCTGGGACCTCCAGCCCTTCACCGCGGCGTATGGGAACTCGTCCTCCTCGTACTTGCCCAGGCCCCGGGGCAGCTGGAGGAGGACGGGGGAGGGCCTCCCGGATCGGAGGTGGGTGAAAGCCCTCCTCATGAACTCCGGAACCCTCTCGGCCCTGTTGATGTAGCCGCTCCACTTCGTGACGCTCCCGAACGCGTCCTCGATGTTGAACCGCTCGACTCCGATCATGTCCAGGGGGACACCGTCGGTCAGGCAGAGGAGCGGGGTCGAGTCCTCGTACGCCTGGGCTAGGGCGCCGTAGGCCATCTGGGCCCCCGCGGCGTTGAGCGCCCCCATGACGGAGCAGACGCCGAAGCGCCTGCCGTTGGAGACCCTTGAGAAGCCGTCGGCAACGGCCACAGCGTAGCGCTCGTCCCTGACCATGAGGTTGCGGACGCCCTCCTCGCCGCAGGCGTTGTTGAATATGTTTGTCGGGAAGGTGCTGACCCACCCGACGCCCTCCTCCTTCAGGGCCCTGACGAGCCCGTTCGCCGCCTCCACCTTCAAGATCGAGTCCTCGGTTAGAGTAGAGGCTCGGTGAAGAAAAAACATGCTATAGGATTTTGGGGAGCCCCGTTCCTTCAGCCGCAGTAGAGCAGGATTGCCCGCTCTAGGATCCTCGCCGCGTCTATCACCGAGTCGACGTAGACGTACTCCTCGGCCGCGTGGGCCCCCCCTCCACCGGGCCCGAACGCCACGGCGGGCGTGCCCCTCTCCCAGATTATCTGCGTGTCGAGCCACCCGCTTCCACCGACGAAGTGGGGCTCGGAGCCGGTCACCTCATGGGAACTGCGACGGAGGACATTGCATATCTCCTCGTCCTGCGGGACCTCCATGGGGCCCCTGAAGAAGGCGATCTCGTACTCGCCCCTGAACTTCGGGTCGATGTCGGCTATCGATGCAAGGAGGGCCTTCATCTCCTCGTCCACGTCCCTCCTTGTCTCCCCGGGGATCAGCCTCCTCTCGACCTGGAGCCTGCAGCGGTCGGGGTAGGTGCTCAGCTCCCTCCCTCCGCTTATGATGGATGCATGAACCGAGGCGAGGCCGACGAGCCGGTGTTTCTTCTTCGGCAGCACCTCCTCCTGGAGGCGCTCAAGGCCCACCTGGACCTTCCCCATCTTGGCTATCGCGTCGACGCCGAGCTGCCATGCGCTCCCGTGGGCCGCAACGCCGTGGGTCTCTATGTCGACCCAGGCGAACCCCTTGTGGGCGACCTGGATCTGCAGGTCGGTGGGCTCCCCGACGACCGCGGCGTCGGCCCTCACCTGCTCGACGACCCTCTCCGTGCCGATGCTGGCGTACTCCTCGTCGCAGACCGCGGCGACAACCACGTCTCCCCTTAGCTCAGCGCCTGAGTCCACCACGGCCTTCGTCGCGGCGAGGAGCGATGCTAACCCCCCTTTCATGTCGAAGGTGCCCCGGCCGTACATCCTTCCTTCCTTCACAACCGGGTCAAGCGGGTCCATCTCCATGTAGTCGATGCCGACCGTGTCCGTGTGGCCGTTCAGCATCAGGCTTTTTCCACGGCCCGAGCCCTTCAGGACGCCGATGGCATTGAGCCTCCCAGGCCTGACCTCGTCGACCCTGACCTCGAGCCCAAGCGAGCTCATGTGCCCGGCGAGAAACTCGGCTATCTCGACCTCCCCGGGGGCACCGAGGACCAGGCTCGGGTTCACGGAGTTGATCTTGACAAGCTCCTCGAGAAGCCTGAGGGCGGCGCCTTCGTCCACATGTGTCTTCAACGTACTTCACTGTGGAGAATTGTGTGGGTTGAGGGTAAAAGAGCTGCGGGAGTGTGATTCGCGTGGCCGCGGAAGGTATTTAGCCGGTCAGCCGGAGGCTGTAATGATGAGCGTCGAGAGGCTCCTCGGTCTCCTGAGGTGGAAAGCCTCCCTTCACCTTTTTCCTGGAACCACTAGGCTGTCGGAGCCAACGCTCTACCCCTTCAAGACCGATGAGGTCCCCCTCATGTGCAACATCGGGCGGGCGGATACAATCGGCGTGGAGGCCTACGCCAGCGGATTCAGGTCTGCCGTCCTTCCGACGAGGGACGGTTGGCTCAAGGCAAAGGGCGTGGGCATCGCCACGGGAAGCTCGAGGCCCTTCTTGGTTGGGGAGAGGATTTGCACGTACTGGCTCGGCGACGTGAACATCGGGAGCGGCCGCCTCATCTGGGGTCTCTCGACGCTCGATGAGGCGGAGAACGAGCTTAGGAGGACGGCCGAGGCCGCGGAGGCGGGTTGCCCTGCGCCCAGGCCGGTCGGGATCGGCCTATACGGCGGCGTCACCGTGATCGACGTCAAGGACAGGGTGGAGCTCTTCCAGATGCTGGCATCGACGCAAAGGGATGCGCTTCTGGACAGGTTCAAGATCTCAGGGAGGATGGTGGAAGCCGCCTGCGTCTTCATGGCTCAGCCAACCGACGTGAGGGTCGACGAGGTGCTCTACGGGTTCCTACACCCTTCCGTTGAGGATTTTCTCCCTCACGGGGACTGCGAGGACTTCCTCCGCTGGCTCGGATCGAGCTGTGGCTCCAATTTGAGGATTCACCACGACGCCGGCCTAATTCATGGTACGGTCCAGAAGGGGGGAGGCTACATGACGAACTCCCACACCGCCAACCACCTCGTCGACGAGGGGGGCACCTACACGACGGACTACCACATGGTCTACAGGAGCGGCGACAGGTCGCTGAGGGAGACGGAGGTCTACTTCCTCGCAAGCCTGATGAATCCCCTGCCCGGGGCGACTGAGGCCGCGGCGAGGGGGCTCACGCCGTGGAAGCCGCTCATCTACGAGATGCAGTTTGAAGCGGACTCCATCATCACGGGGCAGCTCGGAAACAGGTTCTTCTCGCCGATGACGCGGCGGGAGGAATATACGGAGGCCTTCCTCGACGGCGTTATCTACGGCTACAACAGGAGGAAGGTCAGGCACGTGGAGACGAGGCTAAGAAAAGGGGCCCTCCTCGTGGCGGCCGCCTGCAAGAGGGAGTTATTTAGGTTCCTTGAGCTCCCGGAGGGCATGGAGAGGGGAACAGACCTCGTGGCCAAGTGGTTGGCGACGCGTAGGTTCACCGAAGTGGAGCTGAAGGGCTCTCAGACCAGGATCGAGGAAGAACTGGAGAAACAATGAAATTAGCGGCTCTAAGCCTCATCCAATCACCGTAGACGAAGGAGTTGGTCTTTATCAGACCTTTCAGCAGATGTATAGTCTCGAAGCGTCCACTCAGCCCTCGAACGCGCCTATCTGATTTCCTCCATTTGGGGTCAACCCGGTATTCTGTAAGCCCTTCGAATGATGTGTCTGATCCCCTATGTTTTCGAAGGCCTGAGGGCATGCATCTTGACTCAGCCAGCGAGCAATGGGGCCTTCATCCACAAGGATGCAAGACTAAGTCGCGTCCGACGCCACCCGATTTAATGCGAGTTAAACTTCACACAGGGCTTTGGATCAGATTTTTGAATTCGCTCCTTGTTTTTAGAATGAAGGAGGCCAGATCCTGGAGAGAAGAAAGCGCTTGCTAGCATATTGTGACATCTACTGCGGCGACTGCCTGGGCCAAACCGGCGTGATCGCCGATGCGGCGAAGGAATTCAAGGAAGTGCTGGAGGGGTACAGGTTCGATCTGACCGCGGAGAGCATTTTCCCCAAAGAGCTGAAGAACTACGAGATGTTTTCTGAGGTGCTCGGGTTCATGACAAACCTGAGGTGTCCCTGGATCTGCCGGGAGAGGGGTGACACCGACGTCTCCTGCGAGGTGAGGAGATGCTGCAAGGGTAGGGGGTTCTACGCTTGTTTCGAATGCAACGACCTCGAGGCCTGCGATAAGCTTAGGTCTGCGCACGGGGGGCTCCACGCCGATTCCTGCCTCAAGAACCTGAGGGCCGTTAGGGAGATGGGGCTCGAGAATTGGGCTACTAAGGGCAAGCGACACCACTACTGGGATGAGAGAGACGAACGCCCCTAGCGCTCACCCAGATGCGATGGTCTCCGATTCGTGATTCTGTCAGAGCTTGAACTCCGGACCCCTGTTGTACAGCTCCATGTACATCTCCTTGAAAGCCTCGAGGAAGACACTGGCCCTCTCCGTCGTCCTGTAGAGGCTCTTCTCACCGTCCTCGAAGTTATTCAGGTACCCCTTGGACAGAAGGACCCCGATGTGCTCCTGCGCTATCTTGGAGTTGAGGCTGCACCTGTTGATTATGCTCGTGAAGGTCTTGGGGCTCCTGCAGAAGCTCAGGATCTCCCAGTAGATCTCGTAGAGGGTCCTCTTCCCATTCATCCTAGCCACCCTCGAGAATCCTGTTCAGCTTCTCCTCGGCCTCGACGGAGTCTTTCAGCCGCTGCTCCCAGGCCCTGGCGTACCTCTCAAAAAGAGAGGGGCAGTAAAAGCCCACCGAGCCGATGACGACGCAGATGAGGACCCCAATCACCGACATCACAAGACCAAAAGGTCCCGCTGGGGCGTTGGTCAGCATGTTGAAGACCCCAATCGCCCCCGACAGCAGGAAGAAGAGCCCCGCGGCCCTGCTCCCCAGCATCAGCCTGTCTATGGTCGGCCTGTTGTCCCTGTAGAAGGCCATGTTCTGGACTATGAGCTGCGTCGTCGCCTCTTCGTCAGCCTCACCCGGCTGTTCCCTGATCCCGTCCCTGATGTCGTCTAGGTCGCTGAACACCTCAGCGCTAGACACGAGCCACGATATGGCGAACCCGAACCCGAGCAGCCCCAGCCCGGTCAAGGCGGCCTGGAGAGGCTGGATTCTCAGCTCGGCGATCATGGGGAACAGGTTGTTGACCACTGTGGCGACACCGAAGCTCATGGCGAGCCCGGCCCCCACAATGTTTATGACGATCAGGGCGTAGAGGCTCATCAACTCCTTTTTGAGCCTGTTGAGTGTTCTTGTTTCCATCCTTTCCACCTCTGAATAGACATAACTCATATATGAAATATAAGTTAGCATGAAAGTATGTTACATACTTATCTTACATTATGAACATAATAAATGCAGGTAATAAAAGAAAATATGAGAGTATCCTTTGAATCATTCAGACTTAAACCCTTGAGGACGTTGCTCAAACTGTTACAACGTTTTCCCAAGTTCAGGCTGTGTGATGGAGTTTCCCTCTTCTGGGGTTTTATACGATCTTTACAACTGGTTTTGGATGTTTGTTGCCGAACTCGTGTCTTCACGCCTGTGCCTAACGAATAGCAGTAAGACCGTCAGGACGGCCAGCCCCACTATCGAGTTTATGTAAAACGGGACGCCGTATCCGGGTACCGTCAAGCCCCCGATTTTGAAGACATCGAACCGGTAGAGATCGTACAGGTAGGTCGCAGCCAGCGGCCCGATTATGTCGCCGGCGTCGAAGCATGTCCTGTAGAGGCCGAACAGCCTGCCCCTTATCTCCGTAGGAGCCAAATCCGCCCTGAGGGCCCGCAGCCCGACGCCATAGACGCTCCACATGAAGCCCCTGAGGGAGTAGAAGATCGACGCCAGGTTGAAGTTTGGGCTCAGGGGAATTATCGCT
>Ga0315306_10000685_pt1 | contig 16291 bp, 16 predicted proteins | sample TDP1_MG_FD_203803 | JGI IMG/M metagenome (GOLD analysis project Ga0315306, IMG submission 203803) | Freshwater sediment microbial communities from Lake Towuti, South Sulawesi, Indonesia - TDP1 | ecosystem: Environmental > Aquatic > Freshwater > Lake > Sediment | place: Indonesia: South Sulawesi... | reverse complement strand
CGGGTAATCCAGCCTTTCTGCAAAGCCTCTTCAAGCTCATCTTCATCCAATATCCTATACCTCAGATCAGGTGAGACCCAAAGGTCTAAGAACAAATCTGTGAGTTCCACCCAGTCATTCAGTAGTCGAGGGGGCACAACAATATCGCAATAATATCCAGTGTGTTCCCCGTGGAGATTCCGTATCTTAACGATAGTAAACCACTTGTCAAAAAACTGAAAGTATATTATTGGGTAGCCCTGTGCCAAGACTACTTTGTCGTCGAATGTCACAGCATTTGCTGATGTAACCTGTGACCTGCCCACAATTATCTTGTTAGACCTGAAAACAAGGTCATCCAAAAACTCCATCGTACGATTAGGCAACCGAATGTATCTCAAACGAATCTTCGGCTTAGACTGAGGCAGCCGTTGAGAGACTTTTGCCATGTCAAACTGCGACCTGGTTGCCTTTGGTGCAGGGAGAAGTTGAGCCCGTATATTGGAGAAACTACAAATCTACAGATGCTGAAACCAATTTTGAGGCTCCAGTAGGGCAAGTTGTAGTGCAAAGACCACATCCGTAACAGTTCTCTTTCACCACGAAGCTCTTGTTATTTTGGAGTTTCCTTGCGTTAAAGAGGCAGCGTTCAATGCATGTGCCGCAGCCATTGCATTTTTCTGAATCAACTTTCGCTACCAGCCCTGACTTTGCTATATGATGTTTAACCGCGTATTTCTTAACGGTGCGTAGGTATAGGCAGCAGCATGGGCAACAACTGCAGAGGTCAAAGACCTCGCCTTTGAGCCAGTCGGTGTAAAGGACCTGATGCACAAGACCATGTTCATTGGCCAGATGCAGGACTTTTTTCGCTTCTTCCAGAGGAATTTTCTCTGCTACTCCTCGTTCTACGAGGTCGTCGGAGAATTCGTTGAGTCCGAGGCATGTTCGGAGGGGTTTATCGCAGTTCTTGTAGGTGATTCGACATTCACAGTCACGAAGTGAGAAGGACCTTGCCTTCTCTAAGACGTTAATTGCAGTCTCGAAGGGTAATATAATCGAAACTGGTTCCAGAACGGCCTCTGGAAGAGGTAGTACTTTGCCTTCAGGGTGAGGGTCTGCTCTTCCACGTTTTACATGCTCCTTCATTCGATTAGTCGCCAGCGCAGCCACGTATTTTCCTAAAGACTCCTCTCTGCCCTCTGAGAGATACCTGTTAACTATGCTTTGGAATGGCTTTGTCGAATAGTATACTTCGCCGTCTTTTTTCTTTTTAAGGAAACCTCTGACGAACAAACTGTTAACATTCGATTCTAAAGTTTTCTCTGATAGACGTAATAGTTTAGATAGTTGACTAATTGACTGCTCTTTTTCCGATAATCTGAGAAGAAGTTCAACCTCGTTCTGTTTGACTATCATTGGAAGTACATCCGCAAACATTGGTGGTGTCTCTAAGGCTTCAGCTAACTGTCGGTAATCGTCAAGGCACATAATGTTCCACTACTCGAAGTCCTTATGGAAATAGAAACTTAAGATTTTGGTGCCGGGGGCGGGATTCGAGCCCGCGACCTCTGGGCGCACTATAGCCCCCTTATATACGCTCTCCAGATTATGAGTCTGGCGCCCAAACCAGGCTAGGCTACCCCGGCACTCCATGCTATTTCTTTTGTGTATTGATTTGAGGCTTTCTAATGTGCCCTATCTATTTCTTTGTTCTGACATATTGTTGCTACGGAATTAAAGTATGTTTCTCGTCCATGCTTCAATCTCTAACTTGGAGCAAAATTTTTTGACTGCAAAAGTCGAGAAACATCAGCCCGAGACCAAGTTTGACAAACGCTTGCAGGAGTTGGCTGACATAGCAGTGGAAGTGGTGAACATGTTGGCTGAAAGGAAAATCGATGGCGTGTCCATCAATGTGGCTGACATATATTTTGTTCTAAGCAAGGCTTTGCAGCATGTTTCGCTTTTGAACTTGGCCGAAATCGAAGATTACAAAAGAAGAAACCAAATCAACAAATTAACAATGTAACGCCACAAGACAGGCTAGCTGTGCGTAATTTTTCTCATTCACACAAACTTATTGCACGGCACTGTAAGAAGCCGAATAAAAGGTGCATTTCAATGGAAATAGAAGACATCATGGTTCAAAAGGTAATAACAATAGACCCAAACGCCACGGTGAAGGAGGCAGCCAGACTCATGAACAGGCACGAAATCGGATGCCTAATAGCGGTCAAACAGGGAAAAGTGACGGGAATAATAACCGAAAGAGACCTTCTGAAAAAAGTGGTAGAACAATCCCGAAATCCAGAAAAGACTAAGGTTCACGAAATAATGTCCAAACGCCTCGTGGTAGGCATGCCAGGCATGGAAATCCCAGACGCCGTCAGACTTATGCTGCAGAAGAAAATCAAAAAGCTTCCAATACTGGCTGAAGGCAAAATAATCGGTCTGGTAACGCTAACCGACATTGCGCGAACCACGAGAATCGAGCCTCAAATGATCGGCGTCATAAAAGAACTCCGCAAAAACGGGTGGTTGCCGCCAAAACATATGAAGAAAATCTTGGACTTCTACGTGGTGTAAAACAAGAATCCTTTTCAAAGGTTGGCTGCTTAAGCTATCTCGGCTGTCAATCTATTGTGTTTCGCATTCTTGATATGAAATGTGCTAAAGTCTAAGAACACCTCTAACGATTTCGCCTTCTTCATATTCTATTCTGAAGCCCTTCTCTTTCATTAATTGTATTGCTTTATAGTTGTCTTGCAGCATCAAAGCGTAGAGTTTGTTCAACCTCTTGTCTCTAGCGATTTCTATAATGTAGTCAACCAATTTGTAGCCCATGCCAAGCCTCTGCCAAGGGTCGCCCACGACCACAGCGATTTCCGCGGTCTTTCCGTCACGATCGGTTGCCAATCTGACAACTCCCAGAAGCCTTTTTCGTTCCTTCTCTTGGATTTCCGCAATGATGGCGATTTCTTTGTCGTAGTCAACATCGCAGTACCTAGCCAAGGCTGTGTGAGATATCTCCTTAGGAATCATGAAGAAACGATATCTAACAGTCTCTCTGGAAAAAGCCTTGAAGAGTTCAGCCATGTAGGGTTCATCTCCAGGCTTTATAGGACGAAGCAGCACACGTCTGCCGTTTTTGAGTCTCCAGTAGGTTTCATACTGCTTTGGATATGTAGCAACCAAGATAAATTGCCTCCGAGCTACTCTATTTGAATTTTTTGGACGCTATTTGAACCGCCTATGTAAGCAATTTGGGCTATTTTTAGGAAAAAGCCGGTTTCTATCACGCCGGGAATCAACCTGAGTTGAGCGTTGAGTTGGCTTAAGCTTTTGATGGAGTCAAAGTTCACGTCTACGATGAAGTTGCCGTTGTCTGTCACGACCGGTCCCATCTTTCCTTCTCGCACGCGAAGAATTGGTTTGCCTCCAATTTCCCGAATTCTTGATGTGACGGTGGCTACGGCGAAGGGCAGCACCTCAACAGGCACAGGATGGTTTGTCCCCAGATTTTCCACCAGTTTTGTTTTGTCGGCTACTATGACGTTTTGTTTGGAGGCTGAAGCCACTATTTTTTCGCGTGTCAGTGCTCCGCCCATTCCCTTTATCATATTTAAGTCTTTGTCGATTTGGTCTGCTCCATCAATTGTTAGGTCCAGTCGTGGATGTTCGTTGAGTGTTGTTACCGGGATGCCGCACTGTAAAGCCAACAAGAACGCTTGGTGAGAGGTTGGAACCCCAAGAATGTGCCAGTTTTTTTGTCGGATTATTTTTCCAATTTCTCGTATGGCATAGGCTGCGGTGGTTCCGCTCCCCAGCCCAATCACATAACCGTTTTTGACGTGTTTAACCGCTTCTGAGGCTGCTCGTTTCTTTGCGCCTTCTATCCAGTCTGTTCGTCTAGGTTTCGCCTTCAACCTCGATTTGTCCCAGCCTCTCGAGAACTTTTTCGACCTCAGCCCTAATCTCCTCTATCCGTTTTTCAGCCTCGGTCCTAGGTGTTGGAGTAGGCGACGGCTTCTTGCGAGCCTTTTTCTTCTCCTTCTCTTTTTCCTTCTCAGACATCTCCTCCGCTGATGGAAGAGACACAACAGAGGTGGGAGGTGGCGTTTCTTCTTTCTCGGCTTTTATTTCCAGCCTTGTGCGGAGTTCTTCGACTTTTTGTCCCAGCTCGTCGAATCGTTCGCTGAAGAGTTTGATTAGGTCTTGCTGCATAGATTCGAGTTCGTGCAGAGCCACAACCGACTCGCTTTTGGATATACTGTCTCGAACCTTCATCATTCGACTCTTGTAGCGTTGGGCAATTTTCTCCCGCTCCTCCTCGGTTATCTTTCCCTCAGCCTGCGCCTCGTACAATCGCCTTATAGCAAAACTTAGAACCTCCCTCTCAAGGTCCAGCATCTTGAGCTTGTCCTTTGCCTCCAGAGCCTCTTCAGGAGTCACGGTTCGTTCCGTTTTCAGAGAAAGCCGCTTTGTCCAAGCTTCTGCTGGTGAGATTGGAGTCTCGGGCACTGTCTTTTTCTTTGTTTTTCTCAGTCTCGTGGCGTAGAGCAAAACGAGGGCGGTTGCGACTGCTCCACCCGCCAGCAGAGCAAACAGTAGCCATTCAGTATCTGCCACGAGGCTCCCTCGTTTGACATCATGGTTTTTTCCCGTATGTTGTATATAAGTGTGCGGAAAAATTGCAGGTGATGCTGGCCGAAATTTTTAGCAGAATGCTCTTGATTAGTCATTTAAACACACAATGGTTGGAATATCACCCGCAAACCCTATTTTATAGCAAAGTGGACGCTGAAACACAGGCGCTTCTAGAGTCTTTCTTACTCATCAGCTTGAAAAGTTATTGCTGCTAACGCGCGCTTTGCTACTTTTTAAATGTTAAATAGGCAATGAGCGCTGCAAGTAGAGAAAGAACAGCAATAAAAACAAAAATCACTTGTAGACCAAAAATGTCTGCGCAGATTCCTGAAAGATAAGGGAAAAATGAGCCTAAACTCCATGCAACAGCGAAAAGAATCCCATAGGTGAAAGCTCTTGCGCCTAAGCTTGTCACCCCAGCAATGACCGAATAGAAAGAGGGCCAGGTAGCCATTATACAAAATCCCATCATACATAGAATGCAAGATAAGAACAAGAAATTGCTTGTGTAGAAGGAGCCCAATGATAATACACTCAGCATTACCATTTCAGAGGCAACCGTGTTTTTTCCGCCGAGTTTGTCAACCAAGGTTCCTCCAATAATAGACCCAACTGAGCCTACGACCATCATCGAAGCGAGTATAAAATTGGCTGACTCAAGGTTTACTTCAAAAACGTCTGTTAGGTAGGTCGTTGTAAAGGAAGATGCAATTCTGTAGCAAGCCCCGGCGAGACCCATTACAATAACTACTGGAATCAATGTCCTGGCGATCTTTCTGGTGGAGTTATCCGTGGCGTTTGGGCGGAAGTTTTTCTTTCTAGGTTCTTTTATGATCAACGGTAAAATTAGGGCGACGATGATGGCAATTAAGCCCCATAAAATGAAGAGGTTGTGCCATCCCAGAGATGAAACTAGGAGGCCTGATGTTGCAAAGGCTACTGGAACGGCTATGTCTCCTGCGGCGCTGCCTAGTCCCAGGGCTTTGCCCCTGTTGCCAGACTCAAAGGCGTCGGACAATAAGGAGTAACCAATTGGATGAAAAAAGCTGCCTCCAATCCCCAGTAGGCATCCGAGAGTGAGAAGTTGGACGTAGTTGATGGAGAAGCTTACCAGGATAGTTCCTCCGCCCAGTGTTGTCAAGCCAAAGAGCAGAAGGATTATCCTATTCCTTCGATCAGCAACATATCCGGTGATAGCTTGTAGCGATGTCATTAAGAATGCAGATGCAGTAATTATGGCCCCTGCTTCAGCATAATTCAAGTTGAACTCTTTAATGAGAATGGGAAGAACCGCTGGAAATAGAGTGAGGGGGACATCATTGGCAAAGTGTGCAATAGAAGTTGCAACCGTTAGCTGCGAACGAGTGGTTAGTTTCTCCAGTCGGTTCACATTCCAGACGGTGACTTTTAGACTCTATCGAACATTCGTGTAACTTAAACTATGTGCAAATCGCTCGCAGCATTCCCTTATAGTTTTTCTATTCTTCTGCCGAGCCAAATCATCTCGTAGCGCGCAACAACAACGCTTATTGTCGCGTATTGGTATCGCCATTAATTGGCTATGTACGTGCGCTCTGGGTGATAATTGAAATGGTGAGTATTGGTTTGTTAGGATACGGGTTTGTCCAGTCGGCTTTTCACATGCCTTGCTACAAAGAGATTTCAGAAGCCAATATAGTGGCTGTTGGAGGAAGGAGAAAAGAAACAGTTAATGAGTTCGCCAAGAGTTGGGGAGTGAAAAACGCCTACTCAGGCGATAATTATATTGAGAAGCTATGCACCGATCCAGACGTTGAAATAGTTGACGTAGGGCTTCCGAATTTCCTTCATAAAGAGGCAGCAATATTGGCGGCTGAGAACGGAAAGCATGTAATATGCGAGAAGCCTCTTGCCCGCAATGTAGATGAGGCTAAGGCTATGCTTGACGCTGTTGACAAAGCCGGAGTAATACATTGTTACGCTGAAAATCAGACATTTATGCCTCATGTAACGCGAGCAAAGGAAATAATCAAAGGTGATACGATCGGAAAGGTCTTCTGGATAAGAAGTAGAGAAGCCCACTTTGGGCCCCATTCTGAGTGGTTCTGGAATCCAGAGCTCGCAGGAGGCGGAGTCTTAATGGATATGGGTTGCCACTCCGTTGAACTGGTCCGCTATCTAATTGGTAAAGACCCTGTCCAGGCTTATGGCTGGGGTGCAACATTAGTTCATGAAACCAAGGCGGAAGACAACAGCCTAGCTTTAGTTGAATACAATGAAGGTGAACTTGGGCAATCGGAAAATAGTTGGGCAGCCCATGGAGGTTTAGACATAAGATGCGAAATCTATGGCTCTGACGGCGCAGTTTTCATCGACGCAACGAGAGAAACTGGCATCAAGGTCTTCACTGTCGCAAAAGAACAAAAGGTGGGGTATATAGTCGAAAAAGCTGAGTCGAAGAAAGGTTGGATGCACCCCATCTGGAGGGAACATGAGGTCTATGGATATTTATTCGAATTGCAGCATTTTATATCAAGTATTCGAGAAGACAAGATGCCTAGGGAGACATTTAGAGACGGATACACTGTAAACTGTATCCTGGATGCTTGCTATAAATCAATCAAATCGGGAAAATGGGAACCAATAAAATATAGATAGATGCAGCCTAGTAGCGAGCGCCGGCGCTACTTGCTGGTTGTTGTCGCGAAAAGGCTTTTCTTTTATGACCATACTATAGTTAAATGAAGAAAGGAGGAGAGTCATATCCCAAGACAAATTTTTGTTCTTGCATTAGTAATAGCGATTGAAGCAACGATTGTAGCCTCTACGTTTCTGGCCGAGTTGGTTGCGGTAGCAACCGCAAAGGCAACTTTGCCTAGGGCGCACATGATTGCGAATGCGCCCTGGCATCAGCAGTTCAATGGACTATCTTGTGGGGCTGCATCGCTTGAGATTGCGTTCGATTACTGGGGACCTGACATTGACCAGAAAAAGATAATGAACGTTGCAAGGACTTCTTCAATGGGAACATGGACACCCGACATCGTAAGAGCTGGACACTTTAGTTACCTAAGCGACGCGCAGGGAAGCTTTTTCCCGACTATAGGGCCGTATGGTGGTTTCGAGGAGAGACCGCTCGGATATGCGACATTTTCGCACACTTCGAGCGAATTCTGGCTCAATGAGCTGAAGACGCTTATCGCCAATAATATACCAATCATAGTGCTAATGAAGTACTACCCTTGGGGAGGAGGAGGACATTATCGGGTAGTAATTGGATATGATGACGACCAACAGCTTGTCTACTTTAGCGACCCTTGGGGAAGAGACTTGAACCATCTCACCGACTGGACTGGAGTGATAAGCTGGAGCTACTCTGACTTCCAGATGGGGTGGAATTATTCCGAGTATGGCGTGACCAATCCATATTTTGGCGCAGCAATAATGCCTTGGTCTGTGGATGTCAGCGTGAAAGGCGAGGCAAGAGTAGGATCCGTAATTGACGTGAGTGTCTGCATTGAGTACCCGTGTCCTAAACCATTTGACAAAACACAATACCCTGCGGAGAATGCCATTGCGCAGATTGTCCTGCCTGAGGGGATGACGTTGATCGGAAGCTCGGCGACCGTTTCTATTGGCACAATCTTCGCGGGTGATGGTACTAGGATTACGTGGAAACTGCTTTGCGATTCAGACCCTACTGGAAAAGCAATTTCGGTGAGTGTTTGGGGCATCATATCAGGATGGGTGCCAGAGGCCCATTGGCAAGGACAGGCTATTTACTATCCAGCGTACAGCTACACTGACGCAATCGGCGGAGAAATGACAGTGTTGCTCTAAGAGCATAACGATTGATAAAACGAGAAATTTTCCTTTTTTTCTTTGATTCAATGCTATTCAGAAGACCCAAAAGGTTCGTAGCGCTACCGTCTAAACTTCAAAGTTAGGGTTTAGTCATTTTGCCAATTGTCTTAGGATTCCAAGCATAGAGTGTTGATAGCGAGCAGGACTCGTTGGGGTTTGGTTTTTTATGGTTTCATCGCGGCAATGAATAACTCAGCGCGACGGCCTGAACTCTCACAGCAGATTCCTGGCAGTTTCTTAACCGAAACTTTTGTGAACACTTTTTTGGCTGCTTTTCTAATCTTCTTGGGGTCAAACCCTAAATGAAGGTCTCCCATTTCCTCTCCAAATTCTGTGAAGGGGTGTGTGCAAAGGTCAACTATTACTGCTCTTCCAGTTGGCTTCAGGACTTTTCGGACGCTCTGGAAAACCTTGTTTATTTCTGGGCAGTGATGCAACATTAACGTGGAGAAAACTGCGTCAAGGTGTTTAGGCACATTGGCGTATGTTTCTGCTTTTCTTATGCTTCCAGCGATGTTTTCAGCGATTCCAAAGAACGGGGTTACAATGTGGGTTTTCTTGGTCAAGGCCAGTAACATGGCTGGTGTTGCGTCCATGGCGTAGAATGATGCTTTTGGCAATTGTGCTTTCAGTTTGTTAGCAACTCTTGTTGTAAAGAAGCCTGAGCCTGCACCAATGTCTAGGATTTTGGCGTTTGTCTTCAGTTTTGGTCCCATGGTTACTCGGGTCGTGATTGCGTTCACGATTTGTTTTACTCCCTGTTCGCCGAAATAGCTTAGAACGATTTTATCTCTTTTCTCTGCTTCCTTCTCAGTAAAGTGTCTAATCTCTTCAACGAGAACGCAAATGTTTTGAGCGTCGAGTTCCGTTAAGAGTCTATGCAAGTCTGCTGTTTCTAGATACCTTTCAAGTGTCAAGGCTCGCAAGTCCGAAATCACCTCGTCGTCTACTCCTGTGGGATTTTCTTTCTTCTAAAGCCGAGTCGCATTGTCAGTATTTTTTCTGTGGCAAAGATTCTTGAAGCCACGTAAAGGATTCCTAGCGTAAAAGCTGCAACGTATGCTATACCTAGAATGGCTGTGAAGTAGTTTCCTGTCATTGTGGCTTGGAACGCTAAGACTGGGTGTGTGAAGGGCAAGGCTAGTAGAAAAATCCTCAAACCAAATGGCAGGGTATTGAGGTCTGCAAACATAAGGGCAAACATCGGAAACACTAATGGCATATATACAAAGCCTAGCAGAGACTGGGCACCGCGAACATCTTCGGCAAAAACAGAGACTACAACCGCTATAGCTAAGGCGCAGAGCAACGATGCAAAGACTGAAAGTCCCAGGACTCCATAACCAAAGAGGGTTGGAGTCAGCCCAATTGCGCTCAGGTCAACTGAGGGTTGACTTGGCGAGGCAAACGTAAATGAACCCATGTAATAGACCACTCCGGAGATTGTAGCTATGGCTCCTATAGCTGCAACTATTGTTGACCCAGCCAGCTTCCCGATAAGCATAGTGAATCTGTCAAGAGGCAGACTCATCAAAGTTTCCAGGGTTTTTTCCTCCTTCTCCGCAGCCACAGAAGTTGCTGCAAGCTGCATAGCTAAGATAATCAGCATGAAAAGAGCCATGGGCATCCCAAGGAACTGCGCTTGGGCGAAAGTGAAGAGAGCAGACGGAGGCATATCGACTAGTTTTCCCTTGACGACGGATCCTTGAGCAAAATTGATTGGATCCAGTACAACACTAGGATTGTCTGGAAATCTCTTTTGAACGGTCTCAAATATCAAGTCCTTTTTAAAGACTTCGAGCAAGTTCTGCACACTAGAAAAGCTTGCAGATTCAGCAATGCCGCTCCCTCGGAAGACCCCATAAACCATTAACCTTCCTCTTTCTCCACTTGTGATGTTTCTGCTGAAGTCTTGAGGTATGATGATGACAGCGGTGAGGTTCGAAGCTTGCGCCGAGGCGACAATTTCTTCGACGCTTTGGGCGTCGATAGTTTCTAAATTCACATTTGGGTTGGACTTCAGAAAATCTGTTAGGTTTTTGGCAACACTACCATTGTCAAGGTCCGCAACCCCTATTGATATTGTTCTGAGGCTTTCTTGGACAGCTTCGGTCGAGGCTCTAAACATAAAACCCAGCAGTGGAAAGATAAGCAATGGGGCGAGAACTATGCCCAACAATATTCTTGGATCTCGAACCATTTCCTTGACTTCTTTAACAATAATGTTGCTCAAACCCTTAAGCAAGACCCGCCACGTCCGCAAACACTTCTTCTAGGTTAGCAGCCTTGTGCTTCGATTTGAGTTCCACGGGGGTGCCTTCAGCCATGATGCAGCCCTTGTTTATCAGTGCCACTTGATCACAGATGTGCTCCACTTCCAACATGTTATGACTTGAAAGCAGCACCGTGACTCCATACTCCTTTGCGTATTGTCTGATTATTCCCCTAACATGATAGGCGTGAAGGACATCTAAGCCGCTTGTGGGCTCATCCAACACAGCGAGCTTCGGCTTATTCATCAAAGCCCGAGCTACAAGAAGGCGTCGTTTCATACCGGTGCTGTAGGTTTTCACCTTGTCTTTCAAGCGGTCGTCAAGCCCGGAAATCTTAGCGGCGTTATCCACAATTTCTTTCAAATCACCCTCACTCTCGCTGTTGAACTTGCCCATGAACCTTAAATACTCATAACCAGACAAGTTCTTGTAGGCACCAGCCTCTCCAGGCAAGTAACCGATGAGCTTGCGAACTTCAACGGCCTCACGCACCACATCATGACCAAAAACTACAGCAGAGCCAGCAGTGGGCAGTATTAAGGTTGAAACAATTCTAAGCGCCGTTGTCTTCCCAGCCCCGTTTGGCCCGATCAACCCGAATATTTTGCCTTCCTCAACCCTAAACGTTAACCCGTCGAGGGCAACGATTTCTCCAAAACGCTTGCCTAACGCGTCAGCTTCAACCGCGTAAACCATCGATCTATTCCCTCATTCTTAGAGTGCAAAGGAAAAGTTTGGACTCATTTAAGGGTTTACCTCCAAAGCGTATCTTGATGAGGTCTGTCGGAATTGAACCGACTACCTATGGGTTTCTCTAGTTTTGATCGTTCGGAAATTCTTCGCTGTCGCTTAGCCCTTGCTTGACATCTTTCCACTCCATTTTGCACAAATTAAGGGCTAAATTGAGAAGAAAAGACGAAGGTTGAAGATTCATGCGCGCATGTAGTCAGCAAGCTTTGTGAGAGCAAGTATGACGAAAAATGACAACACAAAATAGAGTATAAAATCTAAACCCAACGCAACCAACGAGACCTGGGGTTTACCCGCGTACCCTACGGCGAATAAGACTTGAAGCCATTCAAACGGAAAGCCATAGTGGACAACTAAGAAATCAGGCAGATATGGGTGAGGTTCAGTTTTGATATAGCCGACGAATGACACAAAAACAAAAGCAAAGGTCAAAATAATCACAATGACAAGTTCTCTGAAAGTCAAAGGTACATACTTTGAAATTGTTCGCAAGGCTCTTTTCACCGTTGATCCTTTATCTACACTCCATATTTCTTTCTTTTCTACTTTTCTCAGAGAATAATAAACGGGCACGCTGGCAACATCTTCTCTGCAGTGGGGGCAAGTTTGAACCCCTTTAGCGACTAATCGTCCACAGTACGGACAGAATGGAACCTCGGGCCTTAGCTTCCAGCTTTGTCCACAGCTGGAGCAAACAGTACGTGCTGGATCAGTCCAAGGTGCCCCACAATTAGGACAGTATTTTCCCCGGAAAAGAAAAGAAGGCATCAAAACCACAGACGATGCCGCTTGAGAGAGGAAAAGCTTGACGTAAATCAACGCTCCAAAAAGGGTAGATGCTATTCCCACGCCAGTCAAGAAAGCGCCCATGTAGGCAGACGCATTGATGTAAAAATACTGGCTCTGAATGGCAATCACAGAAAACGTAACCCCTGCAACAAGACTGAGCAGTCCACAGAACGCTGGGTGAGCGCCCCGTGAACAAAAACTGGAGATAGCAAAGAATGTTAGAAGGGAGAGTGTTTCCATAACAAACAGTGCATATAGGTAATAGGTCCCTGCTCCGGCAAAACCCGGAGAATACGTTGACATAAACTGGGAGATAAACCACATCAACAGGAAGAGCGATGATGAGGAAGCAACGAGAAGAGAGCCAGCCTCCACGAGAAATCTTGCTTCCCTCTTCCACAAGGTCTTGAAGGCTGGCTTTGTGTGAGCAAAAATCACTGCGTTGAGAGCCAAAAAGCCTCCCAAAAAAGACAGAATATTGAACGGTGAAAGTGCAGACAACACTACACAAATAACACCTAAGACGCTGAGAGGCGCGACGTGCCACAGGTCAAGTTTCTCTATTCTCTGAGTGGTGGCGAAGACGTAGCCTAAGGCAACAATTATGACAAAGCTGGGCAAATAAAAACCGAGAAAAAAAGGCGTTGCTTCCGATTGGCTAACGTCGACAAAAGCGGAGAACAGCCAGGGGTTAAGCAATGCGTAAACGCCTAGGGTTGTTCCCAGGGAAGCGCCGGCTAACACCAAAAGACCTGCAATACGGATGGTTCTGGATACTTTTTTTTCTGTTGGGCTTGCTTCTATCAAGGTCATCATTAAAGTTTTTAGTTAGAAAGAGAAATTAACACTTTGTGGTCTGACATGGAACGGGCGTACCGCGAAGACGAGCTTATCGAGGCTTCCGTGATTGATTCTGAAGGATATATATACGGTAAGGTTGAAAAGATCAACATCGAAGAAAACGGGATCACTCTCATAGTGCATGAAAGCAAACCCGATATGAAAACAGTGGTTGACATAAGCACTCTGGAGAGCGAGTTTCTGAAAAAAGTGAAAATGACGCTCGCTGAAAAGCTCCAAAGACTGCCGCCCACGGACATCCTAGCCAAAAATATTAGAAAGGAACTCGGATTAGGGCTGGAGCAATCGCTAAACGAGGATTCTTATGTAAAGTACGCTGAAAGACTAGGCATACCAATTCCTTACAAGAAGGTTTCGGGCGAGAGAAAGGAGCCTAAGGGAACTATAAGTCTGGGTGAGATAAAAACTATAAAAGCATCAATCATGGGAGCCGAAAAAGGGTCAACAGTAATAAAAGCTATCCTTCTAAACGAGCCGAGGGAAGCCTCTTTCAGGAACATACCTATTCACAAAAAAGTTGCGTATCAAACGACTGGCGCAATAAAGGACAAACTGGTGTTTGACTCGGACGGAACTGCGATTGGTTACGTAGATTCGATAGTTTTGTTCCGAAACTCACCTGGAATAAGAGTGTACTCGACAAAAGTCACTGGCATGGTGAGCCTAAGCTGGTTAGACAGATACCTGGAGCAAATCGGCAGACCAGATGTTTCAGAGGCAATAAAAAGACACTTTAAAATTGAGCGCGGAGCCCACGTTTACCAAATAAGAAGAGAAGACTTGGAAGATTTTATGCAAAAGACAGGGCTCACATTTACGCTCCCTGAGGACGTTCTATTTGACCAAAGCGTGAAAGAGTTTCTAATGGACATCCCTTGGGACGCCATACATAAGATTGGAGATGTCGTACTCCTTCGGCTAACGTTGGCAGAACTCAGATCAAAGGGCTACCAAAGATGACGCAAATGAAAGATCTAGAAAGCATCCAAGATTTTTCTGAAAGGCTGATGAACGAGTTCAGTGGCACCGTGATTGGATACGAAACGGAGATAAAACTTATATTAGCAAGCCTGCTCGCAAAAGGACATGTTCTCCTTGAAGGTGTTCCAGGCATTTCTAAAACGACCATAGCTAAGGCTTTGGCGAAAGCTATGAACCTTTTTGGAGAGAAGGGTTTCCAAAGAATACAGTGCACTCCAGACCTTATGCCCGCTGACGTTGTTGGAACCTTGATCTATGACCCTAAAACTGGAGATTTCCGCCCTCACTTTGGACCCGTTTTCACCCATTTTCTTCTTGTGGACGAGATAAACAGAGCAGTGCCGAGAACTCAATCCGCTTTGCTGCAGGCTATGCAAGAGAGAGAAATAACCATTGGAGGAACAACGTACACACTTGACGAACCCTTCGTCGTCATAGCTACCCAAAATCCAATAGAGCAAGAAGGAACATACCCTTTGCCTGAAGCGCAACTAGACCGTTTCATAATGAAGGTTAAAATTGGCTATCCCGCAACTCTGGAAGACGAAGTGCGAATTCTTGACCTACATGAAACAAAAATAACTGAACCAATTGAAGAGTTTGAAGTAATTGAAAAGGATCCCCTCCGCCTCTGCGAAATGCAAAAACTCACGTCTGAAAAGGTCTCGGTTCCTCCCATAGTCAAACACTACATAGCAGACATAATAAGGTACACCAGAGCGCGGGAAGAGGTGAGCTGGGGTTCAAGCCCAAGAGCGGGAATTTTCTTGATGAAGTCAGCCAAAGCATACGCTGCCTTGTCAGGTAGAAGCGTCGTCCAAGTGGAAGACATCGACAATGTGGCTTACTCGGTGCTCAATCATAGAATCATTCTGAAAGCTGAGAAAGTCATCGAAGGAGTCCGCCCCGAGGATGTCATCGCAGACGTCCTTAGGATAACTAAACGAGCGGTGACAAAGACTGTTTAGAAAAACTCCTGAACAGGACATACTGGAAATATGCAAACACAGGAAGAAAACTCTTGTCGATGTTAAGAGTAAGATAAACAGCTTGCTTCCAGGTGAGCATCCAAGCCGTTACGCTGGTTTGGGCATAGAATATGAGAGTGTCAGGGAATATCAATACGGAGACGACGAACGCAGAATAGACTGGAACATTACAGCAAGAACTCCTCCAAAGCCTGGTGGCGAAAGAGCCCTATTTATTAAACAATTCTTAGAAGAGAGGAACCTTGACGTTCTGTTGATCTTGGATCAGAGCGGAAGCATGGAATATCGGAATAAAGTGCTTACAGCCGTGAGAGCTGCGCTTGTGATAGCTGATATGGCTCAGAGGAGGAGCGACTACGTGGGCTTGGTCTGTTTCCGGGACAAGGTTGAACTTTTTCTTCCGCCAACCAGAAGTGGTGAGCAGGCGTATCGAATTTTAAGAACGCTTTGCATGTCTTATCGAACAGGTGGAGCCTCGCATCTGAGAACAATGGCGGTTGAGGTAATTAGGGCTTTGCGGAGGAGAACTATAGTAAATCTGATAACGGACATCAATCACGAAGTCGATGACTATGTATATTTTTCTCATCTCTTGTGGACTCGTGGGCACGTTACAAACCTGTTGCTCATTGTTGATGAGAGCGAACTCAGCCTGCCCAACGTTGGCTGGCTTACATTGATGGAGAGTGAAGAACTCCGAAAAATAACGATTGACACCTCTGAATTCAAGACAGAGTATGACAATGAAATTCACAGCGTCTTAATGGGCATCATAAGCGGCTGCAAAATGTTCGGAACCAAAATCTTTCTGTTCAGAAACAGCAGTGAGGTTGACTTCAGGATAACGGAAATCGCAAACTCTTATCGAATGGCGAGGGAGAACGCCTACCGTTGAATAAAGCAGCTTTATTATTCACTTTTCTGCTTTCGCTTCAACTGTTTCTGGCTCCCTCTACCTCTCTTGGCAATTCTATAGAAAACGTCAACGCGTTTTCTTCGGTTGGAAGCGGAGTCCGTATGATACAACCCATATATGTTAGGCTTCAAGCCCTTCAAAGCGGCAGTGTTGTTCTGTGGGAAGCTGTCCCTCAGAGCTTCAGCGACCACGTTGGAACCATTGACCTCAGCGACCTGGCTGTATTGGTTTCTTCCAACGCTCAAACCGTAAACCTGTCA
>Ga0315306_10000682_pt1 | contig 16322 bp, 16 predicted proteins | sample TDP1_MG_FD_203803 | JGI IMG/M metagenome (GOLD analysis project Ga0315306, IMG submission 203803) | Freshwater sediment microbial communities from Lake Towuti, South Sulawesi, Indonesia - TDP1 | ecosystem: Environmental > Aquatic > Freshwater > Lake > Sediment | place: Indonesia: South Sulawesi... | reverse complement strand
TTTAAAAGAGCAGCCCCTGACAGGGACTTCAAGCGTTAGCGGTCATGATATAGCGGCGGGCGCTTTTCAAAAAAGGAAGCCCTGGTTGCCTCCTGAGCATCTTCAGTGAAGCCGCAAAGGACATTGCCTCGTCCTTCCAGTTGGGTAGCCGCCACTAGGCTCGGAGCATCAATGTTAGTGTTAAGTAATTCCTTTGTCATCCTTAGCGCGAAGGGGGTGGCGCCGAGCATCTCCTGGGCTAGCTCCGTAGCAGCTTGGTCTAGTTGATCCTCAGGCACCAATCGGGACACAAAGCCGATCTTCTCAGCAGTAGCCGCATCCATTATTCGACCCGTATAGAGGTATTCAGCCGCCCGTGATAAACCAATCAGACGGGGTAGAAAATAGGAGGAGCCCATGTCACCACCGGAGTACCCGATTCGGATGTTGTTAGCATTGAAGCGAGCCGATTGACTGGCCAGGCGCACATCACAGGCCATAGCCAGGCTGAAGCCACCTCCGACAGCCGGGCCACGAATTGCTGCTATAAGTGGTTGGGGTGCCTGACGCATCTGTATGACAACATCACTGACAGCTCGCTGCAGTATATGCCTATGTGTAGCAGAACTAGCAGGGCCTTTCTCGTTTGACGCATCCTTGTCCATAAGCCCAGCCAGATCCTTCATATCGAAGCCAGCGCAGAAGGCCCGCCCTGCACCACGCACAACGACCACCCAAGCCTCCAGATGCTCTTCGAGGCTGCTAAAGAAGTGCCTCAACTCCTGAATCATCTCCACCGACAGGGCATTGAGCCGGTGGGGCCGGTTCAAAGTAAGCCAGCCGATATGGTCACGGCACTCGAATTCCAAGGTTTTGTATGTCATAGCATCCTCCTTTGTTGATTTGGCAATGTTAGCACCCCCATCAAGGCCAGTCAACGGCTGCTGAAGCCATCCACCAGCTACAGCGCAGGTTTGTTCCACAACATAATGTACAATGCCGCACAGGCGTAAAAGCGACTACCTTCTAACCAACGGGTTCCGGGTGCGAGCCTCTCTATTCATAGCATGATTAATTGGGCTGGCGATAAGTCAGAGGTAAATCAACAGTATGAACGGAGCTTGTGGCAGAATTCCCTCAAGTTTTGGACAATGAAATCACCTTTTTCCTTCCCCTGCCTCTCGAGATAGAAAGCTCTAATGCCAAGCTCTTGCGGCGCGGTGAAATCGAAAAGGCGATGGTCTCCAACGTGAGCCATTTCCTCAGGCTTTATGTCAAGAATCTGGCATATCTTCAAATAAACATCAGGTGTCTTCTTCACTTCACCAAAGTCAGAAGTGGAAGAAAAGATGTTGTCGAAATAGTCCCTGAGCTCAGTTGCCCCCAGTTCAATATCGATAAATTCCTCTGAGGCATTGGTGGTCACAATCAATTTGTAGTCCTTGCTTAGTTCTTTTAAGACGGAAGGTACTTCGGGGAAGGGTTTTATCTCATGCTGGAAACTTTTCAGTAGCCCTCTCCAATCCTCGCCCAGACCAAAGAACCTGAACCAGTATTTAATATCGTACCACTCTTTTCTCTTCTCACCCACTCTTTCATATTCCCTAAACACATATTCCTTTGCCTCTTCCAGCGGTATCCCCTTGGCGAGAGAGAATAACTTGGGGACACCCTCCCCCCAAATAAGCTCAGTGAACCTATCCTGGGTGAGGGTCCCGTTCATATCGAAGGAGACTATTTTCAAAGAAGGATTCCTTTTCAATCTCTGTCACCAGCTAAACACTCTATGACCCTGGGGATAGTATAGGTGGCTATCTCTCTACTGCTGCCCCCGCAAAGGACTACCACCAGCCTACCTTCGCAAGCTCTCTCAGCAGCAGTCTCAAAGACCTCGGCTAGTCTGGGGTGGCAATCCCTAGTTATGCCTATATCCCCATACTCCCCTCGAGTTCCATCATATCCGAAATTCCAGAATATCAGTTCTGGTTTGAATTCAGCCACCCGAGGGATAAGATTTTCCGCCACTTTTCTGAGGTATTCTTCATCGGTGGTATGGAACGGTATTCTAATATTTACCTTATTCTTCTGTTCAGAAGGGTTACCGGAGCAGAAGCAAAGGTAAAGCACCTCCTCATCGTCCTTAAAGATATCCCATGTTCCATCCCCATGATGAGGGTCGGTATCTCCTATGGCAAACCTCCTTATCCCAAACTTTGCCCTGGCATTTTCTATAGCTAAGGCAGCGCCATTAAGGTAGCAGCCTCCCCCAAAGAAATCCCTGCCGGCGTGGTGGTCTCCGAACCCGGTGAAGACAAAAGCATTGTCTATCTCTCCCTGAAAAATCTTCTCGGCAGCCTGAACAGTCCCGCCAGCAGAATATAGCGCCCCTTCGTAAACTCCGCTTTTCTTGACCCACTCTATCATGCGCTGTGAATGTACTTTGAGGAGTAAATCTTCCCTGACTGGCTCCACACCGTAGGCGAGCTTCTGCCGATAAAGGGCATCATAAAAGACTACCCCTTCTTTGTTTAAAGTGGCTCCCAAAGCTGAAGGGAAATCCTTTAGCCTTTCACCCCTTTGGTAGTGGTAAAAGATGCCTGTCCTCTTCATTTTAAGCCACGTAAAGGAGGCAGGAGCTACCTAGCTTGAGCCATTATACCCTAAGGGAGTATGAGGGTAAATCGAATCCAGATTTATGTCGATATAGGCATAAGTAGGGGACGAACTCCGTGTCGTCCCCTACAACAGGGTGGACTTAATCAATCTCACACAGAGGTTGTCCCCCTACTTCCGTATTCTGGTATAATAGAGGGCAACTTAGGAGGTGCTAGAGGTCTTGATGACTAACCTATATATGGTAGCTTGGGAACAAGGAGGAGGAAAAACCGCTCTTTGTGTTGGCCTCGGTAAGCATTTGCAGAGCCACAATAAACGGGTGGGCTATCTCAAACCTGTAGCTCTCAGTGCTGCAGAAGTCTCTCCAGGCAGTGACAAGGATGCCCGGTTTGTTCACCTGGCTCTCAGCCTGGAGGAGCCTGTAGAGGCTCTTTGCCCCTTTTACCTTAGCAGCAGCCTGGCCCTTAAGGCTGAGTTAGCTGAAAAGGACTTCCCCCGTAGACTATTAGAGGCTTATAGTGCAGTAGCCAAGGATAAGGAGGTAGTCTTGCTGGAGGGATGGGGTGGGCTGGGAAGGGATAATGGACTCCTTCAGGCCTCCTGTCAGATGGCAGATATTCTGGATGCCAAGGTAATTGTTTTGGTTTCCTATTTCACCGACTTACAATGGGGAAGGGTAAACCTTTCTGCCAGTAAGTTTGGTCAGCGCCTGCTGGGGGTAGTAATTAACCGAGTCCCTCAGGGGAAGATGGAATCTACCCGCACTGAGGTGGTTCCCCTGTTCCATAAAGAGGGAATCAAGGTCCTCGGGGTTCTGCCTGAGGAAAGACAGCTCTTTGGGGTTAGTGTAGCTGAGCTGGCTGAGCACCTCCAAGCGGAGGTCCTGTGCTGCCATGAGTCGTTGGGGGAGCTAGTGGAAAACCTGATGATGGGAGCATTGACTGTAGATCACGGCATAGACTATTTTGCTCGCAAGGATAATAAGGCGGTGATAACCCGAGGTAGACGTCCTGATATTCAATTAGCTGCCCTAGCTACTTCTACCAAGTGTCTTATTCTCAGTGAGGGTGTAGCCCCTATCCCCCAGGTGCTTCACTGGGCTGAAGATAAAGGGACGCCTATCCTTTTGGTGAAGGGAGACACCCTCTCCACAGTAGCTAAGGTTGAGGAAACCATTCTGCAGGCTAGATTTCGACAGCAAAAGAAACAGGGGAAATTAGCTCAGATTTTAGAGCAGCACTTCGACTTCGACACACTTTACCAGAGCCTCGATGGGCAATAGGTGCCTCTAATAATCTATATCAGGCTGTACAAAAAGTTCCCCAATAGCCGTAGCGTCGCCTCTCCTGAGGCGACGCATAACACCAATCGTTGCAACTTCTACCATATAATGCCAGTACCCCTCCCTTGGCAGAAGGGAGAAATTTCACCCTCACCCTAGTCCTCTCCCTTCGAAGGAGAGGGCATAACCCTCTCTTACTTCTTAGTAAGAAGTGGGTAACCCCAAGGTTGCTGGGGACTTGCTAAAAACCAATGACTATGTATAAAATCTATCTCGTTTCGTTAAGACTCTTTGTGGGTCTGAGGGAACAAAATCTTTCAAAGGGAGGGAAGGTGATTTGAATGCTCTAGGGAAACATCTGCTTCTAGAACTAAAAGACTGTAACAAGGAGGTGCTCAATGACCTGAATTTCCTTAAGGATGCTCTTCTTTCTGCTGCTGAGGAGGCTGGTGCTACCGTGGTAGGAGAGTCCTTTCATCAATTTGCTCCTCAGGGGGTGAGCGGTACCGTTATCATTGCTGAATCCCATATTTTCCTTCATACCTGGCCTGAATATGGCTATGCAGCAGTGGATATCTTCACCTGTGGGGACACAGTCAAAGCTGATGTAGCAGCGGAGTTATTGATAAAAAAACTGGAGACCAAGGACCCCACCATTATAGAGCTGAAGAGGGGGGTCTTGGTATCGTAGCTGGATTGGAGAGATATGGAAGAAGAAGACGACCCAAACAAATGGTTCCGTGACCCTATCAGCCCTGATTTTGTGCAGCTACATAGGGTGAGGGACATCGTTTATTCAGGGAAGACCAAATTTCAATCGGTGGAGATTATCGATACCAATAGCTTTGGCAGATGCCTGGTTTTGGATGGAAAAATCCAGTCCAGCCAGCGGGATGAGTTTATTTATCATGAGGCTCTGGTTCATCCTTCAATGATCACTCATCCCTGTCCCCGGAGGGTGTTTATTGCTGGCGGTGGTGAAGGGGCTACACTGCGGGAAGTATTGGCGCATCGCTCAGTAGAGAGAGCGGTGATGATTGATATCGACCAGGAAGCAGTAGATATTTGTCGTCGCTTTCTTCCCTCTATGCACCGGGACTCCTTTGAAGATAGCCGGGTGGAACTTCATCATCTCGATGCTAGAGAATATTTGACTAACTCGAAGCAGAAATTTGATGTTATCATAATTGATTTGACAGACCCGCTAGAGGGAGGCCCCTCCTATTTACTATATACCCAGCAATTCTATCGCTTAGCTCAGAAAAGGCTCGATGCGGAGGGTATCCTTTGCCTTCAGGCTGGCTGCTGCTGTTGGGGAGAGCTAGGTACCTTTGTCGCCATTAATCATACCATGCGCTCCGCTTTCCCTCTAGTTTTTCCTTATCAAGCCGACATCCCCTCCTTTGGAGGACTATGGGGATTTGCTCTTGCCTCACAACAACTAGACCCCCTTTCTCTATCTGTGGCAGAGGTGGATAAGCGAATCTCTGCCAGGGTATCTAGAAAGCTCAAATTTTATGATGGGTTTACTCACCAGGGCATGTTCTGTTTACCCCTATACCTCCGTCAGGAAATAGCTCAAGGGAAGAGAATCATTACTGACGAGAACCCCTTATTCCTTCATTAAGCTCCCCCTTCAAAACCCCCGTTGCTTTTGATTGTCCTCGTAGTGATTTCAATCGTTAATAACAACGTGATTCCCTTTATGGCCTTACATGTGGCGACATAAGTACTTGCGTCTAGGAAAGGAGACAGGCAAATTCTCCCTGATAAATCGGGGCTAAACTCTAAACAATGTCAAATAACTAAAATCCAAAGGAGCTAAACAATTTTGAATTTGAAATTTAGAACTTAGAACTTGTTTATGATTTAGTGTTCAGGTGCCTGTCAGGTCCCTGACCTGACAGGGGTCTCATATGGGGATGAGGTCAGGTGAGGCACCTGACACCCACGGATTGAGCTGTCTATGGTGAAGCTGCCAATGGTTATGCCTGAGCCGAAGCTTACCACTGTAACTCCGGTGAAATAAGACTCATTTATCCACCAGCCATTTGTTTAAGGCAATAATAGTCTTCTACTTATCTAGAAAGGAGGCATGTCCATAAGCATTCTACCCAACATTCCTTTCAACATTTCTGATGTCAAGAAATGCAGAGTGCCGCCCCGTGCGTCGCGATAGTAGCGTTCCAAAGGTAACTCTCGGCTATATCCAGTCCCCCCATGCACCTGCATCGCTTTGTGAGTTACATCGATCGCGGTTTCTGTGGCACAAAGCTTTGCCATGTATAGAGGAAGCGGGGATGGCGGCTGCCATCCCTTCCCATCTAGTTGCTCTGCTGCCGAATAAGTAAGCGCTTTAGCCGAGGCAAGAGCCGTATTCATCTCAGCCACCAAATACTGAACTCCCTGATAGTTGCCGATTGACTGCCCCGCGACTTCCCGGCTCTTACCGTGGTTGATAGCGGCATCGACTGCTGCATCGGCGATACCCAGCGAAATAGCCGCAGCCCCCAGCATAACTAACCCCTCGAACTTGGGCAGGATGGCAAAATAGCCGTTTTCTGCACCAAGCAGATTGGTTCTTGGCACTCTGCAATCTTGGAAAATCAACTCGCCATCCGAGCCGCCGCGCAACCCCATGTGGTCTTCCTTCTTACCGAAAGAAAAGCCTGAAGCTCCCTTCTCTATGATGAGGGCTGACAAATCGGCTGGAGTTCTCGCTTTGTCCGTACGCAGTATAACCACGTACACCTCCGCTTCCTCGCTTGACGTGATGAAAGTCTTGGTTCCATTGACCACAAATTCGTCTTCATTACTCACAGCTTTTGTCGTAGTTGCGAAGGGATTGGTGCCTGAAGCGGGTTCAGTGAGTGCATATGCGCCCAACCTGCGACCTGCTGTCAGAGCTGGCAAGAAGCGACTCTTTTGTTCGTCAGTGCCAGCAACAGTCAAAGCTCCCGCCACCACTGCATGGGCAACGAATACCGAAGCTGTTGAAGCACATCCTCTGGCGATTGCCTCTACTGCCAACACGAAAGAGAGATTGTCAGCGCCCCCACCACCCATAGACTCAGGTACCATCATGCCCAGGAAACCTGCCTGGGCAAGCTTTCGCACCCCATCCCAGGGGAAAGTCGATTTTCTATCCACCTCAGCAGCTCTTGGCGCCAGCTCTTGCTTCGCAATATTGCTAGCCGTCTCCCAGATCATCTTTTGTGCGTCACTCAGATTCATATTTATCCTCCAACCATAACACAGTACTGAAGTCCCAGGAGCATATTGTTTTGTCTCCAGCAGGGAGCCTAGCCGGCTGTGGCCATAGCTTCCATTGCCTTCTTGGCGCGTTGCAGAGCACCATTTAGGTCAACCAGAGGGATGATCTCGATGTTCGCCACTCCTCCCATTGGGAACTCCGCCATCAAAGCATCAAGATCTTCCAGGGTGTCCACATTGAGGATACCTCCTCCACCGCCGATTCCTGCAAATCCCCAAGCTTGCTCAATCTTTTTGGCATACTTGCTTCGCCAGGGTCCTATGGCGTCTAGGAATCGTGCAGTTACCTCTCCGGGGGGACCAAGTGTTTGGGTTTTGTAATGACTAGAAACTTCATGTTGCCTCCTTTTCTATCGAATTTGCCAGGCTGTCAAGGTGGAAGGAGCCAGCTTCTATGCCACCCGCAACATAGAAGCTAGTTTTAACTCGGCATAGGCATCACCTCCTTCACTAGCTCCCCTCCAGATCCACCCGGCTGGGCTTAACCTGCTAGGTGCCTGTCAGGTCCCTGACCTGACGGGGGTCTCATATGGGGATGAGGTCAGATGAGGCACCTGACACCCACGGGGTATTTCCCTATATCAAACTTATCGTCTTTATTATACAACAGAGTCAGTCACCCTGCCCTTCTAGCCGTTGCTTCAGGACCCTGTAGCCGCTGACCATCAGGTTCTCGTGGTTTCTCTCCAGAATGCCCTTCATTAAGGGGAGTTTAGCCAAGAAATTCATAATTGGGTTTGGAGTTCCGCAATCCCAGTAAGCCGTCACCGCAGTTCCACCAGATTGAGATTGCAGTACCCATCTATAATCCCCCTCCAAATCTCCCCGTATCTTGAAGTGGATCAAATTGGGCGGTTGCAGGGCGGTGGCCGACATTGAGAAACGCAATGTATAAGGCAGTCCTCCCTTTACCTCACAATCTGCTACTGAGCCAACGTTGAGTTTCGAGTCTGGTTCACGCACTGTTACTCTCTTGAATTCTTGCCACCATGTGGGCCAGGACTGCACATTAGTAAGTTCTGACCAGACCCTTTCGATTGGTGCAAGGAAGAACCAATGAGTGACAAAATAGTACTTCTCCATTTTCCCCTCCCGATTTTGGATTGGTAATATTCTAGAGTAAGTTATGTGCCACTATTTAAGACGCTACATTCTGTTTTCTTACCCCTCCACAATATCGCCAATGACCGGGTCAACCCTTACCCCCCTGCTGGTCACCCAAGCAATCCCTCTTTCGATGTCCTTCTCCTCTCCCTCTAGCTCCAGGACTACCCAGCCCTTGTTCTCTGAAACATCGGCGCGGCGAATGTTGGTCACCACTTTGAACTGCTGACCAAGGTTATAAATAATGGGCTCTCCAATCAGCTCTGAAGGGAAGGTAAACATTACTCGTCGCTTTGCCATCTCACCTCCTACTATGCAGTCACCGTCGCCTGGCCCAGCTTGCTAAACGCCTCCTCAAAAGCTTCCAAGGTGGGCTGGATTGTAACGGGTTGAACAGTATCCGAGACTACTTCTTGAGTTTTCAGTCCAGCCCCGGTGATGAAAGCCACTGTTAACTCATTACGCTTGATCACCCCTGATTTTACCATCTTTTGCAGCCCAGCTATAACTACACCGCCGGCCGTTTCGGCAAAAATCCCCTCCGTCTGAGCTAACAGTTTCATGCCATTGACCAGCTCCTCATCAGTGACCGCCCAGGCTGTTCCCCCTGATTCCCTGGCAGTTTTTAATGCATAGTAGCCATCGGCAGGATTCCCAATAGCTATGGACTTGGCAATAGTGTTCGGTTCTACAGGGTGCACGTGAAGTGTACCAGCTTTAAAGGCGTTGACAATAGGTGAGCAACCGGCAGCTTGCACCAAATGCATATGAGTATCAACAGGTTCGATTAAACCTAACATAGATAACTCATTTAATCCCTTCCATATCCTGGTAAATAATAACCCTGAGGCGGCTGGAGCCACAATGCAGTCAGGGGAACGCCAGCCTAACTGCTCCGCTACTTCATATCCTAGAGTCTTGCTCCCCTCTGCATAGTAGGGACGAAGATTTATGTTAATAAAGCCCCAGTGATAAGTATCAACCAGCTTACTACAGAGGCGATTGACCTGGTCGTAGCTTCCTTGAACAGCTACCAGTGTTGGCTTGTAGATTGAGGTACCGATGATTTTACTCCGCTCTATATCGGTGGGGATAAAGACATAAGACTTCAGACGTGCTTTGGCAGCGTGGGCGGCTACGCTGGAGGCCAGGTTGCCCGTGGAAGCACAGGCAACAGTGGTAAAGCCAAATTCGCGTGCCTTGGTGATGGCTACGGCAACTACCCGGTCTTTAAAGGAATATGTCGGATTGAGGCAATCGTTTTTGATATAGAGTTGCTCCAGTCCTATTTCCTGGCCTAGGTTATCAGCTTTCACCAGCGGGGTGAAGCCAGTGCCAATATCTATTACTTCGCCGTCTACTGGCAGCAAGTCCTGGTAGCGCCACATCGTAGATGGGCCGCTATCTATCTTCCCTCGAGTTACACACCTCGATATGGACTTGTAGTCGTAGGTTACCTCTAGCGGCCCAAAGCAGAAATCACACAAATTAATGGGCTGCAGTGGGTATTCCCCGCCGCACTTCCGACAACGCAAACTTATGGCATAGGACAATTTCTAGCCCCCTTCAAGCACCTGGCAGCATAGCGACGCTTGATCGCCTTATCTCCCTTCCCCGGTTTGAACGCTCTCATCCTGTTCCAAACTCCCCCTCTCCTTTCATCAAAGGGATCGGACGGAAAGTCTCTCTGTGCACCACACTTGCGACAAATACCATGAACTAGCCACCTGCGCGGTGCAGCCAGCTCCCAGTGGTGAATACAACTCTCTTTGTCTGGTGTTGAACTAGCTGGTAACCTTTTGATGTGCCTTACCTTCCATAGTGTCACGCTTTTCCAGGGCAGTATAGAACGCCTTCCAGAAGGGATCGGTGATGGGATGCACCAGTCTCTTCTCTTTATTTCCTTCTACCAGATTCATTCCATATTTGGGCCCTATCAATTCGCCGACTACCGAGGATTTGATCCCTTTCTGGGACAATGCTGTCACCACTTCTTGAGCCTTGTGCTCGCGGCAAGCGATAATCAACGTCCCCTCACTGATAGAGGCGTAGGGGTCTATGCCAAAATAGCGGCAGATTTCTGGTACACAATCCTCAACTACAATTTGTTCCAGCTCTACTCTTATTCCCAAATCCGCAGCCTGGCAAAGCTCATATAGAGCGCCCCATATCCCACACTCGGTAGCATCGTGCATAGCCGTGACGCCTTCTTCCCTTATCCCCACACTTACCGCCGTCATGGCATCCTCCACCACCGACATTTTATAAAAGATATCTTTCGCTTTTTGGCTAAAGCTAGCTCCAAACTCTCTTCCTATAAGATTGGGGAACATGGTGGCCATAATCCCTGTCGCCTCAATAGCTGGTCCTTTAGTAATAATCACCTTATCTCCAGCCTTGGCCATTTTGGGAGTGACATATTCGTTCTTTTCTCCGACACAGATTACCGTCGCTCCACCAACCATGGGATAATGGCAGTTTTCATACCTGGCAGTATGACCACAAGCAATAGACAGGCCTAGTTTTTGGCACTCCTTATGGATGGTGTTCCACACTATCTCTAGTTGCTCCTTGGTCATCTCCATAGGGAGATTTAGGTCAATGGAGAGAAAGGCAGGTTTCAGACCAGAAGTCACCGCATCGGAGGTCAGGATATGAACAGCAAACCAGGCTGCCCTTTCCCAGCCATACTCAGGGACAATAAACACCGGATCAGTGGTAAGCGCTACTACTTTGTCTCCAATTTCCACTATGCCCACATCTACACCATGCTGTGGTCCTACTATTATGTTCCCCCTATTAGCGCCTAAGCGTGGAAATATCAGCTCATTGAAAATCTCGGGTGAGACCTTGCCAATTTCAGGTAGCTCGTTCATTTGTTTGCCTTTCCCCTTCCCTCCCCGGATTTCGAGAGATAATCATCAATAGCAGACCTAAGCGCCTCCTCAGCTAAAACAGAGCAATGCATTTTAATGGGTGGCAAGCCATCTAAGGCTTCAGCCACGGCACGATTGGAGATCTCCAAAGCCTCTTCAATAGTCTTCCCCTTTACCATTTCGGTGACCATAGAGCTAGTAGCAATGGCTGCACCACAGCCAAAGGTCTTAAACTTAGCCTCAACAATGGTGTGCCCCTTTACCCTGATATAAAGTTCCATAATGTCTCCACACACCGGATTACCCACGTGACCAATGCCATCAGGGTCCTCCATTTCCCCCACATTCCTCGGGTTGCAGAAATGGTCCATCACCTTCTGACTATATTGTGACCGATATTCAGCCATTCCTTCACGCCCCTCCGATTTTGGGGTTGTTTTTTCCTAGGCCCATAATCTCCTCATTGCCAAAAGGTAAAATAGCAGCCCAACCACCACAACCCCGACAACTATCCACCACCAGGGGAAGTATGATGAGGTCAACTCGGTGAAATGAGCTGTTACCTCCTTTTCTGAGTCCATAGTTATAATAATCGGGTTCTCCGAGCCAGAGAGAGCACCATTCCAGTGGTCAAACTCATACCCTTCACCGGCAGTAGCAGTCAGGGTGACCTCTGTCCCCACAACATACCCTCCAGCAGGCGGAGAGGGCTCCAGAGTGACCGTACCTATATCAGTCGGGCTAACACCAACCGACAGGGTATAGGTGATCTGGCTGAAGTGAGCTGTTACCTCCTTATCCGAGTCTATAGCTATACTAGTCGGGTTCTCCGAGCCAGAGAGGACACCACTCCAGTGGTCAAACTCATACCCTTCACTGGCAACAGCAGTCAGGGCGACCTCTGTGCCCACAGCGTATCCCTCAGCAGGTGGAGAGGGCTCCAGGGTGACCATGCCACTATCAGTCGGGCTAACACCAACCGTCAGGGTATAGGTAATCTGGCTGAAGTTAGCCGTTACCTCCTTAGCACAGTCCACGAGTATAGTAGCTGGGTTCGCCGAACCGGAGAGGGCGCCACTCCAGTAGTCAAATTCGTATCCCTCAGCAGCGATAGCAGTCAGAGTAACCGTCGTCACCTGAGGATATCCCCCAGGAGGTTGAGGAGGCTCCAGAGTGACCGTGCCACCATCAGTCGGGCTGACTATGACCGTCAGCACATATTTAACTCATTGAGCCTCGGCTGGGCTTGCCATAGGCAGTGCCATCATCAGCAACAATAACACTAATCCAGGGATCAACCATAGCCAGGCGGTCTTGAATAGCTTCTTCTTTGCCATCTTTATCTCCTTCTTCCCGGGATATATCTCAACCTATTATGGTCAAGCAACCGAGCCTGAGGCTCCAATCAGGACACTCTTAAATCCTCCCCCCTGCCATTATTTCTTAGGGCAAACCAGCTTTCTCGGTGTCTCGATATGCATTCACCAGAGCATTTATGTCCATTGTTACCTTGTCACCGACGATGGCATAAGCTACCTCAGCCTTCGGGTAGTCCTTGCAGGCACCACTGATTCCTTCGCCTGTGCTGGCTTCAAACTTGGTGTGACAGTTATTGCAATCAAGAATATCTCCTGCCAGAGAGAAGCCTTCAGACCTGCATGGCGGACAAATATTGGCTCGCACATAGCGCTCTCCATCTAAACGGTATGCCATGAAAGCCATGCTCGTCCCCTGGTCTGTAACTCTAAAGTGGAGCATCTTTCCACTATCCACTTCACCTGTGGGAATAGACGCTACATTGCCCTCCACTTGAGCATCGATCCAGGTCGGATTTACTACCCCTGTCCCATTGGTATCCCCACCGTCGTTCGGCTCCGGTGTTCCTCCTGTCCCCCCGCTGGCGCATCCAATAGCCACTATCGTGGCAATCAACATCAACGTCAGTGCTACTCTGGCCACCATCTGAAAATTTCCTCCTTCCTATGTAACCTTTATAACCCTGCCCACCATCGTTCTATATCTGTAATACCACCCCCCATCGGCACGCTTGTGGTATGACCACCAGCCAAAACATGACGTTCCACCGCTCACCGTCGCCGCAAGCGATACCAGGGTGCTATTCCTGTCGCCAATTTACAATCCTTGATCTCCCTGACTCACCTCGTCCACAATTCCCCCATCTCGCAAGGCTACGATTCTTTTGGCGTGCTTAGCTATGTCAAGATTGTGGGTAACCATGATAATGGTATGCCCATCCTCATTCATTTTTTGAAAAAGTTTCAAGATTCCCTCACCGGTTTCCTGGTCGACATTGCCAGTAGGTTCGTCTGCCAAGATAAGCGAACAACGGTTAACTAAAGCTCGAGCGATAGCCACCCTTTGCTGCTCTCCGCCGCTCAATTCGTTAGGCTTGTGTTCGGCTCTCTTCTCCAATCCTACTTTTTGTAGCAGTTCTGTGGCCTTTCTCACATCATCCTTCTTCAATCCACAAAAGGTCAGGGGCAAAAGCACATTCTCCAAGGCAGTGAGAGAGGGGAGCAGATGATACTGCTGAAAGACATAGGCCACCTTCCTCCTCCTGATATGAACAAGGTCGTTTTCCTTTAGATTATCAATGCGCACTCCATCCAGAATCACCTCCCCGCTGGAGACACGCTCCAAGCCACCAATTACATTCAGCAGGGTGGACTTCCCGCTCCCAGAAGGTCCAGTAATAACTACAAAATCGCCATCATCCACGCGCAGGCTGATGTTATTCAAAGCAACCACCCTAGCTGCTCCCTCGCCATAGGTTTTTGATACACTCCTAACCTCTAGCATTCTGACACCTTACAATGACCTCAGGGAGTCAGCTACACTGACCTTAGAGGCACGGAACGCCGGGTACACACTAGCCATGACTGCCACAAGAATCGCCAAAGCAAGTGCCGGCAGAAAATACTGCAGAACATAACTGACAGCCAAGTCCTCATAGATTAGTGGGCCTATCACATATGATAGGAAAGTTCCCGCTATGTATCCGAGGATACCGCCCATCAGCCCCACAACCAAGGCCTCGTAGAGGAACATCGTGACGATTTGGAGGCGTGACGCACCGACTGCCTTCATTATTCCTATGTCTTTGACACGCTGGTGAACCGAGGACATCATGGTGTTGACCACCCCGAAGCTGCCAACAACCAACGTAATGCCAGCCAGAGCTAGCATGAAACGGTTGACCTTCGCCATCAGGTTCATTTCGGTCTGAGCTATCTGCTTTACCGCAACGGCTCGGACACCTGGAATGGCATCATTCACCAAATCTGCAATGGACTCCACAGGACAGGAAGAGCACAAGGCGCGAATGTCTGCTGAAGAAATCAATCCCTCCTTCTCAAAAGCTCTCTGAACCGTTGCCAGAGGAACGAATACTTGGTAATCATCATTCGAGCCAGTCTCATCAAGAATGCCGACAACAGTCACCTCCTGCTCCTTAATCGAAATGTTGTCTCCTAAATCAACGTCCAAGGCTGCACTTGCCCTGGCTCCAAGTATGGCTTCGTCTTGCTGTTCGGGATACCTGCCATCAGAGATTGTCCACCAGCTCTTGATGAGCCTTTCTTGCTCTGGCTCGAAGCCCACCACCATAACAGCAGTCCCCTTTACTGCAGTGGTTATGTAAAGCTTCGGGGCAATGGTGGCAATGTCCTCATCCCCGGCAATACCAAGTGCTTCTCGTATTGCCCCATCTGTTATTTGCCTGATCTCTAGCAGCTTGTCTTCAGCAATATAATTGTCCCCCACTGCCAAAGTCCCCAGTGTTAAGTCCCCTAGCTGCAAGTCAACATCGTGAATGGCAGGCATAACCATCAAGTTGGGACCATACTTATCCATCTCCCTATAGATTCTCTCTTCACCAGCACGGGCAATCGTCAAAACAGCAATAAAGGCAGCAATACCAATAGCCACACCCAGCGCCGTATACAATGCCCGCCGCCTTCTGCGTCGGATGTCTTTCACAGTTACCTGATATATTTTCACCTAACCCTCAATGCACCAGCCACTCTCTGTTCTTGACGATATCGCTCCAATAACAAACGGTCCCCTCTAAGATTTCAGCGCTTGCTCCAGGTCCTCGATTAAATCATCAATATTTTCTAGCCCTACAGACAACCTGACCAGGTCATCGGTAATTCCCACCCTTTTCCTAAATTCCTCTGGCATGGAGGCGTGGCTCATGGTAGCGGGGTGCTCCACCAGGGAATCAACTCCTCCCAGAGATTCTGCTAGGGAGAAAATCTTAACCTTTCTTAGAAATGAATTAACCGCCTCGAGCCCACCCTTCATCTCAAAGGACACCACCCCTCCAAATCCCTTCATCTGCCTCCTGGCAACTTTATGTCCTAGATGTGACTCCAGTCCGGGATAAAAGACCCTATCTACTTTAGAGTGTTTTTCCAGGTAATGAGCGATAGTAATGGCATTGGACTCATGCTGCTTCATACGCACTGGAAGCGTCTTTATCCCCCTCAATACCAGCCAACAATCAAAGGGAGAGGCACAGGTCCCCATAGCGTTCAGAAGAAACTGCACCCTTTCTGCTAACTCCTCTGTAGCCGTGACTACTGCACCGCTGACAACATCACAGTGCCCGTTCAAGTACTTGGTAGTAGAGTGCACCACAAGGTCAACCCCATATTCAATCGGTCTCAGGAAATAGGGTGTAGCGAAGGTGTTGTCCGCTACAGTCATCAAGCTATGCTGTTTAGCAATATCAGCAACCATCTCAATATCAACGATATTAAGAAGGGGATTAGAGGGTGTTTCTATCCATAGCATTTTGGTGTTGGGTCTTATTGCCTCCTCGATCCTCCTCCGATCATTCATTCTTAAGAAGGTAAATTCCAAACCAAACTTTCTCATCACTGCTTGGAATAACCGGTAAGTTCCACCATAGACATCATCCCCCGATATAATGTGACTACCCTTTTCCAAAAGGCACATCACAGTCGTTTCAGCAGCCATCCCGGTGGCGAAGGCAAACCCACCCTTTCCCCCCTCGAGCTCAGCCATGGTTTTTTCTAGCGCTTTTCTCGTTGGATTTGCTGTTCGGGAGTAGTCGTAACCCTTTGTTTTACCCACATCCTCAAAAACGAAAGTCGACGTCTGGTAAATCGGCGTTATCAGGGCACCAGTGGCGGGGTCTGGCTTTC
>Ga0315306_10000681_pt1 | contig 16325 bp, 12 predicted proteins | sample TDP1_MG_FD_203803 | JGI IMG/M metagenome (GOLD analysis project Ga0315306, IMG submission 203803) | Freshwater sediment microbial communities from Lake Towuti, South Sulawesi, Indonesia - TDP1 | ecosystem: Environmental > Aquatic > Freshwater > Lake > Sediment | place: Indonesia: South Sulawesi... | reverse complement strand
GCTTATCACAGTCGCCTCACCAGTCACAATATCCCCACCCGCATAAACGCCTTCAATGCTTGTCTTACCATTTTCATCCGTCACAATCGTACCCCACTTCGTAACCCCCAAACCTTCCGTTGTCCGCTGAATAATCGGATTCGGCGTACGCCCAATCGCAACAACAACCGTGTCAACATCCATAACAAACTCCGAACCCTTCACGGGAACAGGCCTACGCCTGCCAGACGCGTCAGGCGCTCCCAACTCCATACAAATACACTCCATCTGCCTAACCCACCCCTTCTCATCACCAATAAACCTCGTAGGCGCAGCCAAAAACTTACAAACAATGCCTTCCTCCTCAGCATTCTCAATCTCCTCCTTCCGCGCTGGCAACTCTTCCCGCGAACGCCTATAAACAATACAAACTTCTTCGGCGCCTAAACGCAAAGCAGAACGAGCACTATCCATAGCTACGTTGCCACCGCCAATAACTACAACATGCCTTCCAATCCGTATCGGCGTATCATACTCTGGAAAAGCATAAGACTTCATCAAATTAACCCTAATCAAAAACTCATTCGCAGAATAAATCCCGCCAAGATTCTCTCCAGGAACATTCATAAACGCGGGCAAACCAGCCCCAGTCCCAACAAAAACCGCATCAAAACCCTCCTTCCTGAGCAACTCAGGAATCGTGTAAATCCTACCAACAAGATAACCAAGCCGAAGCTCAACACCCAACTTCCTAATATAATCAACCTCCGCCTGAACAATACTCTTCGGCAAACGAAACTCAGGAATACCATAAACCAAAACACCACCAGGCAAATGCAAAGCCTCAAAAATCACAACCTCATGCCCAAACTTCGCTAAATCAGCAGCAGCCGTCAACCCAGCAGGACCAGCACCAACAATCGCCACCTTCTTACCCAAAGGCGAAGCCTTATCAGGAATTCCAACGCTTCTTTCTCTTTCCCAATCAGCCACAAAACGCTCCAACCTACCAATACTCACTGGATCGCCAACTTTCCCCAAAACACAAAACTTCTGACACTGCTCCTCCTGCGGACACACGCGACCACAAATCGCCGGCAAGCTATTCCTGTCCTTAACCTTCTTCGCAGCCTCATCAAACTTACCTTCCCTAATCAATTTGATAAAAGCTGGAATGTCAATCTCCACGGGACAACCTTCAATACACTGAGGTTTTGGACATTGAAAACAGCGGTTCGCTTCAGCTATGGCTTGCTCCTCAGCATAGCCCAAAGCTACCTCGTTAAAATTTCGCCTACGCACTTCAGGCTTCTGCTTAGGCATAACCACGGCTTCTTTCTGAACCTTAGATTTAGGCTTACCCTCCGCCACAACCACAACCTCCAAGCCTCTCCCACAAAAGCGAACTTAAACGCTCTTCTGGAAGAAACATTCTCTGCCTCTTCACCAAACCCTCAAAATCCACGCTGTGCCCATCAAATTCAGGTCCATCCACACACGCAAACTTCATCTTCCCATCAACAGTGACTCTGCAAACCCCACACATCCCCATACCATCAACCATTATAGGCGTCAAAGTCACAACCGTGGGCACACCAAACGGCTTAGTAATCTCACAAACATTCTTCATCATAACAACAGGGCCCATAGCAATGCAACGGTCAAACCTTTCTTTTTCAAGAATCCCTTTTAAGAAGCCAAGTCCTTCATGGCCCTTGGAACCGTCATCAGTAGCCACATAAAGCTTATGGCTCAAAGCTTTCATTTCATCCCCAAAAAAGAGCAAATCCTTTATCCTCGCCCCAATAACAGTCGTAACTACATTCCCCGCCTCCCGTAAAGCTTGAACCTGCAAGAGCATCGGCGCAATCATCACCCCGCCGCCAACACACAAAACTTTTCCAAATTTTTTGATTTCTGATGGGTTTCCAAGGGGTCCCGTAATATTCTCTAGGTATTCACCTTCTTTTAGAAGCCCAAGCTGCATTGTGGTTTTGCCAACTTCATTAAATACGAACGTTATCGTTCCCTTTTTCCGGTCGTAGCCAGCTATCGTCAACGGTATGCGCTCGCCCTTTTCGCCTATGATTAGGATTATAAACTGGCCTGGCTTGACTTTTTCAGCTATTTCTGGAGCATAAGCCTCAAATAATTTGATTTTTGAAGCTAACTCTTTATTGGTTATTATCTTATACACGCCTTTTAGCCTCCGCAGTTGCCAATTTTAACTGTGGCATAGGCGCTATTTTCTTGAAAAACTCATCCAATTTCTGGTTAAATTCTCCAACACACCGCGGTGAAGCAGTGAAAAGTTCGAAACGCTCAAGCAAATTCATCTTCTTTAAAGCATCCCGTAGTACACTCATGTTTCTTTCCGCTGTTTCTTTACCCTCTTGAAGCTTACAATCTTCTTCGGAACAAACAACAGCCATCACACCGTCAAACCCGCTATGCAATGCCTCAACAACATGAACTGGGTCAAGCGCTTTAAAACATGGAATTTCCATGACAAACGTTTTTTTCTTCAGCAGCAAACTTTCTGGGTCGTCTAAGGCTGAAAACTCTGACCACTGACAACAGAAAACTAGAATCACTGGAAATTTGCCTTCTGCCTTTAGCTTCCTAGCTGATTCTCCATAACGTTTCAGAACATCTTCAAACGCAAAACCCTTAATCTGAATCGCCAAATGCGGACAAACTAGGGCACATGCTCCACAACCAACACATAAATCATAATTTATGCTTGGAGTGGCAAATTCCTCAGCCTCTATAGCTTCGTATGGGCAAATAAAAACGCATTTGTCGCAACCCACGCATTTTTCGGTTTCATAAACCGCTTTCCGCGAATACTTTATCACTTTTAAGGCGTCTTTGCTGAAACCTAATTGTTCAAGCAACGCTCTTCCAAGCATTATTCTTCGAGCGTTTATCTTTGTGCCTTCTTTAAACCTGCAGAATTCATCTTCGCATTGTATGGAAACAACGTTTTTTATTCCGGATTTTAGAGCTTGAAAAATGAACTCGGTTGGGACTCGCCCTGAACAGGGCAAACGTAAAGGAATGTAACTGCTTATTTTTAAATCTTGATTTTGTAGAATTTCTTCAATTTCGCATGTTGCGGGCGAGTTTCCTCTACACATGAGAACAAGCGTATCGCTTTTGCTTTTCGCCTGCATACAATTGACATATTTCAGCAAACTTCCATAATCATAATAAACTATTTCTATGGCTAAGACTGGACATGCGCTGTAACATATTCCGCAGACTTGGCATTTTTGTAAATCTATTTCCACTTCACCCGTTTCTGAATCGCGTTTTATGGCTTCGTAGGGGCATGTGGAATAGCAGATTGAACATTTTCCGCAATAGTCTTGGTTAATGTTTACTGCGGCAACACAAGTCTCACTCATTTATATATTCTCCAACGTTTATTTGCCCATGTTTAACCATATGCTCTTTTCGATTACAGTTTAGAAGATTTTGAAGATGGGGCCGAAAATATAATGGTTTTGGCATGTTTTCTACTGTTTGTAATAATAGGGTCTTCGAATGTGACCATAGGCTTCTAGGGCTGCTGTTATGCCTTGTCCCACAGCCGTTCCAACCTGTTTAACCGGATGGTTTGTAACGTCTCCAGCAGCGTAAACTCCTACAATGTTTGTTCGTTGTCGAATATCAACCTTGATATAGCCATCTTCGTCAACCTCAACACCTGCTTCTTTGGGTAGCTGGCTGTTTGGGTCTTCTCCAACCTGGACAAAAACGCCGTCCACGGGCAATTCTTTGGTTTCTCCAATTTTTTTATTAAAAATAATTGCCTTGTTGACTAGTTTTTCGCCTTTAACTTCTTTTACTTCAGTGTTCCACAAAACTTCTACATTATTTTTTTCTTTTAGAGCTTTCACAAGAGCTTCTTCGGCACGAAACGCATCTCTGCGATGGGCAATTTTAACTTCTGATGCGAGTTCCGCTATATATAGGGCTGTTATTACTGCGGAGTTTCCGCCACCAACAACAAGAACACGTTTATCCTTGAACAGAGGACCGTCGCAGATGCCACAGTAACTTACGCCTCTTCCGCGAAATTCTTTTTCCCCTGGAACGCCGATTTCACGGTAATGGGAGCCAGAAGCGATGATAATTGCTTTTGCTTCGTAGGCGACTCTGTTGGTTTTTACGAATTTTTTCTCATCTTTAAGATCTAAGTTTAGGACTTTTTCGAATTCATGTATTGCTACGCCTATGCTTCTGCAATGAGCCACCATTTTCTGGGCTAATTCAATTCCGCTTATGCTTTGAAAACCTGGATAGTTCTCAATCAAGGGAGCATCTGCCGTTGTGCCTCCAGCCATTTTTTCCTCTAAAGCAAGCGTTTTTAGTCCGCTTCTTGCGCCGTAAATTCCGGCAGCTAAACCAGCAACACCAGCACCAATAACTATTACATCCCAACTCTCCATTCGAGTCAACCTCAGAAAAATTAATTTGGCGATTGGTTGTTTATCAAGCATTCGCAATATTTCACGAAGACTATGTTTGTTAAAGTAAGCCCCCGCTTATGATTTTTAATGCAGCTCCATTTGATTTAAAAAGTATCGACACCATAAGGATATCGGGTTCTCGTATGGAGCTGAAAGGAAGAACTGCGCTCATAACGGGCAGTACTGGAAGTGGGATTGGTAGAAGTACAGCATTTCGTTTAGCCTCGGAGAGAACTAACATTATCCTCAACTATGGAACTTATCATCGAACTGACCAATCACTAAAGTATGCAGAGAAGAATGCAAAAGAAGTAGCAAAGACAGTCGAGGAGTTGGGAGGAAAAGCGTTGATACTTCCAGCTGATACCCGTGACCCAGATCAGGTCAAGGCCATGGTAGACACTGGGATTAAAAAGTTCGGAGCAGTCAACATTTTGGTCAATAATGCTGGCGGTGACTGGTTAATACAAGATATTACGGAGATCAACCCAGATCATTGGCGTTCCGTCTTGCAGGCCGAGATTGACGGTGCATTTTACTGCATCAGATACGTGCTGCCTATAATGCGCGAAAGGATGTGGGGAAGAATCATTAACATAAGTGTGGAGGGCGCTTTGAATTGGACTCGTTACTTAGCTGAGGATTATGCCTTAGGAAAGGCGGCTCGAACATGGATGGTACGAGCATGGGCAAAACACGAGATTAAGCATGGAATAACGATCAACGCCATAGAACCAGGGCCGATTGCGCATATGACGCTTGAGGAGGCAATTGAGGCAGTTAAAAATGGAGGCGCATGGCAAGAACGAAAGAAGCCTGTAGCCCATGACATAGCGGAACTCATTGCTTTCCTCTGTTCAGAAAAAGCTAGGTTCATTAGTGGCAGCGTGTTCACATTTCAAACTGTTGATAACAAATGATCGCGTGGTAAACGAGAAATTTAGAATGCCTTTATAGCAAACGAAGTTGGGTTCACTAACTAAAGAGGAATGTTATAAGGCAAGAGTGAGCAGTTCTGCTATGTCCATGATTTGAATTTTTCCTTCATTTCCCGTTGTTTTCACGGCATCTTCGATTGTTAAGAGGCAGAATGGACATGCCACAGCCAATACTTCTGCGCCAGCAGCCACAGCATCCTTAACGCGAATCTCTGCCAAACGTGGACCTGGAATGTCAACCCACATTCTTCCACCACCGCCTTCACAGCAAAGGCTCCTCGCCCTTGAACGGTCAAACTCTAAGAGCTTTACGCCTGGAACACTTTCAATAACTTTCCGCGGCTCTTCGTAAATGCCATTTTGTTTCCCCAGAAAGCACGGATCATGATAAATAACCTTTTTATCTACCTCTTTTGTGAAAGTTAATTTTTTATCTTCGACTAGTTTCGCAAGCAGCTGGGTGTGATGTTGAACTTCGAAGCTAGTTTGATTATATCGATTTTTAAAAGCGTGAAAACCATGCGGGCAATTCGTAATCATTTGTTTTACGTTGTATTTGTTGAAAATCTTCATGTTCTCCTCAACAAGAAAATCGAACAAGCCTTTTTCACCCATACCGTAAACTTCGCTTCCACAACAGCTCTCCTCATCGCCTAAAACACCAAAGTTTACTCCAGCCTTTTCAAAACACATGACAAGGCTTTTGGCTACACTTTGAATCCTTGGATCATAGGCTGAGGTGCAACCGACGTAGTATAATATTTCTGCGCCCTGTGAAATGTGCTTAAGGTTTAGGTCTTGACTCCATTCAGACCGCTTATTCCGTATTCTTGCCCATGGGTTGCCGTTCTTGAATATGCTTTCTAACGCGTCTCGGATGGTTGGTGCTATTTGGCCTTGCTCGACAGCCATGCTTCGAATGTCAATCAAAAACTCGTAGGGGTACATGTCTTTTGGGCAGCGTATAGCGCATGTAGAGCAGTTTGTGCAACTCCATAACTCGTTCTGTGGGTGTATACTTAACTGGCCAAAAGCAGAAACTTCACGCATGTATCTTCTAACGTTTAAGTTAGCCTTCCTTGCAACTGGACAGCATCCCGTACACATTCCACATTGGATGCATTCAAGAAGTTTATGTTTCTGGACGAGCTCCTGAACATTCATTTTCAACATCACTTTTTACTGGAATGAGGGAGTAAGATTTTTAATAAGTGTTTTCCCTTGTATGAATCAAAACGTATCATGGAAAAACGGAGATTGCCACCAATGGAGAAGAAAACGCCCAAAATCGGCATTTTTGTGTGTGAATGCGGCGGAAACATAGGCGACGTTATAGACGTTAAAGCTGTTGTTGATGCGGTTAAGAACTGGGAAGGGGTTGCCGTCGCAAAATACCACAAGTATTTATGCTCTAAACCAGCCCAAGAAATGATACTTGAAGCCATAGAGAAAAACAATTTGGACAGAGTAGTAGTTGCTAGCTGCACACCGAGAATGCATCTTGCCACATTCCAAAGCGTTTTAGAAAGAGCTGGCTTGAACCCCTACATGCTTGAGTTCATAAACATCAGAGAGCAAAGCTCATGGGTTCACGGACCGCATGCATCAGCAGAAGCCACAAGAAAAGCCATAAGCCTAATTAGGGGCGGTTATGAGCGAAGCCTTGAGCTTGAGCCGCTAGAAACCATAAGCGAAAAAGGTTCGCGAGAAATTCTAATTGTAGGCGGTGGCATTGCTGGAATTACTGCTGCACTTGAGCTTGGCTATTTAGGGTTTAAAGTTCATCTTGTGGAGAGGAGGCCGAGCATAGGTGGCAACATGGCGAAATTGACAAAGGTTTTTCCAACTTTGGACTGTGCTCAGTGTATTTTGACGCCGAGGATGGCTGAGGTTGGTCGTAACCCAAATGTGAATTTGCTTACTTATGCTGAAGTGCAAGAAGTTAATGGGCGACCGGGCAATTATGCGGTTAAGGTTTTCATGGAGCCGCGGGGTGTGGATGTTGAGAAATGTAGAAGCTGTGGTGTATGCGCCAAAGTATGCCCGGAAACTGTTCCAGACGAGTTTAATGAGGGCCTGTCGCAGAGGAAGGTGGCTTACATAGAGTTTCCGCAGGCTGTTCCTTCCGCTTATGTGATTGATTTTGATGCTTGTACTAAATGTCGAAAGTGTGAGCAGCTTTGTCCTGCTAAAGCCATAAACATTGATGATGCGGGTAGGACGGTTGAGTTGAATGTTGGCGCTATTATTTTGGCTACTGGGTATGGGCTTTATGATGCTCGGAATTTGGAGATTTATGGTTATGGCAATTACAAAGATGTTATTACAATGATGGATTTGGAGAGGCTTACTTCTGCTACTGGGCCTACGGAGGGCTATATTAAGCGGGCTGATGGCAGTGATGTGCGAAAGATGGCGATTGTGCTTTGTGCTGGTTCGCGTGATAAGAATTATGTTCCTTATTGTAGTCGTATTTGTTGTATGTACTCGCTTAAGCAGGCTTTTGTGTTGAAGAAAATGCTTGGTATTGATGTGACGATTTATTACATTGATATTAGGGCGACTGGTAAGGGTTATGAGGATTTGTATTGGCGAGACCAGGAGGTGGGTGTTGCTTTTGTGAAGGGTAAGGTTGCTGAAGTTTATAGGAATAATAGTAATGGTAGGCTTGTGGTTTTGGCTGAGGATACGTTGACGGGTGAGACGCGTGAGGATGAGTTTGATATGGTGGCTTTGGCTACGCCTATGGTTGCGAGTGCTGGGTTGAAGGAGTTGGCGGATAAGATGAGGGTTTCTGTTGGTGAGGATGGTTTTGTTACTGAGAGGCATCCGAAGTTGGATCCTGTTGATACTTTGGTTACTGGGGTTTTTGTTTGTGGTTGTGCTTTGAGTCCTAAGGATGTGCGGGATACGGTTTCGGATGGTTTGGGTGCTGCTGCGAAGGCTTCGTTGTTTTTGAAGGGTGAGTATGTTACGACTAGTCCTGAGAAGGCTTTTGTGATTGCTGATTTGTGTGATGGTTGTGAGGCGTGTGTGCCTGTTTGTCCTGTGAACGCGATTACAATGCATGAGGGTAAGGCTGTGGTTGATCCGTTTCAGTGTGTTGGTTGTGGGGCTTGTGTGCCTGTTTGTCCGCGGGAGGCTATTGATTTTAGGAATTCGACGGCTAGGCAGATTTTGGCTGAGTTGAGGGGTGTTTTGGCGGATAAGGAGGCTGGTGAAGTGCGGGTTGTTGCGTTTGTTGATCGGAATGTGGGTTATACGGGGTTGGATTTTTTGGGTTTGGATCGTACGAATTATCCTGTGAATGTTCGGGTTGTGGCTGTTCCTTCTACGGCTATTTTAGGGCTTAAGCATTTGCTTAGTGCTTTTGCTTTTGGTGCTGATGGTGTTTTGGTGATTGAGGGTTCGCAGGAGATTGATGAGCGTTTTACGAAGAAGCGTATGATTGAGATGGGGCGTGAATTGGCTAAGTTTGGTGTTGAGAGTATGCGTGTGCGGTATAGTTATGTGCCTTTGCCTGTTTATAAGAAGGCTGCTGAGTTGTTTGGTATGTTTGTTGACCGTATTAAGAAGTTTGGTCCTTTGGCTGTTGAGAAGCGTGATGCGATTAAAGAGAAGTTGCGGGTTTAGGTTTGTATGTTTTATTGGTTTTCTTTTCAACGAATAGGGGTAGACCCCTCTAGGTTTTTTGCTTGTGTTTTTGTTGTTGTGTGTTCCCTCCTTTGTTAGAAGTGTTTTGTTTGTTGGATTTAAAGGTGGTATCAGAAGTTTAATTTGTGTTGTTGTTTGATTTATGCAGTGAGTGATGGGCAGATGGTGGATGTGAGCAAAAAGGAGAGAATGAGGAAAGGCTATTGCCCTTCTTTGTTTGTTAGTCAAATGTGTGCGATGTTTATTTTTTTATGTAGGACCATGCTGCTGCTATGATGCCGATTAGGCCGATGACTCCGACTATGCCGTAGAAATACCATTTGTTGGCTTCGTCACCGTAGAGGTTGATGCCGCCTATCATGAAGTGTTGGATTGCGCCGAGTATTAGTGCTATGATGATTAGTACGGCTCCTATAATCATGAGTGTCTTGTTCAAAGTTTTTTGCCTCTTTTTTGTTGCCTTCTAAATAGGGTCATGGTTTGAAGGAAGGGGTATTTAATACCTTCTGTGAGGGTGTCCCCCCTTCTGTCTAGAATGCAGTGTGTGAGCAGGGATTTAAAGGTCGTATCAAAAGTTTGATTTGTGCTGGAGCTTTTGTTTTTGTTAGGCGGGAGCCCTATGGCTTGTTCTGTTTATTCGCCTTTTTCAAACAGTAGGTAATGGCTGATCCAGATGTCGCGGCCAGTTACTTGATATGTGTGGAGGCGCCAGCCTTTTCTTTGGTATTCTTCGATTGTTTTGCCGACGTCCTTGTGGTGGCTGACTTGTACGCATTCCCATTCTTTCAACTTGGTTTCACCTTCGCGCAATTCAGACAAACCCGCACATAAAAAAGTTTAGATGAAATTTTTCAGATTGTTAGGTTGTTTTGTTGTTTTCTACTAGTATTAGGAATGTTTCTATTACTTTTTTTATTAGTGGTGTGCATAGGTTTTCTTTTATGTTTTGGTCGCGGTATTTTCTTATGCCTTCTAATGTGTCGAGTTGGGTTTGGGTTAGGCGGCTGCAGTGTATAGAGCCGTATTGGTCGACAATTTGGTTTAGGAACTGGAAGATTCGGCGTTGTGTGTAGACGAAGAGTTGATGTGGGTTTTCTCTACCGTATTTTTGGGATAAGCCCATTATGGCGACGTTTATGGCTCCGCAGATGCTGCCTGTTCGGGCGATTCCGCCACCATAAGCAGTAACGGTTTTTGGTGTTACGTCTATTTTGTAGTATTCTTTGAAAATCGCCATGTAGACGGATTCGGCACAGTTCCAACCCTCAACGTTAAAATAATGCAAAGCCTTGTTGACTATAGTTTCTTTGGTTTTAGCGTTTGACATTGGAGGACAAATGAGTGTGATAAGAGATTTAAAGGTATATGTGATGTTTCTTGCTTCAACCTTTCACTGTGGAAAGAGAAATGTTATTAGATACCAATTGCTAAATGAATGATTGATGAAGGTGCGGAGGGTGGGTTTCGAACCCACGTCTCACGGTTGGTTAAGCCGTGTGTCATAGTCCCCTAGACTACCTCCGCTCCGGATTTTTCTACGCTTTTTCAATCTTGGTTTTTATTAATTGAATCCATGAGTCCAAAAAGCTTCCTTTTTTTACTTGTTGCTCAAAGTATTTTATAGCATCTAAGTCTCTGCGGACATAAAGTATGAAAGAATCGGGTAACCGAATTTCAGCAAACTCGTCGGGGGCGCTTGGAATTGCCGGTTTTTCAGGGAGCTTGATTTCTTCGGCTTTCTCGATTTCTTCAACTTTTTCAACTTCTTCGGGTTTTACTTCCACTTCCACGCCTATTTGTGATATCATTTTCCCTTTTTCTAACTTTACGAGACTTGCGTAGTGCAAAATTGAAGAGTAATTTTTGGCTAACTTATTCCTCATTGATGGAGACCATCTTTTGCCCAATTTTTCTTCCACCGCAAGGACCAAATCCATGGGTTCTCTTGCTTGTCCTTTACTTACTCTTAAAAATGCAATTATTTCCGACCAAAGAGGATTCTCAAGAATTGTTTTTCTCAACAATTCCTTACAATCAGCTTCTTTCCCAAATGTTAGAAGTCTGCCATACTCCACACCTTGAGTAGTTAGTTCATATAGACCTCTCTTACCCACAAGTTCTGTTAGACCAACATCTCTGGCGGAACTTAATGAGGCGCTCATATAGGCAGCATTTAAATTTGCGGCGGAAGCAAGGTCTTTGTAAAAAGCAGGCTTCTTGTAGGCAAAAAGAGCACGGACTGCATGGTGAACACCGTCTATTCCAGCCGTAGGAGCTGCTGCTTTCGCGGATTCTATTCGTATTTGCTTTTTTTCACTCATTTCTTTTTGTCGCCATTTATCCGTAGTACAGAATACAGATATAAGCCTTTCCCTCGTTTTAATGGTGATGGATTATCTTGTACACAACTTCTGGATGCTAGCATAAGCCAATATTGTCAGATAGACATCCATACTTTGGATGGGCTGAATGGAATTTCACCTATCCGGAAAGATAGCGAAATTAAAATTTCGATAACATTAACTAACTCATGGTAATTTCTGTTAAAAGACAGCAAAACCATGACTGAAAAGCTTTAAAATTAGTTGATTTATATTGACAATTCGAAATCACGTGGTGAAAACATGGCTAAACCAAATTGGCTTGAGGAACTGGCTGAAAACTGGTTTAGAATGAGAGGATACATCACACAATTGCATGTCCGTATTCCAAAATTCGGAAGATATGAGCTGGACTTACTAGCTTTCAACAGTAACGAGTTTTGGATTGTCGATTTGCAGACCTACCTTGGAGAAAAAGGTGCATATAGAAAAGAAGCAAGCGGATTAGCACATAAGTTCAAGTTTTATATAGATGGATTTCGCACAACTCCACCCTACTCAAATCTGTTCAAAAGTAGAAAGCTAAAGTGTCTGTTTGTGGCTGGAGGAAATCTTCAATTCAAGAATCTTATTGCCAAACATGGAATAGACTTTATGGAAATGGAAGAATTTCTGGGAGAGATTCTTAAGGAAGTCCAAAAGTATGCAATTAAACAAAGGTGGCCGTTCCCCTCAGATGACATAAGTAGGCTGTTGTACGAACTCGTCTTATATGGATTTGTCAGTAGTTAAGTCAAATTGCCTCACTAAAAACTAAGTGAGATATTCATGTTAGAATAGTTCTGGCAAAGCAAAAATTATATGAAAACGAATGTGCAACAAGCTCAAGCATATCTGGAGAGTTAAGTGACTTGGATATTGTTGTTTGTGTTAAGCATGTTCCTGAAACAGCAGAAGCAGAACTAAAAATCGATAGTACAGGCAAAGCCATAGAAAAAACAGGCCTAGTCTTTGACATTAATGAGTGGGACGACTACGCACTAGAAGAGGCTGTCCGGATAAAAGAAAAACAAGGCGGAACAGTCACAGCCATAACCATAGGCCCACAAGACTCAGACTCCACACTACGCAAGTGCCTAGCCCGCGGCGCAGACACAGCCATACGCCTAACAGACTCCCGCTTTGAAGGCTCAGACGCCTACGCCACAGCAAAAATCCTCCACGCAACAATCAAAACCCTACACTACGACCTAATATTAACTGGTATGCAAGCAGGCGACGACGGAAACGCAGCCGTAGGCCCCATCCTAGCCGAACTATTAAGCATTCCACACGCAACCATGGTCAAAAAAATCGAGTTAGGCGCTGGAACAGCAAAAATAAACCGCGAACTCGAAGGCGGACTAGAAGAAACACTAGAAGTAAAGCTACCAGCACTATTCACAATCCAAACAGGCATAAACGAACCACGCTACGTCAGCATAATGGGCATCCGAAAAGCCATGCAAAAACCAATCAAAACAATGACACTAGCAGACACAGGCCTAACCGAAGCTGACGTTGGCGAAGCAGGCTCATGGACAAAAATAGAAAAGCTCTATGTGCCGCCAGTAGAAAAACAAGCAGAATTCCTCAAAGGCACACCAGACGAAATTGCAACAAAAATCACTGAAATCCTCAAATCAAGGGGACTAATCTAAAATGACACAAATCTTCGTTTTAGCCGAACATAGACAAGGCATAATCCGCGACATAACCTACGAAATGCTCACCAAAGCCAGAGAAATAGCCGAAAAAGCAAATGCAGAATTAACAGCAGTCATACTCGGCAAAGACGTAAAAGAAAAAGCAAAAACCCTAACAGAATACGCAAAAAATGTTCTAGCTGTTGAAGACTCAAAATTAGAAAATTTCAATTCTGACGCCTACCAAAAAGTACTTTCAAATCTAATAACAGAACACAAGCCACTCCTAACCCTAATTGGGCATACATCTTATGGCATTGAATTAGCCCCAAGACTCGCAACCGCCCTAAACATACCTCTCGCAACAGACCTCATAGACCTAACATTCGAAAGCGACACATTCACCATAACCCGCCAAATGTACGGGGGCAAAGTAAACGCAAAAGCAACACTCCGCAAATCAGAAAGCTATATGGCAACAGTACGCCAAGCAGCCTTCACAACCCAAAAACCGCAACCGCCACTAAACGGCCAAATAATAGAAAAGCCGTCGCCTTTAACAGAAGAAATCACAACAAAACGCTTCATACAATACGTTTTGCCACCGCCTGGCGGCGTCGACATAACAGCAGCAGAAAAACTCGTAGGCATTGGACGCGGAATAAAAGACCAAACTAACATCCCAATAGTTGAAGAACTAGCCAAAACATTAGGCGCAGTCCTCACCTGCTCGCGCCCAATCATAGACAAAGGCTGGCTGCCAAGCGACCGCCAAGTAGGCAGCTCAGGAAAAACCGTAAAACCAAAACTCTACATAGCCGTCGGCATAAGCGGCGCCTTCCAACACATTTTAGGCATGAAAAGCTCAGACCTTATCATAGCCATAAACAAAGACCCAAAGGCGCCAATCTTCAGCTTCGCAGACTACGGCATAGTCGAAGACTTATTCAAAATTGTTCCTTCTTTGAAAAGCAAGATTAATGAGGTACGAACGCAAAAAGCATAACTCTAACCTTTAAGGAGAGAACATGCAAAATGGAATTCAAACTAAACGAGGAGCAACAGGAAATAAAACGTGCAGTACGCGAATTCGCAGAAAAAGAACTCACACCAGAACTCGCCATAGAATTCGACCAAAAAGAAGAATTCCCCATGAGCCTCTACAAAAAAGCAGCGCAACTCGGATTCACAAGCATGCGAATACCACAAGAATACGGCGGACAAGGCTACGGCGTCCTAGAAGACTGCATAGTCGTCGAAGAAATCTGCCGCGTCGACCCAGGCCTCGGAGTCGCAGTCTCACTTGGAAATTTAATGATACCAGATGTGCTGCTAAAACATGGGAACGAAGAACAGAAAAAGAAATACATTCCATCACTAGCAAAGGGCGAAAAAATAGCCGCAGCAGCCTTCACAGAACCAGAACATGGAAGCGACATAACACGAATGGATTCCACAGCAGTAAAAACAGGAAACGAGTGGGTTATTAACGGCGCAAAAGAATTCATAACAAACGCGCCAATAGCAGACTACTTCATAATCCTCTGCCAATCAGACCCAAACGCCACGCCTTCACACAGAGGACAAAGCTTATTCATAGCAGAAAAAGGCATGCAAGGCTTAGAAACAACAAAACTACATGGCAAGATGGGCATAAAACCGTGCGTGACTGGCTCGCTTTCCATGAGCGACTTAAAAGTGCCTGAAACAAACATCGTAGGAGAATTAAACAAAGGCTTCTACTACACGCTTGAGCTTTTTGACGGAACCCGCATAACCGTTGCCGCTCAGGCAGTGGGGATGGCTCAAGGCGCCTTCGAAAAAGCCTTAAACTACGCAAAAACAAGAAAGCAGTTTGGTCAGCCAATAATCAACTTTCAAGGTGTGTCTTTCAAGCTTGCTGAAATGGCTATAAAAATAGAGGCAGCACGCTTAATGATGTATAAGGCGGCTTGGCTATACGACAAGGAAAAACCCAGCCCTGTAGCAACTTCGATGGCTAAGGCTTACGCTGGCCGCGTAGCCATGGAAGTCACAGACGAAGCAATACAAATATTCGGCGGATATGGCTACTTGGCAGACTATCACGTGGAACGCTTCCACCGTTGCGCAAAAATAACTGAAATTTATGAAGGAACAAGCGAAATACAGAAGCTTACCATAGTCAACTACCTACAAAAACAAACCTGACAACCTTTCCTATCTTCAAAGCCATTACGTGACAGAGGATCACCATACTATTTCTTGTATTCTAGCATAGCAGCGGAAGCTGAAAAGCCCCATCCATAACCAAGAGTCAAAATGATGTCACCAATCGAAAACTTGTTCCCAGAAACTATTTTTTCGAGGATGAACGGTAAACTTGCTCCTGCCAAGTTGCCACATTCTCGAAGCACTTTATATGATTCCTTAAGTTTTTCTTGTTGAATTTGATGGTGTTCGGCTATAATGTTTAGTAATTTTTCGCTGCCTGTATGAATTGCCCATTTCTTCGCTGTTTTCATGATGTTTTCAGCTTTTTTTCCAAGCAACTTCTTAATAGCTCCAGAAGCATATTTTACTCCAAGTTTTGGAATTTCTTTGTCCAGATGTGAGTAAAAACCAAACTTGAATGGTTCGTTTAATGCTGTAAGTCTAGCATAGCCAGCCAAGTAATCCTTGCTTTTAAGGTTTGTAACTTCTACAATTTTGTTAACGGATAGTCTCTCTCCATCTTTTGCTACGATAAGGCTGGCTGCTCCATCTCCAAAAAGGAAAAACTCCATAACTGCAATCCATTTCCTCAGTTCCATCGATCTTCTGTCTTTATCCTTTATTAAGCCAATCTGGCTTATTTCCAAAACATCTTTGATGCCCTGCACTTGATTGTAGAACCAGTAAGAGTTTACTCCAGAAATGCAAAGCAAAACAAAATCCTTAGGATGTACGGCAAGATGATTTTCCGCGAGTTCTAGGGCTTTTGAAAAGGCTGCGCATGCCATTCCTTGAACGTTTACATATTTGACGTAGGGACTGAAACCAATTTGTCGAACCAAAAGCTGGCTGAGGCCAGGACACAAAAAAGGGTTCACGTCATAAGTCACAATAACATAGCCTACGTCCCTAATGGATACGCTAGCCTTTTCGACGGCTTTTTCACAAGCCTCTAAGCACAGGTCAACGAGGTCAGCCTCGCTCAGAATAGTCTCTGATTCTAAATGTGAAGTAGGCTGGTTAATGAAGTATCGTTTTAAAACTCCCAAGTTGAGTATATTTCGTTTAACGCCTTCG
>Ga0315306_10000680_pt1 | contig 16326 bp, 19 predicted proteins | sample TDP1_MG_FD_203803 | JGI IMG/M metagenome (GOLD analysis project Ga0315306, IMG submission 203803) | Freshwater sediment microbial communities from Lake Towuti, South Sulawesi, Indonesia - TDP1 | ecosystem: Environmental > Aquatic > Freshwater > Lake > Sediment | place: Indonesia: South Sulawesi... | reverse complement strand
CCAAAGGCTTAGAAGGGCCGTGAAACCTATGAAGATAAGGAGAAAGTTGGCTGCAAACCAGCTTAGGGTAAACCAAGTTCCGTCCACGGTGGAGACGGCCTGCCCCCAAGAGGCAGGACTGTACCATTTGACGCTGTTATCTCCGTGACCTAGCCCATAGGGGCCTGCGAAGCCCGCGGCTGCGTCTGCCAACTTAGCCCAGTTCCCCCATCTGCCCCCAAAGCCCAGCCAATCCTGGGACGGCGGGTGGTTGCCAGACCCCATTTCTCCTAGGAGGACCATCTTTAGGTTGGAAGGGTTCAAAGTGACTCCGTCGGCGCCCACCTCGTCGCTCTCTAGGCCCAGCCTGCCCTGGTAGGGGCGGAAGTAGTTGGCGTGGGAACCCCTGGCCACGTAAACCTTAGGGTGGGTTGTGTCAACCTTTTCCACGTCGCCCCACAGGGCCCTTTGCCCCTGTAGGTGCTGGGAGTAAACGGCTGAGACGGGGTTCTCTGCGTTGTCTAGGAGGATTTCTATCATTTCCCAGTCCCCTTCATGCTCGTTCAGGGCTGCGTCGTTGTAAGCATAGAAGATCCAGAACTGAACAATGATGTACGCGAACTCCTTGGTGACACGGGCATAGACGGTATAGCCTAAGGACGCTCTCTTCTGCCCATAGTCTGCCGCTATCTCCATTAGATTTCCCAGCTTGTTGTCCAAGAAGTGGTTTTCGCCCTTGGTGGATATCGTACTGATGGTGGGGGATGGGTCCACCGTTGTAACAGTTTCTCCGGACCTCCACTTAAGGATGGAGTTGTTCAGGTGATAGGTCACGTCCACGGGGAAAAATCTCTCACCAGCTTTAAACTGGAGACTTGGTAAATATCGTAAAGCGAGTTCCGTCTCCTTTGTGTCGGGTATCCCATCGTTATCTGAGTCAAGTTGGGCCTGAACAGTGAAGGGTTGGCCCGAAAGCATAAGGATTATTAATCCCAGAACAAGGCCTTTAACCAGTCCTCTATTGAAGACCTTAGATTTTTGATTTTGAATCATCAATAATCCCTGCGCCAATTTTAGCGATATGGGAGTACGTTCATATTTATATCTTGTGACACCTCCACGGCCTTCTCATAAGGTACGACGATTACTTAGGAAATGTTTTAACATTTTAATACTACCTTTATAACCCCGGAGACTTTATAAGTAGTGGAAGGCGGGGATGAGAGGTGCCCATAAGGCAGCCCATTGTCTGCGTGCTGGGTCATGTGGACACGGGGAAAACGTTGCTGTTAGACCAGATTAGGAAGAGTAGCGTTCAGGCCCGGGAGGTGGGGGGCATGACCCAGCACATTGGGGCCAGCTTCTTCCCCGTGGAGACCCTCATCCAAATCTGCGGACCCCTCCTGGCGGGGTTAAAGGGCGAATTGAAGATTCCCGGCCTTCTGGTCATTGATACGCCTGGGCATGAGGCCTTCGCCAACCTTCGGAGGAGGGGCGGCGGGGTTGCAGACATCGCCATCCTAGTCATAGACATTTTGAAGGGCTTTGAAGCCCAAACCCATGAGAGCTTGGACATTCTTAAGGCTAGGAAGACCCCCTTCCTTGTGGCGGTGAACAAGATTGACCGGATTCCAGGCTGGAGGTCTAAGCTTGGAGGGCTTTTCCTAAACTCCTATAGGGGGCAGGACCCCTATGTGCGGCAGGATTTGGATGAGCGCCTCTACACCATCATAGGAACCTTTTCTAGGCTGGGCTTTCGGGCTGACCGCTTTGACAAGGTCTCTGACTTCACTCGGACTGTGGCTGCGGTGCCAGTGAGCGCCAAAACAGGGGAAGGCGTACCAGAGCTTTTGGCAGTCCTTATAGGCTTAACCCAGCAGTACCTGCAAAGGCGTTTACAGGTCACAGAAGGAGCGGCCAAGGGCACCGTTTTGGAGGTTAAGGAAGAAATAGGCCTCGGCATCACCGTCAACGCCATCATTTATGATGGGGTTCTTCAGAAGGGTGACACCATAGTGGTTGGAGGAAGGGAGAAGCCCATTCTGACCAAGGTCCGCGCCGTCCTCCTGCCCAAACCCCTGGACGAAATTAGGGACCCTAGGGACAAGTTCTCCTCCGTGGACGCGGTTTCAGCCGCTGCAGGAGTGAAGATCGCCGCGCCCAACCTGGAAGAAGCCTTAGCTGGCGCGCCCCTCTACGCGGTCCCGTCTGAAGACCTTGTGGATCAGTACGTGGAATCCGTTTCTGAGGAGGTGGAGCGGCTTAGGATAGTCACAGACTTGGAGGGGGTGGTGCTAAAAACTGACGCTTTGGGTTCCCTGGAGGCCATAGCCAACAGTTTGAAACAAGGCGATGTTCCCATAAGGTTGGCGGATGTGGGAGACGTTTCTAAAAGGGACGTAGTGGAGGCAACGGTGGTTAAGCAGAGGGAACCCCTCTACGGAGCCATCTTAGCCTTTAACGTTAGGGTTCTGCCAGACGCGGAGGAGGAGGCAAAAACCCATGGGGTTCCAATTTTCCAACAAAATGTCATCTATCACCTAATCGACGAATATACCCAGTGGATGAGGAACGAGAGGGAGGCCCGCCTCAGAAAGGAGTTCGACACCCTTATTAAGCCTGGAAAAATAAAGCTTCTCCCTGGCTATGTATTTAGGCGGGCTAAACCTGCCATTGTGGGAGTTGAAGTCCTGGCGGGGCAAATCAAACCAAAATACTCCTTAGTTAAGGAGGATGGAAGCGCCGTGGGAGAAATTATGCAGATTCAGGACCGGGGAGAAGCCATGTCTGAGGCTAAGGCAGGAATGCAGGTGGCTATTTCCATGGATAAACCTGTGGTGGGGCGCCAAATCAATGAGGGGGACATGCTCCATGTCAGGGTGCCCGAAGATCAGGCTAAGGCCTTATTAACGAGTTTTCAAAGTCGCCTGTCCCCTGAAGAACTCGACGCGTTGAAGGAATTCGTGGAAATAATGAGGAAAAAATCCCCCTTCTGGGCTGCCTGAACAACCTTTTTGTGTCTCCACTGTTAAACATAAAGAGAAGTCTAAAAGATTGCGGGAAAACAGTAGATTTGTTACCCGAAAAGCCAAAAGATTGTTACTCAACAAAGGGTTAAAAGGTTCAGCCTTTCCCTCGGGAGATGGTTAATATTCGAATGTAGTCGGCCGTGTCGTCGCAGGTGTCCGCTGTGTGCTCCATGGCTTCCAGCAAGTCTTTAATTATGAGTAAAGTGGCTGGGTCCACGTCCTTACCATGCCTAAGGAGAAGCTCCTTCATTTTTAGGTACTTTTTGTCCACCTCCCCCTCTATTTTGTCCACCTCCTCTGCGAGCCTCCTGGCTTCAAGCGGGTCTGTTCCCAATTTTTCAATGCCTCTTCGCAGGGTTGAGGCCGCGCTCACTAAATCCCTAGCCATATCCACATAGGTATTCCATATTTCCTGAGGAATATTAGCTTCAAAAAGGACTAAGGCATTTCTGGCTGAGTCTTTGACGTGATCGGCCATTACGTCTAATCGTTTAACAAGGTGCATGATGTCCTCCCGATCGGTGGAGGGAAGGCTGCCCCTCGTCAACTCTTCAAACACCGATCTCCTGAGGCTGTCAATCTCCTCCTCCAACAGGAAGAGGCGGTCTATACATTTTTTCGCCTCTCCCTTATCCCCGTTTGAGACTGCTTTAATCGCCTTTTCAAGCTCAGTCACGGTGTCGATGGACAGGGTCATCTGCCTATAGGCCAGGTCTAAGACCCTGTTTTTCCGCCGCTCTGTAAACCATCTTTCCATTAATTCCACGGTCCATATAGAATCTATAATCTTTTATGTGGGTTTATTTAAAACTTGTCCCATCCCTTTGTTACACGTAAAACATTAATAAGGGCAGACTATCGCTATACGTTGAAGTCTAGGAGGATGGTGCGTGCCCAAGTTCAAGGTGATCATATCTGATCCAGAAACAGGCAAGTCTAAATCCTTGGAGATGGAGGAAACCCGTTCTGCTCTTCTGATTGGAAGGAGACTTGGTGAAGTAATCGACGGATCTGGGGTTGGAATGTCTGGTTATAGGTTTCAGATAATGGGAGGATCAGATAAAGATGGCTTTCCCATGCGACCCGATGTCCATGGGGGAGTTCGAGTTAACGTAATCGTAGGGGAAGGGATAGGCTTTCGGCCGTCCACAAAGGGGGGAAGAAGGAGAAAGGCCCTCCGAGGAAACGTCATAACTGAAGATATCATTCAGGTAAACATGAAAATCGTTGAGAAGCCTAAGAAAGCAGAAAAGGAAATAGGGAAGGAAAAGGAGACTGCCGAAGACAAAGCCCAAGCAACTTAAATGCAATACGGTGCCAGAGGGACCATTTTCCGTTGCCGAAGGCTTAAGTAACATGAGGATTAGACTAAACCTCATCTAAGGCATATTTTGTCTCTGAAAGATTTGTCCACCCATCCTTCTTAACTAGGACCACGTCTTCGATCCTTACACCCCCAAAATCCTTTATATAGACCCCGGGCTCCACTGTATGAACCATCCCGGCTTTAAACACATCACGGCTTTCGGGTGTGAGTCTGGGTATGGGTTCGTGGAGCCCAACACCTATCCCATGGCCCAGAAAAGGGTAAAAATAGTTTCCTAATCCATGATCCTTCAAGTGTTTTTCGCTGGTCTCAAGGAGGTGGGAGGCTTTAACCCCCTCCTTTACCGATCGAACCGCCCCCACGAAGGCTCCATAAACAGCCTCGTAAATTTCCTCCTGCCTCTGGGACGGGCTCCCGCAAGTCCAGATCCTTGTTAAGTCTGACCAGTAGCCGTCAACCAGGGTGTTAAGTTCGATCAGTACAAGGTCCCCCCTTCTAAGCTTCCTCTCGCTTGATATGTTGAATGGCCAATAGGCGTTGGCTGAGTTTGGACCAGACATAACAAAGGCGTAGGCCCTGGCCCTCCTTATACCCCTTAGGCCTATTGCCGTCCCGTAAACTTCAGCTTCGACTGCCGCGGCCACCTCACACTCCTTAATTCCCTCTTGAACCCTCTCCAGGGCGGCCGATAACCCCCGAAGGGCCACCTCAGACACCCTCTTCAGCCCTTCAACATCGGATGGACCCTTAATGCTCCTCATCTTATGCAGAATCTGGGTTGCGTCAACAAGGGTCACATTAGGCAAAACCTTTCTTGTTGACTCAAAGAAGCCGGTTGTAGGTACATGAATCTCCCCACCCATGTGGGCAACTGAGATGGTCTCAAAGCTTCCCTCAATGCCGATTCTATGCAGAGAGAGGCCCTTCTCTGAGACCACCTCCTTCAGGGTTTTAACAGTGGCCGAAGATAGGTCGCCCTTCTCTAGCAGGCGAACATCCTTGACTGAGCAGCCCTCGGCAAAGCTGGCTTCAAAATCTGGCAACAACAATATGGGCTCTCCATTTGAGGGATATAGACAAGTTGACCAGCCATAGCAGGGCCAGTAGCCGGTCAAATAGAGCACATTCTCAGGCAGTTTAAGTAAAAAAGCGTCTAAACCAGCCTCCGCAAGGCAGGCCTTAATCCACTCATCCTTGTCCAAAATCATCGCCTCAATCAATGAAACAATAGAAACAATAAAATGGGCACTTAAGTTTTTAAAGAGCTGTAATAACAAAAGATGACGATTACCCCTTGGGGGCACATTATAAATGAAGGTTAAGATCGGCTATTGGGCTCCACAGGAACGATACAACCCGAGCAAGCTGTTACATTACACGGTGATGGCGGAGAAATATGGCTTTGAGACCGTGATGACCAGCGATCACTTCCATCCCTGGCAGCACACAAACGCAAATGCTGCCTTCGCCTGGGTGTGGGTCGCAGCAGCGGCTGAGAGAACCAAGAGAATGGAGATAGGCACCGGCGTGACGACGCCAACCATGAGGCACCATCCTGCCATCGTGGCCCAGGCCTTCGCAACCCTGGGTTTTCTCTATCCGGGGCGGATAAATCTCGGAATAGGCACGGGGGAGGCCCTGAACGAGATGCCCCTGGGCTATCCTTGGCCTCCCTTCAAGGAGAGGATGGAGAGACTTGAGGAGGCGATAAAGATCATAAAGGTCCTATGGTCGGGCGATTTTGTCACCTTTGAAGGAAAATATTTCAAGGTCAGGAAAGCAAGGCTGTACACCAGACCTGAGAAGCCGGTGCCCCTCTACATTGCTGCAAGTGGACCGAAGATGGCTGAGCTGGTGGGAAGGATGGCGGATGGGTGGATAAGTGTACCAACTCTCTCCTCTATTGAGCAATATAGGGATATATTGGTCCCCGCCTTCGAAAAGGGGGCGGCTAGGGCTGGAAGGGATCCTTCATCCATTGAGCGAATCGTTGAACTGAAAGTGGCATACGACGAAGACTTCGAAAAGGCGGAGGCTTCCTGTAAGTTCTGGCTGCCTAACGAGGTGCCCGGTATCCTCAGTTATCCCATATCCGACCCGAGGGAGCTGGAGGAATTAGGCAAGAGGAAGGGCGTTTTAAAATCATGGAACATCTTCACAGACTGGGACGAGTGCGTCAAGATTGTTGAGGAGTACTTAAAACTCGGCTTCACAAGGATACAGATGCACAGCTCCAGCCCAAACGAGGAGAATTTTATCCAAACCTTCAGTGAGAAGGTCCTTCCATACTTAAAGGAGAAGTATGGAAAGAAGTAGTTAAGGGGACCCAAACTCTCCGCAAAGATTCCATCGACAACGTGACTTTCAGTAATCTTTTAGGTGTAGAGTGGCGGTTTCCCTGGGGGCCTTCTCGTAAGGGGCGTTATCGGCGATTGGGAGAGGGCCCAATTTTCTTAGACGCCTTTATGTATATACTGCCGCAATATGTTGCGTCATTTCCCTGCTCCAAAGCAGGGCCTATTGTCAGTGTTACTAGAAATTTTAATATAGGAAGCTTAACGTTAAATGTCATTGGGAGGAGGCGAAAAATATAGGGAGAAGTGGGCATTTACCTCGACCGCCTGAATGCAACATCGGAACCGTTGGCCATGTGGATCATGGAAAGACCACCTTAGTGGAGGCAATAACAGGCGTTTGGGCATCTAGGCACAGCGAAGAGTTGAGGCGGGGCATAACCATCAAACTAGGATACGCAGACGCCCCCATATACAAGTGCCCTCGTTGTCCGCCTCCCCAATGTTACTCCACGGAGCCGATCTGTCCGCGTTGCAGCTCTCCAGGCCAATTTCTTCGGGCGATCAGTTTTGTGGATGCCCCTGGTCATGAGGCCCTCATGGCCACCGCCCTTTCGGGGGCAGCCGTCATGGACGGAGCCATGCTGGTTATTGCGGCCGATGAACCCTGTCCGCAGCCACAGACCCGGGAGCACCTCGCCGCCCTTGAGATCGTTGGGATAAAAAACGTACTGATCGTTCAAAATAAGATTGATGTGGTGAGTGAAGAAAGGGCCATGAAAAGCCGTGGAGAAATCGTCAACTTTGTGAAGGGTACGGTTGCTGAGGGCGCGCCCATAATCCCAGTTTCTGCTCAACACTCGGCCAATGTTGATGTCCTTCTCCAAGCTTTGGAAGAGTGTATTCCTACTCCTCCCCGAGACCCCGCAAAGCCCCCTAGGATGTACGTGGTGCGCTCCTTTGACGTAAACAAGCCTGGAACCCCCGCTGAGGAGCTTAAGGGTGGAGTGGTCGGCGGCACCCTCTTCCAGGGAAAATTCGAAACTGGAGAGGAGATTGAGCTTCGCCCTGGAATCCGGGTCGAAAAACAGCACGCAGCGGTTTACGAGCCCCTCTTCACAGAGATCGTTAGCCTATACGCCGGGGGAGGAAACGTTAAAGAAGCCCACTGCGGAGGCTTGGTGGGAATCGGAACCCTCCTAGACCCTTCTTTAACCAAGGCCGACGGTCTCATCGGAAACCTAGTGGGAAGGCCCAACATGCTTCCCCCAACCCGATCTGAGCTGACCCTGGATGTTCACCTCTTCGAACGGGCCGTGGGAACCAAGGAAATGATGAAAGTCGAAAAGATACGCACGGGCGAAAGCATCCTCCTAGACGTGGGAACCACCATAACCGTGGGAAATGTGACCTCGGCAAGGGAAGACACGGCCGACCTCCAACTAGCCCGGCCCATATGCGCGGAAGAGGGAGCCAGGGCGGCCCTAAGTCGAAAAATAGCCGCTAGATGGCGCCTCATAGGCTACGGAATAATAAAATAGATATAGTACTGTTATCTCATTCGAGGTGAGCTATAAGACAGGGGATTTCGTATTTACCGCAAGGCTGGAATTTGTCGCGCTAAGTAAACTCTTAATATATGGGTTATGCCAATCAAATGAATTGGGTGGTTGGATATGCAGAGAGTTCAGGTAACCTATTTTGAGAAAACGAGTGATGAAGACCCCGAGAGGATCACGGAGGAGACCCTTAAACTTGCCAAGAAGCGGGGGGATGAGCTGGGGATTAAGAGTTTTGTGGTGGCTTCTTCCACGGGCTTTGTAGCCAAGAAGGCCTTAGCCCTGCTGGCCGACAAGGGCTTGGTCTTGGTGGGCGAAGCCAGAGACTGGTATGAGAAGGATTTCCTCAGGGAGCTGGAAAGGAAGGGGGTGCCCATCCTTTTTAGCCACGATGTTAAGTACAGTTATCCTGCTGATGTGCAAGCGGCCTATAGGCGCATGTCTGAAGGCGCCAAGGTTTGCCCCGAAATTGTAATGTTAGCCTCCGATAAGGGTTTAATTCCCTCTGGTGTGGAGGTAATGGCCGTAGCTGGAACAGGCTCAGGGGCAGACACGGCCATGGTTATCCTATCTGCCAAAAGTAAAGCCTTTAAGGAACTGAAAATTCGAGAAATCCTATGCAAACCAAGGTAATTAACTTGACCCTAAGGGTGATCCTAGACTCAAACTTCCTCCTCATTCCGCCCCAATTCCAAGTGGACATATTCGAAGAACTGAAAAAACTGTTAAATCAGCAGTTTGACCCCGTTCTTCTACGGCCAACATATCAAGAACTCTTGAGGATGGCTGAACACGGCCCTCCTAAACTCCGTCAACAGGCATCCCTAGCCCTTGAGCTAGCCGAAAAATGCAGCATGGTCTCCGTGGAAATGCATTGTTGGGAGAATCCTGACGACTTGATCCTCCGAGTGTCAAAGGAGTGGGGATGCCCCGTTGCCACCAACGACGGGGAGCTAAGGAAAAGGCTGAGGCGGGAAGGAGTGCCCACCATCTTTCTGAGGCAGAGGGCCTACCTGGCCATGGAGGGTCTCATCCACTAACACTAATATGAACTTAGTCTAGCGGGATGGAGACGAAGCTGTTTTTCTCTAAATAAATTTTCTGATCCATAAAACTTAAATGTAGTGCTCATAAGCATATCAGTTTGATATGGGAGCACCTTTCTCTGGGGTTATGATAGCATGTATTTGGCTCGTTTAGAAGTGGCAGATTTGATTGATCAGGTTCTCATTTCACTCATTGATGGTGAGTGGCACGATTTGGACGATATTTCTGGAAGGGTTCGCCTTACCACCTCCAATGTAAGGAAAATTCTCCTCTTCCTATCAGAGTTTATGTTTATCGAACTTGATGCGGAAGGAAGGAGGGCGCGGATAGATCCTGCAACGCAGAAATGGCTGCAAAGGCTTCAGCAAGTGGAAACATGATTAGACAGCCAAGATAGTTTCTAGCCCGCGGAATTTCTTTAAATATTCTCGTCCTCTTTCGCTTATTTTGAACCTTCTCTTCGACCTCATCGTTACGTCTATGAGTTTCTTCTCGACTACAAAATTTAGATACTCCTGAACCAGTTTATTGCTGAGATTTGACTTATACATAATGTGGGTTTTTCCCACCCCCTCTGGCTTCGAAGCCACTTCTAATATATTCGCTATAATCTCAAGGCTACTTCTTCTCCTCTTGGCAATCATATCTATATGCCTCTCATCGATTTACGGGAGGGATAACAGTGGTATAGACCGTTCGATTTAAATGTTTCAGGTTAACCTCAACTTGTATGTAGGTAACGACCTCTGGCGTCCTTTCTCGGATAGTAAATGTTTTGTTTTCTTCCCTCTAATGCGCGCTAACAGTTATCTATATCTTTTATATAAATCAGAATGGATCTCAATGTCCCTGCAACCTCTTTCTTCCCCTTGTCTCTTCCAGCTTTGCGAGCACAACCTCCCAGCGGCAGGAATGGCTTTCATCCACGTAAACGGGTTCAAATCCAAGGTTAAAGTAGGTTTTTATGGCAGACAGTCGGAAATCGTCTGTGTCAAGCACAGCTTCTTGAAAACCCCTATCCTTGAAAAAGTGGAGGGTGCAGAGGACCAAGGCGTATCCCAACCCTTTTCCTTGATATTCCGGTACCACCCCCAGCATGTGGACATACCCGACTTTTCCTTCATCCACCGACTGTCGCCATGCGCAGGCTGTTCCCACAGGCTCTCCTTGATGTAGAACAAAGAACAGTCCCTCCGGATCGAACTGGGGGCGACTGGTTAAATCATGGCGGCACCTTTCGGCGTTCCACTTATCTCCTCCAAAGGAGGCGTTGATGATGTTCGCCCAAGCTGCTTCGTCTCCCTCCCTATACGTCCTAACCTGATAACCCGGAGGAAGGGCGATGTCTTCAAGGTTCTCCAAGTCAGGCCTCCGCATGCGCAGTTGCCTCTGAGACATGGCATCCCCTTAACCTATTCCTGGTCGCCTATGGAAATGTCGTCGAATTTAATAGGATTTCGTTTCCTTCAAATCCACGGGCTTCCAGCATCTCTACAGCCCCTGGAACCTGAGCCCACCCTTTTCTTACATAAGGCTACGTATCCCTTAAGCCGCTTATCAGTTTCTATGATGTGGGCCTCCAACCCTGCTTTTTCAAGTAGCCTTTTGAAGGCGTCTTGTGAGTACGCTTTCTTTAACCCGCTGACGACGATGATGGGGGAGGCTTTGCTCACTCTCATCATTTCCTGAAGGGTTAAGGGGGGATTAGGCATGTTCTGCAAAAGGGTTATGGCGAAGACCCCATCAAAAGTTTCATTTGGGAAAGGTGTGAAGTCAGCGTCAGCGCGGATTAAGGCCGTCTTTAGGAACCTTTTTGCGCGATTTTTTGCCTCCTTAAGAATTCCCGAGGAAAGGTCTAAGCCCACAAGGAGCTTAACCGAGTTGCCGAGATGTTCGAAGAGCAGTCCTGTTCCGCAGCCTATGTCCAACACTAGGCTGTTTTCTCCGAGGTTCAAATGGCTTAGGGCCGCCTTTATCTTGGCGTTTTGTTCCTCCGCGTACTGGGCATCATAGACCTTGGCTGAATGGTCATAGTTGCGCATGATCTCAAGTTTTTTGCTCCATTCCCTCATGGTTCCTCAGAAATCTATTTAGGTGCATACTCTCTTCTAAGGTTGTCGGCGAACCCAAGTGTCCAGGCGAAAATCTATAATTGCCCTAGAAAATCCAGGCGTAGAAGAGGGGGCTGAAGTCGTCAAGGACGCCCTTTCAGGACGGAAGGCGCTCATAATAATCGGTAACTGCTGGGTGGACTATGAGGGGCGGGCCAGCTCCAAACTGGAGCCTGGAGAAAGGATGGTTATGATCAAGGGAGACGGCTCAGTTTTGGTTCACCGTCCCACGGGCTATGAACCTGTGAACTGGCAGCCTCCGGGCTGTCTCTTCCAAAGCCGCGTGTTCAAAAATGTGCTGCAGGTGAGGGCCCTCCGCCAAAAACCGCCTGAATCGGTTAGAATCCACTTTGACCACATTTACTTGCTTTCAGCCCTAAGCTTAGTTGACCGGGGGGAGTTCTCCCTCTACGCCAGCGAGGAGGACATGCAAAGGGCCATTCTTCTTAAGCCTGAGCTTATAGAGGAGGGTTTCATGCCCATCACCTACGAAAAGAAGGTGGAACCGGGCTTCGTGGACGTCTACGGAACGGGTAGGGACGGAAAAATGGTGGTTATTGAAATAAAACGGAAGGCAGCCGGAAGGGACTCAGCCCTTCAATTGGCAAAATATGTGGAGTCCATCAGGGCCACGGTGAATCGGGAGGTCAGGGGCATGCTGGTGGCGCCGCGCCTAGCCAAGGGGGTTCAGACGCTCCTAAGAACCCTTCAGCTTGACTATAAAGCCCTAGACCCAAGAAAATGTGCAGAGGTTTTGGGAGAAGCGAAAACGAAGAAAATCTCCGAATTCCTTTAACAGTTAAGGAGGAGAAGCGCATTGGCCATTCTGATAACGGGCGGCACAGGCTTCATCGGTTCCCACCTTGCAAGAAGGTTGGTTAAAGAAGGCCAAAATGTTGTCCTTTTCGATGTGGCCCCAAACTACAAGAGAATAGACGACATTAAAGACGCGGTGAAGGTGGTCCGGGGCGATCTTGCCCTCTGGGCAAACGTTTTAGACGCGGTGAAGGAAAACAAAGTCATGGAAATTTTCCATCTGGGCGCTGTGCTTTCCGCCGCATCTGAAGCCAACCCGATGGCGTCCTTCAAAGCCAACGTGGAGGGAACCTTCAACATCCTTGAGGCCTCCAGACTGTTTGGCGTTAAGGAGGTCCTTTTTCCCAGCTCCCTCGCCACTTACGGTCCAGGTTTTTCCGGCCCTGTGGGGGAGGATGAACGCCAGGAGCCGAGGACCGCCTACGGTGTATCCAAGGTTTTTGGGGAACTGTGGGGGCTATACTACTGCCACCGATACGGAATAGATTTTCGGGCCTTGAGGTTTACCTCCATCGTCGGCCCGGGAAGCGGAGTGGGGGCGGCTTCAGCCTATGCCAGTCTCATTATTCAGAAGGCCGCCCTTGGGGAAGCCTACGAGGTGAACGTGGAGGAAGGGGCTCGAATACCCATAATTTACTATAAGGACGCGGTTAACGCTCTCATTTCCCTGTATAAGGCTAAGGAACTCAAACATCGCGTTTACAATATTGGAGGAATAAGGCCCACCGCCCAAGAAATAGTTAACGCGGTGAGGAAATATGTGCCTGAGGCTGTTATTAGATTTGCGCCCAGGCCAGAGATAGTTGCCGTCATCCGTAGTTGGCCGCCAAACCTCGACGACAGGAAGGCGCGGGAGGAAATGGGCTGGAAACATTCCTATCCCCTCGAAGGGCTGGTCGAGGACTTTATAAAGGAAATCCGAAGCGAAAGCCTCCTCTTTGAATAATTTAGGGTTACCACCAAAACCTTTATATATAATCTGCAAATGATAGGGGAACCTAATACAAAAGGTAGTTTATGATGAAAGAGATTGTAACTCGTTGTGGTTATAAGTGTAATATTTGTCTGGCTTATAAAGAAAATATTAGTAGCCGAGAGGATCAGCAGAAGATTAGTGATGGATGGTTCAAATATTACGGATTTCGGATTCCTCCAGAGGAAATTTGTTGTGATGGTTGTTTGTTTCCTGATAGTGAGAATCCCAAACTTATGGACCCAGAGTGTCCGGTTCGTCGATGCGTAATAGAAAAGGGTTTACAAAATTGTGCATATTGTAGTGAATATGTATGCAAAAAGTTGGAGCAAAGAATAGTTGATTACAAGTCCATAGCGGCAAAATTTGAAGAGCCCATTCTCAAAGAAGATTATGAGCACTTCATTAAACCCTATGAAGGCAGAAAAGTTCTGGATGATATAAGAAAAAGAATAAGGAGAGAATAATGCAAATCAATAAGTCTGTAAAATGTAATGACTTTTCATGTCTTGATGTAAATAAGGAAGATTACATGATTCCAAATATGGAAACTGAACCTGAAAGAATCAAGATAATTATGATTTCAGAGGCACCACCTGAGGATCCAAGTGATTATTTTTATGCTGCAAATAATCCTTTTTACTTACAAACAACTGTGCAAGCCTTTAATGATGCAGGTCTAGACGTTTCTTCTATGAAAGACATATCCGACTTGGGAATTTATATTACAACAGCTGTAAAATGTGTGAAAATAGGTTATTCAATATCCCTGAGAACCATAGAAAAATGCTCAAGAATGTTGGAAAGAGAAATAGATTTGTTTTCAAATACTAGAGCCATTTTGCTTATGGGAGATACTGCTATAAAAGCAATGAATTATATAGCCAAAAGAAACGTCGGTAAAAGAGTAATTCCTAGTGGATCTACGTATAAGATTAGAAGGAATGAGCATTTTTACAAGCACATGCGAGTCTTCCCCTCGTATTTGCAGACTGGGAAAAGTTACTTGATTGAAAAAAGTAAAAGAACAATGATAGCAGAAGATATTAAAGCTGCACTGCAATATGTTTCAATTAAACATTAACAAAAAAAGGCTTACATCTCTTTTATTAGTAATTTAAAGAACCACTTAAGAACCCCTTTTACTCTGCTGAATGGGCCAATTTTCGTAACTGCACAAAACCCCATTTTATGTTTTTCGCTCGGTAAATGCTGTTAACCTATTCTGGAAAATTCATATTCCAAAAATAACTACGGATAAATCATTAATGAGAAGGTCTTGTTGTTGGCGAAGTTTCTGAGGGATGAACGGGAGACATGGACTCCAAGAATTGCAGTTCTATAAAAGTTAACTCTCGCTCTCGTTCAGCTTCAGATACTAAATCGTTAACCAAAACTATAAGGTATAACGAAATGTCAAACCGTTTTGATAATAGAAGGTTTCTTTCTCTAGGGCGTTATAACCAGTCGCTACCACAAGGCTTTTATTTTTATAGATGATATAAAAGATTCAGTGCGCCTAAAGGTGTTTCGTTGATTAAAGTGGGTATGGAAAACTTGGCTTCCCTTCATCCTTTACCTCAACTCCAAAATCCCAGGTGGGGGCCATGCAGTATGCAATATTTTCTAGAAAGCCTATGCTATAACGCCTCTGAAAGGGCGCATCTAAAAATAAAAGGAGGTAAGAGAATGAAAACAAAGGCGATTGCAGCAATAATGATAACGCTGGCAATCATTTTAACGTCATTAGCAGTTGTTCAATCCGTAACAAGTGACTCTGACAAACAGGACACGGAAGGTATGTTTGTAAGCGATCACGCACTCTTCGATACGACTGGAGGAGACCATGGTGTAAAGGTTAAGGTTCTCAAAAGGACATTTGTATTCTACCTGTCCGTGAGAGCTTATGGCGGTCCTGCGACTATCAGGATCACCTTTGCCGATGGTGACTGGATCGAGTTCCCCCTAAAAGCAGCTGACGACGTCATCAGCATCACACAAGCAGCGGGAGGAACAATAGGCGTAGATAACGAACTCGTCGTCTGGGTGGTAAGCGGCAATGCAGTTGGCTGGGTCAGCATACAAACACAAAAAGGCGCAAAGGCAGATAAAAATCCACCGTACTCCGGCAGTTTCTGCACCACATGGTAAGCTATACCAATCTAAACTGCCAACGCCAAACCCTACAATTTCCCTTTTTCTTCATAACAGTATTATTAGTCGTTTGGGTTTGGAATAAAATTTTAATCCCAAATAAGTTAACAGTGCTCACTCGGTAAGGGACCAAAGTTCCCCTTTTTCAGCCTTTATTTTCTTGACTTTGCCATCTTTCTCTAAAGCTTCAAGGATGCACCCGATGGTAACTGGCTGTGAGATGCCCAGCCTTTCATGAATCTGCCCCAGACTCACCGGTTCCCCTGTGGCCACAAGCACATTCCAAACTAAGGTGTTAAGCTCTTCCATGGCCCTTAGGCTCTCGTAAACATGCCTTCTAGCCTTTTCCCCTCTGAGGACGGCTTCGTTGTAGGGTGGGAAGGGATGGCCAGTTACTAATACCTTGATGGGCTCCTCCGTGAGACGCTTCATGGATTCAAGGTATTGATTGGAACTGTAAAAAAGGAGGGGGCGCCGACCTCCCCGACCTTGGATCGAATCGCCACAAATATAGACGCCCTGTTCCTCGTCGATGAGGCATGAGGAGCAGGCTGAATGCCCTGGAGTGTGGAGTACTTTAAGCTGGCGTCCATCCAGGTCTATTCTATCTCCATCTTTAAAGACGATATCTGCCTTTACCGAATCGAAGCGGGGCTCCCTCTCAGGGAAGAGGGATGGAAACCTCTCATGGAGTTGCCTGTCTATGAGGCCCGCGTCCTCCAGAAAAGGCTTGCCGAGTTCGTGGACGCCGACCTTACACCCCGTATCTCTCTTTACAAATGCAACGCCTCCGCAGTGGTCGAAGTGGGCGTGGGTGAGTAGAACACAGGAAATCTCTGAAGGCTCCCTCCCAATACCCCTTAAGTAGGGGTATATTGCCACTTCAGGGGACTCCCCCGTACCGGCGTCAATCAGAGTTATGCTCTCCCCCACGATTATGCATGAGCTGACAAAATAATTGGCCCAAGGGCATTTAACGAGATGTATTCCCTTTGCAATCTCCGTCAAATCATCCACCAACCTAGGCCTTTATACCC
>Ga0315306_10000678_pt1 | contig 16336 bp, 14 predicted proteins | sample TDP1_MG_FD_203803 | JGI IMG/M metagenome (GOLD analysis project Ga0315306, IMG submission 203803) | Freshwater sediment microbial communities from Lake Towuti, South Sulawesi, Indonesia - TDP1 | ecosystem: Environmental > Aquatic > Freshwater > Lake > Sediment | place: Indonesia: South Sulawesi... | reverse complement strand
GCTTCTAAGATTGACAAGCCATAGGCTTCGTACCAAATGGAAGGCATAACCAGTATATCAATATCGGCTAATAACCTTGTTAGCTCTGTGTGTTCGTATTTACCCACAAAATCAATTCTTTCATCCGCTCTGGCTATTTGACGAAGATTTCTTGCATATTCTGTATTTGGAAAATCACCGTATAATTTCAGATTTACATTAGCAGATTTTATCTGCCTGAACGCTTCCAGCAAAACATGCGCGCCTTTGTGTTTACTTCCTCCCCCAAGGTAACCAAAAGTGATATTAGAAATCTGACCTTTTTTCGAACCTAACTTCGGAGGAATATTTGTTCCAGGGGATACAATTGTGAACCCATTACGGAAGTACCCTTTCTTAAGAAATACTTTACTCAAAAATGACGAACGACAAACAATCTGGTCAACTTTTTCTAACTGGCTCTTAAGAAACGGCAATCTTCCCACTGCCGAAACAAGTAAAGAAGAAATTTGCCGGTTATTGATTAAACTAAATTCTAATTTATTATTATTTGACATCACTTGTTCAACGTAAGATTTTATCATTCTTTCATTAAATACCTTAGTAATCCTATCATAGACATTATTCTGTTCCTTTAAACAATAAATGCACTCTTCCCAGCAAAAATCCTCTTTGCATAAATTGCCATCTGCTTTTAAGCGAATCCATTTTGGACAAAAGAACCAGAAATCTGTCAATGTTAGAATGATAGGAATTCCCAACTCCTTTGCTGCATCGATTATAGAAGAAGAAAGGTGAAGAAGATGGTAGATATGAATAATATCAGGGCAGATCTCCCTTAGAAAATCTTTAGCATATACGGATAAAACGGGATTATAGTATTCATAAAGCACGGGATTGGGAGACAAAGCAGGACTAAAGAGCAACCTTCTGACCGAAAGCCCATCAACTTTTTCATCAAAGAAACCGATTGAGGGAAGGTCATCGTCTAACCACGGTTGGGGAGCCAATACCCATACATTATGTCCTCTTGTGAGCATATCTTTTGCCACTTCAAGAAGAGCGACTCCTGTCCCGCCTATTTTATCCGGTGGGAACTCGTGGACAACATAAACTATTTTCATCTTTTACATCCCCAGCCAACGCTCTTCAAAGCACCAATTGGTCTGGCACCCGTTTCGGTGCCGCCATCGTCACCCTAAAGGACGACCGACCTAACCCCATTATTTTTTGCTTTTGCCAAACCAAATTAATAATTCTCTTCGAAATCTGGATAATAAATTATAGAATACTGAATATTTCTTAATTTTTACAATTTCCTTCGTCAAATTCCTTATAAATTCTTCCAGATTTGCGATATGCTGTTCCCTCGCATCGATATGCTGTTCCCTCGCATCGATATGGCGGTCCTTGGCGATGATAGCTAAATGCTGGTCCTTGACCTTTAACCGAAGGTCATCAATAATCTCCGCCATATGCGCTATCTGGGCAAGGAGAAGTTCGGCTTGGAAAGGTTCGTTTATCATACGGTTCTCTTCTGAGTGAGATTTTCCAGCTGAGTATTTCTTAATCTTCTGTTGCAACTTTATTTTCCTTCCAGCAGGTATGTTTCCAAATACTTTCTCCATATCAATACCTCCTTTTGCAGCTATCCCTCTCTTTATTCTTTCCTTGGTGATTGCTTCATAAGCTCCTCTTGCTTCCTCTATGCTAACGTCATTAAAGGATCTACCTTCTCCTAACAAATCAGGATAACCTTTCCTTGTTAAGAAGTCTTTGTTATATCTCCAGGTGTGGAAATTTGCTTCCATTCCAGGATTGAATCCTGTTCTTTCTATAAAAGCCATTACGCTCTCAAACATCCTATGGTAGTCCCGCCTCGCACGTAAATAGTTCGCCTCTCTTTTCTGCTTCTCGGCATCCTGAAGCGCTATAATGTGGTGTATAACAACGGCATCTGGAACATTAAGCATCTTATATCCTAACTCTGCTATCTGGAATGAATAATCGTAATCCTCAAAACCATTTGGGTAGGAAGTGCTGAAGCCAATTTTTTTCGCAATATCTTTTTTAATCAATATCACGGTGCTAAGCAACCAATCACATTCAACCTGCCCACCGAGTTGCTCTTCACCATAAACTTTTCCTCCATCTAAATGGACAAACCTCATAAAATAATTTCTAACAATATCAAGTTTTCCTCCATTCCATTGGACTCGTAGTTTTCCGTCTTTATGAGGATTTGATATCAAGGGACTTACTGCTCCGATTTCCTCTGATTTTTCTATCTCAGAAATAAGCTTCTCCAGCCAGCCGGGTGTATATGTCATATCATTATCAACTGTAAGGATATATTTTGCCTTTGTTTTAAGAGCAAGTTCGATTCCTAATCTTCTTCCCTGTGAATTACCAAGGTTTTCTTTACCATGGTGGACAAGTATCTTGCCATTTCCTTTTGTTCGTTGGCCGTCAATCTCATCTAAATAATCTACAGTTTCTTTTCCATTTGAGCCATTGTCTACAATAATAACTTCATAACCAACATTAACCGTTTCTTTTAAGCTTTCAATGTTTCTCCTTAAGTCTTCACCCCTCTCCAGATTTACAATAACTACGGAAACTAATGAATCTGCCAATAAGTTTTTAGAAACAGCCGTATTACTTTGGGCTTTATACCCCGTAGCTGCTTTCACAAATGGAATTACTCTCATTACAGCCTTTCACTTTTTCTCGTCACCATAAAGGGTGACTGACCTAATCTGGTCGGGCATCGTTTACGGTGCCGGGACGCGAAGCTTGGTGGAGTTTATCCCGCACTTTTGTAAAAGTGCGGGGCTACTCCTTATCTCCGATAATATCTTTCCTTCTTTTTCTGCAATAGCGTTTCGATAAGAATCTATTACTCCACCGGGAACCCCAATTTCTCTTATCATACCATCGTTTAGCCATACCACTCTATCACACCATTTTTCAATTGCTTCCAATTCATGGCTCACAATCACCATAGTTTTACCCAACTTCCTGAATTCAGCAATTTTCTCTGCACATTTATATCGGAAATATTCATCTCCCACAGCCAGGATTTCATCAATTAACAGGATATCAGGGTCCACATTAGTAGCTATCGAAAATCCAAGACGCATGAACATCCCATCAGAATAAGTCCTTACGGGCTCATCGATATAATCTTCAAGTTCAGAAAATCCTACAATATCATTAAATCTTCTTTTTATATCTCTCTGTGAAAGGCCCAAAATCATACCATTAATGAAGATATTTTCCCTGCCTGTAAATCCTGGGTGGAAACCTATTCCCAACCCAATCAGAGAAGCAATCCTTCCCTTAACGTATATTTTGCCTGAATCGGGCTTATATATCCCTGCCAATAATTTGAGGAGAGTGCTTTTGCCCGAGCCGTTCATTCCGATAATTCCAATGCTTTCTCCTTTTTCTATGGTCAAATTAATATTTTTTAAAGCATCAATATATCTCACCTTTCTCCTCTTTTTCAGCCAGTCAAAATGTAGTAGGGTCTCCCTGAGTGTGGTATACTTTCTCTTCAATGGTGGCCTGACAAATATTTTTGAGACGTTTTCTAATTTAATCGCACACAATTTAGACCTCTTCGGGAAACGACTCTTTATATCTATTAAATACTAAATTCCCTAAAAAGAATAACAAAAATCCAAAACAGAATGTAATTCCGAGAAGGAGCCAATTTGGAAACTGCCCATAAAACAGGATGTCCCGATAAGCTTTAGTTAATATCGCCATAGGATTTATATAGGATATGAACCTAAACTTTGCCGGTACTGAAGTCATAGAATACAAAATTGGTGTGGCAAAAAACCACATAATAATTAGATTGCCAAGGATATGTTGAATATCTCGAAAATGAACATTCAGAGCAGAGACAATGAGAACTAACCCCATAGTAAGAACAGCCTGGATTATCATAATTATCGGCAAGGCAATTAAGGCGCCACCTATCTTAACCCTAAAAAGTAGGAGGAAAATCAATAGCAAGGGAAGGCTGAAAATAAAATTTACCAGGTTGGAAAAGACAGTTACACAGGGCAGAACCTGTGGAGGGAATAGAGCCCTGGTAATGAGATCACCACCCCTGATTATAGAGTCTGCTCCCTCCAAAAGTGAAGTGGAGAACCATACCCAGGGAATGAGCCCACAAAATAAGAATACGGGATATTTCTCAACCCTAATTCTGAGAAAGATGGAGAATACGATTGTATAGACACACATTAATAAAAGAGGATTTAGAAATGTCCAGAGAAATCCCAAGACTGAACCCAGATAGCGAAGCTTTACTTCTCTTAATACGAGATTCCCTATTAATGCCCGACAACGATAGAGTTCTATAACGTTAGAAAACATATTCCTACCCTTAATTCCCTTCAGATACAAAGCAACTATATACCTCTCTCACACCGACTACTTTCAATCCTTGTTTTAGTGGATGTCGGTCTCAGACAGAATTACCAAGGTTATGTTATTAAATTGATTAACGAAGTATTAAGAGAAACACTATGTATTTGAAAAGAACCAAAAAATTTTATTTGTTGAAGACTTTCATTAGCGATGATGAGAAGTACTGTAGATTAATATATCACGCTTTTGATTTTCTCCCTGTAAATAAAGTGATTAAACTTTCTAACAAAGCCTATCACCTGTGGAATCTGATACATTTATGCAATTTCTTCTTTAGGAATTAGGTTCCAACCCTTGATGACAAACTCTTATATGCATTTTTCAGAACCACAGGAGTATAGTTCCTTATGATCATCACAATAATATTTTTTTCAGCACGAAACTTTCAAAAGAAAGCAAATTCTTTATAAAAGCGTATTAAGTTTGCAAGTATACATTTACCTATATTTTATTTCAGCTTAATTTATCCACGCTCCTCTTGTGCATAAACAATACAGAAATTCCTGCCTTTGTTTTTCTAATTAATTCGTCTTTTGACTTTACTTTTATAATTCTTGATAGTATATAAATAGGTCTTAAATAGAAATTTTTGTAAAATTTTGCAATAATCTCATTGAGTTCGTCTCGATTGAAATTTTCTTCCCAAATTGGTATCTTGAATCCTTCCCAAGGACTTTTAGCAAACTCTTTCCAGACATCTTGCTTAATAATTCCCTTTTCTAAACCTAGATAGTAAAATTCAGTTCCTGGATAAGGGGAAAATATTGTAAAATGAACATAGTCTGGTTTTAGTTGCTTTGCCAAATCAAATGTATTTTGAATATCTATCAATTCTTCTGTGGGTAATCCAATCATAAAATAAGCCAGAGTTTCAATTCCTACCGTTTTCGTCAATTTAAAAATTTCTTTTACCCTTTTTACATTAAACCCTTTCTTTATTGTTCTTAGAATCTTATCGCTTCCCGCTTCTACGCCATAATGAATGGCTACACAACCGGCTTTCTTAAATAACTTCAGCATTTTTTCATCTATAGTATCTACTCTTGTTCTTATGTCCCAGTTTATCTCTAATTTATGCTTTATTATTTCCTCACATATCTCTAAAACTCTTTTTTTATCTACCGTAAAGGTATCATCGTAAAATAGAAAATCCTTTATACCTAACGCTAAACATTCACAGATTTCATTCACCACATCTTGGGCGCTTCTAACCCTGAAATGGGAATTTATTGGCGAAAGAGGTCTATCACAGAAAGAACACTTAAAAGGACAACCACGACTACTTATTATTGTGGTGGAAAGCGTATTCCTACTCAAAAGAGAATTATAGTGTCTTATATTAAGTAGTTCTCTGTTAGGGAAGGGAATTTCATCTAAGTTATTGATGGGTGTAAACATATTCTTTACTATATCCCCTTTCTCATCTTTAAAAACCAACCCAGGAATTTTATAATACAAAGAATCTTCATGCATATTCCTGAGGAAATCTATAAAAGAGAATTCGGCCTCTCCCATAAAAGCAAAATCAACATTCTCGAGTTTTATCGTTTCATCGGGGAAAAGATTGACATGCGGCCCCCCTAAAACAATGGTTGCTCCAGGCATAATTTTTCTTATTAATGTAACTGTTTTGAAAACATCGATAAGAGTAAAGGTCATTGTGGAAATCCCCACTATGTCGTAAAACTTACCCTTAAGGTAGCCTTCTAACTGGGGATAGGTTAATTTAAGTGGTTGGGTATCAATAAGTTCTACTTTATGAGTAGTGATTTTTTTTATTGTGGAGGCGAGATATAACAAACCTAAAGGTGGATTAAACCCCCGATGTTTTTCTATAATTGAAGGATTTTTCCCTACTAATTCATTCCATCGGGGTGGATTTAGAAGAAGGATTTTCATCATTGAATCCTTTTATTGATTAAATCAGCAACAAGTCCAATTGCTAGTAAACTAATGCCGGTACTGAAAAGAAGTAATGTCGTTATATCCATGACCTTCCCTAGAAAGTATGAGATAATTAAGACACACAGAGATAGAAATATAAAAAATATACTTAAAGGGAAAAACACTTTTAAAGGATTAAAAAACATTATAATTCGTATAATGAGTTGCAAAAAGTTTAAGGAATCTCTTATGGGTTTTATTTTAGATTTCCCTTTTCTTTTATAATAGTTTATATTGTCATAGACTACTTTGAGGTTATTAGCTATAAAACAGAGACTCAGAGAAGTAGTAAAGGAGAAACCATTAGGGTAAAATCTTAAAAATTTCAGTAAAGAATCCTTTTTTATAATCCTTAACCCGGAATTTAAATCAGGAATTTCCTCTTCGCTCAAAAACTCGGCAAGCTTTCTTAAAATGTATTTCCCAAATCTCCTTTTAATTCCACTTTCCGAAACTTTTTGTATCCGAGCTCCTACTATCATATCAGCGTTCTCTTTAAGCAGTTTATTAAATAGTTCGGGAATCTTTTCATTGGGATAAGAACTATCCGCATCAGCTATAGCAATGTAATCATAAAGGGCATTTTTAATTCCCGTCTTCAGTGTTGCTCCATAACCTTTATTGCTCTCGTGTTTTATCACTTTTATTTTCTCATTCTTTATATTTTTTATACTTTGGTAAGTTTTATCTGTTGACCCATCATCAACAATAATCACTTCAAAATCTGGGTTCTTTATTAAAAGACCTTCAAAGAATCCAATGGTTTCAACGATAGCTTTTTCTTCATTATAAACGGGAATAACAATTGATAATTTTTCCATACGATTAATGTTTCAAAACATCCTTTTGAACAACAAATATGTGATTTTTTTGAAAAGTTTTAGCTTCCTCAGGGATATCCCTCAAAGCAAAATTTTGTCTTTCTTTTACTATATTTAAAATATATGTATTGAAAGGTTCAAAGTAAAAATCCCCCTCATTAAGATATTCTTTTGTAAAATGCCTTTTATCTATCACTAAGTAGTCTATACTATTTTCTTCGCAAAATCTATATATAGATCTAGGATCTTCTGAGTAATATGCTTTGAAAAAATCAAAGGTACGTTTCTTAATTATTGTCAAATAAGTATGGAAAATGGAAAATGACAATTCATAATTAATAAATACCTTCCTCTGTGAAAGAATTGGTATATCGTCAGCCAAAACAGGATGTGAAGCAATCATTATATTTTTTGGCAAACTATTTAAATATTCATAGAGATCTTTATTTTGAGACTTATTTAATAACGCAACATTTTTGTTAATATTGAATCCTAAACACACTAAAAGAATAACCAGAGCGAATTGTAATACTTTTTTTGTTATTGGACCTTTTATTTTTGCCATTATTTGGCCAATAGCCATTGTAAATATCATTAAACTTACTATCGTCACAGGGTATTTCAAATATCGATAAGCGGATAATATTCTAGGTGTTAATAAATCCCCCATTTTATACCATATTGAACTTGATAGAAACAAAAATAATATTTCTACGGGAAGAGAAAATTTCTTTCTTGCTATTTCAAAGATTAAAAATAATGACAGCGCTAAGAATATCCAGCTCCCTATCAATCTTATTGTCCGGCGTGTTATTTTCAAGTTTGTACATTTAAGAATTCGTTTATGTATTGCTTCCGGAATTGGATGCTGTAAAAATGGCTCTCTTGAAAACTCTACAATAGCATTCTTTAAAGGAGGAAGATGTACATATGGAGCGCGCCCCTTTTTATATTCATATAACTCAGGCCAATTAACCATTTCCCGATAAGTAATAATTCTTCCAATAGATGGATTATGCTGAGTAAAATTATCTTTACTTAATAAAACAAAACCGCTCAAAAGGACGACAATTATAAAAGAAAATCGTTTGGAAAGGGAAATATCAAAATATATTTTTTTTTGTTTAATTTTAATTAAACAAAACGCATAGGTTAGTATACTTACTAAGAATATTGGTGGATAGAATAAGCTTTGTAATATCATTGTAATTGATAGTTTAAAATATCTTGTCTTAATCAAATAGTATAGGAAGGCGATAAGAAGTGGATATCCAAAAGAACGGGCGTTACCTCCAACCATCCTTGATAGATACACTGGGGAAAACATAAAAATCAGAGCACCAAGAAAACTACTAAAGATATTATTTGTTATGTGTTTTATTAACTTGAATACATACAGTCCAGAGATACTGAATAAAATAATGGGTAACATTTTACTAACAAAGAAGGGATCACAAATAAAAGACGTTAAATAATAAAACAAAATAAATCCCCACGGTTGAATATTCCTAGCATATTCTGTTAATAAATCATTTCTGAAGAGTTCGCAGTCCCGGAATTGCTGTGTCCAGTATACATGCTGTCTAGCATCGTCGTTAAAAACATATTTATTTGTAAGAGCTTCAAACTGAGAATTTATCCCAATAACAAAGACTAATAAAATGATTAGAAATTCAATTGGTATATAAATTCTGGTTTTCACTCTTCTTGTTTATGTTGTCTTTAAGTTATTTTTTTCAGACAAAAAATTTGGTTAAAACCAAACAGGAAACTCCAGTAATCAACTATTTCAAAAAATCCCTTAGATAGCTCTTTGATTTTATCTAAGTCAAAGTACATAACATGCTTCTCATCAACATCGTGGCTATACAATTTTAATATAGGATGACTGTAAGCCTTCGGCGTTACTATTATGAGCATGCCGGATGGCTTTAATACTCTCGCGATTTCCTTAATAATAGCTTGTGGATAGTAAAGATGCTCTATTACAGCTAACATAGTTACATAATCAAAGTAGGAATCAGCAAAATATAACTTATCCAATATTTCGTCACCTAAAAGTCTATCAATTCCAAATTTCTCTACACACTTTGAACGTCTTAAAAAGAAGCCATCTCCACAACCAACATCCAAGTGTCGTTCAGCGGGTTTCATATATCTCTCAGTACATTTAGCCCTCAACCATCTTGTAATTGGTAAAATAACAAATAACAAAGGGTTTTTCTTCTCAATGTAACTGAAAGGTCTAACAGGATATTTAAATTCTTGCCCTTTTACTAGTTTAATCATAGTTTTTATCCAAAAATCTGGCAGGATACTTCAGTTCTCATCTCTGATAACCCACCTTTGAGTCAATATGTTCTTAAATCACCCCAACTATCCATATGATTGAATGGAGCCCCACGGGTAAAACCTGTGGTACCTGTTTGAAATCACACCCCTTGTGGGGCGGAATCCCGAACGCGCATTCACCCCACGTGCAAGGCCTGTGGCCCCCTGGTGTCGGGATAGAAATACCCAAAATCTATTTTTCAGGCACAATTGTGTTATTTTTCAAATAAAAATCTAACTTCTCTGCCTATCGCTTATTAGCAATTGGACTAGGATGTCTATCAAAAGGGATATTTCTATTCTCTTTTATTTTAAAATCAACAGATATATCCACTGTCATTATTCCTTCTTGTCTACAATATCGTAACATATCATAAGTTAAAGATGTTGTCTATATCCTTGTTTTGACTTCGGCGAGAGCGCCTGGATCTGACATACGCCCTCCTAATTACCAATGAACCTTTTTGCAATTTGTGAATACAACGCATCATCACTTTTAATGTACGACTCATCAATTTTCCGAGTGAATTCTGAAGAACACGCAGCCCAAAAGTGAATCAGATAGGCATTCTTGGGTAAGGGATTTTTTTCAAATATCTTCCTCCACTCCAACCAACTATAGAAATAGAAAAACGATTTAGGATATATGCGATATCTTATATTTTCAATTTTTACAAATCTACTCGATAACTTTATTAACTTAATTAAGTTGTCACTGCTTACATTAGCTCTATCTAGATAATTAACTATATAAAGCACTCTTTGGCCAAAGTAAGAGCGTGGGTACAATAACGTCGTGAGTAGCAGTGGCCCCAGAGATCCCCATATTAGTACATCGCACTTATTAGACATCAGCATCATTGCATCTAAAATAAACTTTGAGATAGGACATTTTTTTGAGGCCCCAGTTATAGCTCCATTAATTATGGATTTGTTCAGGCCAGGCGTAGACATTACTGTAATATTATTAATATCAAGCTGAAAACCCACAAAAAAATTTGTATCTAATAGTGAAGTAAAATCTTTAATAAAGATTGTATCAAAATCTATATAAACACCCCCATACTTATAGAGTACCAAATATCTGAATAAATTACTAAATTGGTTAATTTTACCTCTGGATTTGGTAAAGAATAAATTAATATTTTCTTTATTCAGTTTTAATTCATTAAGAAATTCATCCCAATCAATTCGATGCACATTAACCTTCTCTAATTTCCTCAACTCATCCCAATTGCTATTATTTATAGGAGCTTCCTCATAGTAGATAGTGCATGTATCCACTTTATTGGTTTTTAGTAGAGATAAAACACACAAGTAATTCACGTACTGAAAATCTTGACCAGACCAAAATAAGAAGAAATTACGAGGAATTCTTGAATACATACTATTTTGCCTCTCGCTAACAAGAATTCTTTTTATCTGATTTTTACATCTGCGTGACTCCACCTTCACTATTTATTCCACACTTAACAAAGCATCTTTTATGCACTACAACTCCAAGATACCCCGTATAATTCCACATTGAGAAATACTGAGACTTTATCCCTTACGGACTAATAGTCACTTTATAATATCTTTCACTTTATCCACTTGCTTTTTACTTGTTGAGCGTTCTTTTAACAAAGGTTCGCTGAGATTCGCAAATGTATGTCCTTTTGCTGCCAAACGAATAAAAAGGTCTTTATCTTGGATACTAATAAGTCTTTCATTGTATAGACCTACATCTAACAAGGTATTTTTATGAAACATAACTATAGGATGCCAGGTATGAGTCATCGCTGTATTAAAACTAAGGATTCTTTTTATCTGTATATCCTCATTAAAGACTTAGTTCAGTGTTGTAATAGAACCCTGTTCATTCATGCCATAACATGCTGACCCTAACGCAGAAATCTCTGAATGATAATCCATATACCTCACTTATTTCCAAAGACGCTCTCTTAAAGAAATATCATCGACATCCATTCGCCCAATGTATTTCCTTTTGCGTACCTAATACCAATATTGAGATATTTTGCTAAATCCACCTTTTTTCACTTATTATAATTTTAATTCTTTTATCTTTATAAGTTGCTAAAATATTTATGGACTGATCAGTAGAGCAGTCGTTGGTAATGATAAACTTAAAGTCTTTAAAGATCTAATTAAGAAAAGATGGCTTGCGAAGAACTTTTGGTCCTAAGAAATTCCTCACAATGAGCAAACTATCTTTCGAACCATTGCCCCGAGCGACTCCGATAACTATCCCTACCTCTTAACACCCCGAGGATGAAGGGATAGTTGCAGGAGCCTTTAATCGGCCAGGTAAAACCCCATTGCTGGCCGATTTTGAGCGAGGTTTTTCTGACCGAGCGAGACTCCGAAAACTATCCCTTCCTCATTACCAAGTTCTAATCTACCTTCTTCTGGCAACGCTCTCTAAAAGAGCGATAATGGATAGAACAATCGCTGCCTGAATAAAAATAATAATGGCTCCCAAAATATTTACCTGGGTAAGCAGGGTAGCTGTAATTCCTAAACATAAAGTTATTAAATAGATAAAAAGGACAGCCCCTTTCTGATTGAAGCCGAGGGCGACCAAACGATGGGAAAAATGGTTCCTATCTCCACCAAATATCGGCTCTTTTCTCTTAATTCTTATGGAAATAACTGAAAGTGTATCAAAGATGGGAACTGCCAATATCAAGATGGGCATAACTACTGGCAAATGAGTGGGAAGACCTTTCTTATAGTAAGAAGCTGTGATTGTCAAAACAGCCAAAATGTAACCGATAAACATACTTCCCGTATCACCTAAAAATATCTTTGCTGGATTAAAATTGTAGCGAAGAAATCCCAGAAGTGCACCAGCAAAAGCAAGAATGGCGATACTGGTGAAAGTCTGATGTTGTTGAGAGGTTACTATGAAGCAGATGAAACAAGCAATGAGGCCCACGCCCGCAGTTAAGCCGTCCATATTGTCCAAAAGATTGAAGGCATTAATGATAGCTACCATCCACAGGAGAGTTATCAGGCTACTGATAAAAAAACTTGGTATAAAGAGCGTAATCCTGACTCCCAGAGTAATTAGTGGCAAAATTACCAGTAGCTGACCCAAAATTTTGGTTCCTGGCTTTAAACCTTTTATATCATCTATCAAGCCTAATAGAAGTATAACCATCCCTCCCAGCAGAATACCAATTAACTGTGGCAAGAGTTTCAAGAGCCTGGGGAGGTTTCTCATAAGAGTCGAACCAATCTCGCTGGAAAGCAGATTGAGAAATCCCGGGCTCGCCTTTATTATGAATAGAATAAGAATGTTTATTACTATAGTAGTAAGAAAGGCGAGAAAGATTGCTAGCCCACCCAGTAAAGGCATTGGTTTATCTTGTAACTTTCTCTCTCCGGGATAGTCCAGAACTTTGAACTTAATGGCTAACCTCATTGCCCAGGGTGTCAACAATAGGCTTAACAAAAGGGAAAAACAAAATACATACAAATAGATAAAACTCCACATTTTTAACTAAACCTCCTTTCTTTAGCGATAAGTTTCTACCTTCTTCTTTTCTCTATGGTAATCAATAGTTCTCTTGAGAGCATCCTCCAGTCCTACCTTCGGTACATAACCAATTAGATTGCGTATCTTAGTAGTATCGGGTATTCGATGTCTCATATCTTCAAAGTCTTCTCCATAGACCACTTCGTAAGGCAGGTAAACTATCTGCGAATTACTTTTGGTGAGTCTCTTTACCTTTTTGGCTAAATCGGAAATGGTAACCTCCTCTTCACCTCCTATGTTAAAGATTTCTCCCACTGCTTTAGGATGGTTAGCTAAGCTAACCATTCCGTTTACCACATCACTTACATAAGCGAAACTTCTGGTCTGATTTCCATCTCCATAAATAGTGATAGGGTTTCCAGAAATTGCCTGTTCAATGAATCTGGGCACAACCATCCCATAGTTCCCCGTCTGCCTCGGACCACAGGTGTTGAAAAGTCTTGCTATTACAATGGGTAAGCGTTTCTCCCGCCAATAGGCTAAAGCTAAGAATTCGCCTAAAGCTTTACTGCAGGAATAACTCCACCTGTGGGTAAGTGTTGTTCCCAGAACTCTGCTGTCGCTCTCTTGGAAAATTTTTTTCTGATTTTTGCCATAGATTTCTGAGGACGAAGTAATTATTACCTTCTTCTTCTTCTTTTCCGCCAGCCTCAGGACTATTTCTGTCCCCAGCACGTTAATCTCTATTGACTTTATGGGATTGCCAATGATGAACTCTACACCCACGGCAGCTGCCAGATGATAGATTATATCACACTCGTCAACCACACTTTCCATTAGTGGCTCATTCAGGATAGTGTCCTGAATAAATGAAAATTTTTCGTCTTCTTCAAGATGACTGATATTCTCTCTCTTCCCAGTGGAAAGGTCATCAATCACCAGAACACTATTTCCCCTTTTGATGAGTTCTTCAGCTATGTGTGAACCAATGAAACCAGCTCCTCCAGTTATTAATACTACCATTTCAAGATACCGCCTCTTTCTTCAATTGACTCCCTATAAACGTCGCTGATGCGCTGCAGCATTACTTCCGCCTCAAAAGCAGGAGACACCATTCCTCGTCCTGCTTCACCCATTCTTCTTGCTTTTTCTTTATCCTGCAAAAGACGGATAATAGAATTAGCTAACTCTCTTGAATCCTGAGGAGGAATCAGGTAACCGTTCATTCCGTCCTCTATTATCTCGACTATTCCATCAATTTCAAATGCTATTACTGGCTTAGCCATTGCTAATGCCTCCGGCAAGACCCGGGGCAGCCCCTCTCTCAATGATGTGTGAACAACTACATCCATAACTGATATTAGTTTGGGAATCTCTGTTCGTTCCACAAGCCCGGTAAATATGATATTGTCTCTTATTCTTAAATCCTCTGCCTGACGTATCAATCTTTCTCTTAAAATGCCATCCCCTACTAAGAGGAACTTCGCTTTCGGAAAAACGTCCACTACCTGAGAGGCAGCCTCAAGGAGATAGTTGTGACCTTTTAGATCGAAGAGGCGAGATATATTTCCCACAACTGGAACATCAGGGTCTAAATTCAGTTCCTTTTGCTTTTCCGCTATTGAAACGTCACTATTAAAGTAATGGTTCAGTTCTATGCCACCATAGATAGTTTTAAATTTGTCCTTCTTTGCCACGCCAGCAACTATTGCCTTTTTCGCTATTGCATCACATACTGAAATTAGCCTATCGGTAAAAAGAGCGGTAAACCTTTCACATAAAATATAGATATAGTTTAGGAATCTGTTCTGATACTCAAAGAAAGGCAGACCATGAATACTGTGAATTATTATCTTCACACCTGCTACCCTGGCTGCTAATCTGCCCAGAATACCGGCTTTAGAGCTGTGAGTATGGACTATTGTATACTTTCCTTTTCTAATTAAAAGATATAATTCAATAAAAGCTAATAAATCTCGAAAAAGGTTAATCTCTCTTCTCATATGGTGAATTATCTTTAACTTTATTTCTCTCTTTTCAGCCTCTTCTATTAGACTTCCTTCCGGCCCGATGGGAGGTCCTGTAGCTAATTCAACCTCATAAAAATCGTTCTTATTTAAGCCCCAGACAGTAAATATCGTATTCTCCTGCGCCCCACCTAATATTAAACGAGTAATAACATGCAGTACTTTAATTTTTCTCATAGTAAAAAGGGGTCAGAGTGATTTTTTCGGCCTGCCTCTCGGCTTCAAAACGACTTCCTTACCTAATAATCTTGAAATCTTACTAATAAATTCTTCAGTCCCGATAATCCCACCTTTTTGCGTCGCTGTTCTCACTACATTTATTTCATCGTCGGAAATATTGCCCAAAAAGTACTTCTTATAATTCAATTGTCTTTCCTTCTCCGTCTTTCCTAACCCGAGATAGACGGGATCTTCATCAAGAAGAGTGTCGTTTTTGCCCTCCGCTCTAAACCTAAAACTTGACCAAGGGTAGTCCCCAGGGTTTTGTGCGATTTTTGCCCTCACAGGATTTAGCTCGATGTACCTGCCACAAGCCAAAAGATATTCATCTTTGCTTACTAGACTGCTTTTAAATCTACCTTCCCAGAGCGTACCTGTTCTCTTGTAGATTTGGTTTATGTACTGCACATATCTTCTACCCAACGACTGCACCATATTTCCTAGCCCATCTTCCGTCGATGGCTCAACAAGCAGATGAACATGATTTGTCATTAAGCAATAAGCATATATCTTTGATTTTGTCTTCTCTTTGGCCTGTCTTAAACAGTCAATAAAAACGTGTCTGTCTCCATCCTTGTAGAAGATGGCGGATCGATTATTTCCTCTTAGAACTAAGTGGTGCGGATATCCAGCAACGACTAATCTTGGTTGTCTTGGCATGGTTAATAAACCTTAAAGAAATAAATTTATTTTTCGGTAAAAATGACTCTGACCCCTTTTTTATTGACTTTCTGCAAAATTTCGAGGAGTTTGGGACCATTAACTTTGACCGAATATCTTTCCTCAACTGTCTTTCGACCCATCAAACCTAACCTCTGTCTTAGAGCGTCGTCCTGGATAAGTTGCGATATCTTCTCAATCCATTCCTCATCGGAATCGGCTAAGAAGCCATTGACACCGTCATTGATAATTTCCTCATGTAGTCCCACTGGAGAAGCAACTGCTGGAATTCCTACTCCCATATATTGGATGATTTTACATCCACATTTACCCAAAGCCCACTCGTCATTAACGAGGGGGGCTACCCCTATATCCAAACATTGCAAATCGGAAACCTCTGTTTCCAGTCTCCAGGATCTGGTAATTGT
>Ga0315306_10000677_pt1 | contig 16382 bp, 15 predicted proteins | sample TDP1_MG_FD_203803 | JGI IMG/M metagenome (GOLD analysis project Ga0315306, IMG submission 203803) | Freshwater sediment microbial communities from Lake Towuti, South Sulawesi, Indonesia - TDP1 | ecosystem: Environmental > Aquatic > Freshwater > Lake > Sediment | place: Indonesia: South Sulawesi... | reverse complement strand
TGTTGGAGGTTTGGGCTGTGGAAAATCCAGCATTTTATACGCTATAGACTTCGCCCTATTTGGAGAACCCCTCGGCAGAAGCTACGACTACCTACTACGAGAAGGCGCAGACAATGGAAAAGTTACAGTTCAATTTGTTCAAAATGCAAAAAGCTACAAGATATCTCGCGGGCTGAAGAAACGTGGAAAAGGTATAAGCCAAGACTTTGACGAACTGAAACTTTTTGAAGGCGAAAACCTAATAGCAAGCATAAAAAGCGAAGCCGTCGAAGAACAACTTAAAGCAATAACGGGGTTGGATAAGGAGCTCTTCCGCGAGATAGTCTGGGTTAGACAAGAGCACTTGAAAGAACTTTTAGACGCAACACCAAGAGAAAGACAAAGACGGTTAGACGAATTATTCGGTTTGTCAGACTACGAAACAGCATGGAGCAATCTTGTAGGCTACCAGCGGGAATACGAAGGAGAAAGAAAAGCCTACGAGAAAGACCCAGACATCGTGGGAATGGAAAAACTAAACATCGAATACAACCAAACAGTTGAAGAATTCTCACTCATCGAAATCGAGTTACAAGAAACAGCGAAAAAACTCAATCAAGCCAAAAAAGCCCTGGAAGACGCTAATTTGAAACTCAAAAAACTGGAAGAGGTAAAAGCCCTCGTAGAGGAACTTAAACGAAAAGAGGCGCAAACACTTGCAAACTTGACAAACGTTGAAGATGCATCAGCTTTTCTAGCCGAGAAAATTGAAGAGAAGAAAAATTTCACCGACCATTTGAAACAACGTCTAAACACAACAGAAGCACAAATAGAATCTTATAAGGCTAAACTTAGAGAAATCGGAGCTTCACCAGACCAGCCGATTGAAGCCCTAAAACAGTATTTGACAACCTTCGACGACCAAATCACCAGCTTGAAAGGTGAGCAAGAAGCAACTCTCAGAGGCACGCGAGAAGACCAAAAAAGAATTTCTTCACTTTCTGCTGAAAACCGCTGTCCGCTTTGCCTGCAACCATTAACAGAGGAGTACAAAAACAGCTTAATGCAAAGAATTCAAGAAGAGAATAATGAGCGACAAAAAGCAGTAAGTCAACTCCAACGCGACATTGAAGAACTACAGCAAATAAAGAACAAAGCAAACGACGCCTTTTCAAACATGCAAATATTTGCCCCCAGAGTTGAAGAGTTAAAAATCCGCTTAAACGAAGAATCTCAAGCATGGGCTGAACTTTCAAAAGAATTTGAGGAAAAGCAAAAACTAGAGAAAGAACTACGCTCGCAACTGGAAACTATACGAGCTGAAATCGGCAAATTCGACGTGTCTGAGCTGGAAATGGCGAGGACTCAAAGAGAACAAGCCTTCAAGCAATATTATTCACTGGATTCTGAGCTGCGAACTAAGGAAAACCGCAAAAGGGACATAGTTAAGCGTCTAGACGAAATGAAAGAAAGAATCGACCAAGCTCAGCTTAAAATTGAGCGTAGGGAGAAAATAGCAAGGATTATTGAGGTTATTGGTGGCATACGAGACGCCTACAGAAGCATTCAGCCCAAGCTACGCAGCGAATTTGTAAAAGTCCTAAGAAACTTTGTTCAGCAAGTTCTCGACAACTTGCTAGGCAGAGAAGGGCCTTTAATAAATGTTACAATCGACGAGACCTATACGCCGTACGTTAAAAGCGAAAGCGGTTTTGAGAGAGAGGTTTCAAATCTTTCGGGCGGAGAAAGAACATTGCTTGCTTTTGCTTATCGTCTCGGCCTAGGTCAGTTAATTATGCAGTCTAGAACAGGCCACGGCTTAAGTATGCTACTGCTTGACGAGCCAACTGAAAGTCTTGGAAGAGAAGACGGTTCAATAGATCGCTTAGCTGAAGCAATCTCACGCCTCAAAGCCATAGAACAAATTATAGCAGTTACGCACAGTGAAGCTTTTGCAGAAAAGGCCGAACATGTAATATGGCTTGAGAAAGAAGCAGCAGTAAGCAAAGTTTCAATTGAGAAATAAAGTCTCTAGACGTCTCTTAACATAGAACTTTTAAAGCAAAATAAAACAATTAATAGTTGGGACTCAGTATGAAAGAAAAGGTTAAAAAGATAAAACTTTCAGAACCTGTCGATGTTGACAATATCACCATAAAGAGAGATCACTACTTTCCTAATGCTTACATTATCGATCTTCCTTTAGATTCTACGCCTGATCACGTTTGGCAAGACATTTTTGAAAGCGAATGGAAATCAAGCAGGCATTTATGGGATAGAAAACTATTCGTTATAAGTGATAAACTTAGGCTTATAACAACAGCAAATGAAATTGAAGAGAAACTCGATTGGGTCAAACAAATCATAGAGGAAACCAACAAAGGCGTAGAAGAATATAATCGGGAAGCAGAGGTCCGTATAGCTCAAATAGGAGAACAATTGAAAAGAAAAGTGCTAGAAGATGAAGTAAGAGTTGAAGAAATCAGGGACGTGCTGAGAAGAAGATATAGCGTCGCCTAAGTATCATTTGAGTAAAGAGTTTTGAAATCTCTAGATTTCAGTGGTGTGCTAGTCGTCCTACTTTCTACTGTCTACTCTTAATGATATTTTCGACAGTGAGCATAAAGCGGCAGCTATCGCACATTTGATCGTCTTTTGTTGGTTTATTTTTTTTACATCTAACACATTTCTTAAGTTCATTTGATTTCTGTTTTTTCAAAATTTTCTCTAACATCATGTTCTCCAGAAAATGTTCTTCTCAAAACAACTGCAATTATACTTTGTGAAATTAAAATATAGATTCTGAATAAGTTTCTGTTGGGAAGAACAAGGGTTTGTTCGTTCGTTTAAAGATGGTGAGAAAAAGGGCATATTAATAAATCGATTTTTCCTCAACAACCATGTTTTCTAAGATGCCAATTTTTTCAATTTCTATTCTTACAGTATCCCTAGCTTGTAGGAATTTTGGTTGAGGCTTTATGGCAAAGCCAACGCCTGCAGGGGTGCCGGTTGCAATAATGTCGCATGGTTCTAGGGTCATTATACGACTTAAATGATGTATTATTTCGTTAACGTTGAAAACCATGTTTTTTGTTGTTGAACTTTGACGAAGTTCTTTGTTAATCCATGTGCGGATGGATAAGTTGGATATGTCTTGAAGTTGGTTTATGGTTGTTATGCATGGTCCAGTTGGGGCGAAGGTGTCAAAGCTTTTTCCTCTAGTCCATTGTTTATCTTTGAATTGAAAGTCTCGTGCTGAAACGTCATTCAGTATTGTATATCCAAAAATGTATGATTTAGCCTCTGAAACTGGGACATTTTTGGCTTTTCTTCCTATTACAATGGCTAATTCAGCTTCATAGTCGAGCTGTTTAACGAAGCTCGGCTTTACGATATTTTCGTTTGGACCAATTATCGTTGTGTGTGGTTTTATGAAAATTATTGGTTCATCAGGTATAGCGGCGTTCTGTTCTGCTGCGTGGTCTCGATAGTTTAAGCCTAGACAAACAATTTTTGGAGGAAAGGCTATTGGCGCCAACAAAGTTATTTGACTAACTTTCCAAGAAGCATTTCTAATATCATTTTCATTCGTGCTTTCAATCAGTTTTTCAGCCTTTTCAGCACCTTTTGTCCCTAAAGTTATAAAGTCCTTTAGCTGCTCTGGAAATTTTTCACTCAAATTTTTCGCAAGCCTAGGTAAGCATACTACTCTATTATTGATTAAAACGCCGTAGGATTCTCTTTTGCCATAGCGATAGCGAACCAGTCTCAATGTCCAATCCTTCTTTCAGCTTGGGATAACACCAATTGTTGTTACAGAAATTTTTCTTTTTTCAAGTTCTTTGATGAAAGGGTTTATGCCCACTGAATCGCTTGCGATGTGTCCTGTGACGATGAGGTTTCCTATACCGTCAGCTTTTAGTTTTTCTAAATCTGCAGGGCTTATGTGAATGTATATAACTGTTCCAATGCCATGTTTAAAGTATGTTTTCGCAATTTCATAACCACCATTCGTCCCAGCCCCGTGTGAAACAACAACTTTTCCAGCAGGATTTTTAGTTTTTCCAAGTCGAATCTTGATTTCAGTAATAGCATTCTTAAACTCAGGCAGCTTTTTTAAAGCAGAGACCACATCTTGCGCTGTGGAATTTTTTCCGATTCTTCTGTTAATTTGCTCGCTCATGACCCTTCTTCCAATCTCGTCTAAGGGCGTGTGGATGTTCATGTAGGGCATTTTCAAAAGCTTTGCAACATCCACCGCATGAGCATAGTTTCGTGTGTGTGCTTCCACTTCTAATTGTTCAAGCTTTTTCTTAACAGCTTTTTCTGCTTCTTCGGGTGGAACTCCAGCTGCAGTCATTTGTTGAATGTGTCTTTTGAAAACTTGGTGAAGGTTTATTGCTGCGGTTCCGCCTGGCGGATGATGGGCAATCACAGCATCATAACCTAACTGTTTAGCAAGCAAAAGCTCCGGAACACCAGAGTCAATACAAAACAAGACTCTTCTAATGTTGTCACCGCTCACATATATGGCGCTGTCTTCTGGAACCTCTTTTAACTCTGCAAATTTTAGGGATAACTTCATGATTTCTTTGGTATTCATACTTGTTCACCTTCAGATTATTGAAACGTTGTTATATTAATTCAATTTATAATTAAAATATGATGGTGGCTTTGCATAATACTTAATGACTTTGACTAGCATTATGTGCACAGTACAATGGATACTTATGAATTCAATAAAGATGTTCTGTTTATTCTATTCAGAACCTAAAAGTTTTGATTATGTAAACCATTGGGAGTTGTTTTTGAGAAATACGGAAAACTTATAAGAGAACTAAGGAACTAATCAGAATTAGGAAAATCTTTTTGAAAGGTTGATTAAATCAACCGTGGTAGGTCTATAGGAATGATGACTGAAGGAGAAGGCCCTAAACTAAGGTGGTATTGGAAAATTTCAATTTTAAGTTGTATCATCTTTGGCTTCATAACTCTGATGCCTTGGTATAACATTAGGGCTAATTTCTTGGGCTATTATTCAACATGCAGTTTTGTCCCGTTCAGTTCTATTGCTGTATTTACTCTATCATTTGCATTTTACGCATACGTTACAAAGCGCCGTAAAACACTCTATGGAACTACTCTAATCTTCTTAACCATTTTAGGATTTACTAGCTGGTGGTTCTATAATTTCAAACTACCCATGGATAACTTGGAATTTAGTATGGCAATAAGATCTTTTTGGATTGGAACAACAAGTTATTATGATAATGAAGAAAACGCCTCCTCAATAAACTTCAATTTAAGTATTAAAAACCCGACTGATAAAGAGACACCTGTTTTTTTAATAGAGCCTAGAGACATAGCAATAAACAATAAAAAACTGATATCTTACTATGAGCTGAGCTGTTTGAACGGAACTAGTACTTATCATGGCTTAAGATGGTTTTATAAACCAACAACACTCAAAGCTTATGAAAATATTACTTTGGAGATACGCTGTTTTGTTAGATATAAAACAATGGAAGTGGAAACAGCTACTAGAGAGGATATTTGGGCTTCATTAGTTCAAAGAAATTTTACTCTGATCATGAGCGGGATCTTAACAGTAAGACCCTATTTCAATTTAACCATTGCAGAGCACGACCCATCAATTGAAGACAAGTCAACTTGGGCAGCAAGACTATTCATCATATCACAACAATATAGGTAAATAGCATTTTGATAAGGGCATTTAGATGCATGGGAGAACAAGAAAGCAGACCTTAACAGAAGGTATAACAGCTGGAGTTCTCTTCGGAACATCAGCTATCTTCATAAGATTTCTGCAAAACCTAGATGCATTCTCCATCGCCTTCTGGCGTTTAATAATTGCTTGCTTAGCCTTAGCTATAATATTGCTTGTTTTTGGAAAATCGTTCAGCTTTAACATCGTAAGAAAGAATTTAAAAGATCTTTTTATCCTCAGCTTCTTCCTCGGCTTACACTTCATATTCTTCATATCTGCAGTAAAGGACACAACAATCTTAAACGCAACAGTCCTTGTCAACACAACTCCAATTTTCTCAATATTTGTCTCAAGCTTTCTTTTCAAGCTTAAACCATCGCGCTTCGCAATTGTGGGCTTAACATTTTCGTTTATAGGTATATGTGTGCTTGCTTATGCTGAAACTACTATTGCGAATGCAAATATTTATTCGGAAGGTTTTTCTCCAAGCCTAAAAGGAGATTTGGAAGCTATTTTAGCCGCACTAGTTGAATCATTTTATCTTAATTATGGTAGAAAAATAAGGAGTCAAATTGCTATACTTCCCACAATGTTCCCGATGTATATGCTAACAGCCCTTATTGTAGGAGTTTTAAGCATATCAACCGCGACTAACATTTTTACATTGCCAACTGAAACAGAAATTATCTTTCCCCTTGTGGGCTTAGGCATATTGCCAACGGCAGTAGCCCATACACTATATTTTTCTTCTTTATCAAATCTGAAATCATTCGAAACCGCTACAATGGCATTACTTGAACCCATTGGTGCAACAATTCTAGGCATAATTCTATTTCGAGAAATTCCCGCATACCTATTCGTTTTCGGAGCTGCACTGATTTTTTTAGGAACCCTTTTTATTGTTAAAGAGAAGAACTAAATGCCATCAAGTTTTGACGAAACAAATAAAAAAGGATAAGCGAGTATTAATGTGCTAAAACGAGTTGAGAAAATGACGATTGATGAAAAAATATCGAATGCTCTGAAATCGGCCACAACTCACTTAGAATATTCAATTATGGCATTGAACAGAAAAGATGACAATTCGTTTGCTGACAGCCTCTGGCATACAGCGGCAGAACTGGAATACATGCTCTTTCTCCTGTCAATAAAGTTCTCAAACGAAAGCGACCTATCGAGGTGGAAGCCCAACCCTGAACTTAAAAAAATTGAAACTGATTCAATGTTGCTCAATGCAAGAGATTTACTGAACGAAGCTAAAAGGTATGTGGCAGACGAGAAGTTGATGGACACTTACAAGAATGCTTATATTGCGAGGCATTACGTACTCAAGGTTCAGGAAGATCTTGCTAAAAAGAAACGTGAGATGCTCAAAAAGAAATAGTCTCTATTCTTCAGCAGTTTTCTTTTCCTTAACCATCAAAGTGTTTTCTTTGCCTCCTATTACTCTATAGTTATCTTTTAGTTCTTTTTTATGTAGGAACTTTCTTAGAAGTACTCGCAGATTTTTTTTGGAAACATTTTTTCCTTCGCCTTTTACGATTATGGCGTCCGTTGTTGTTTCAACTTCGGCTTTCGTCTTTTCTTCTAAGATTTCAGCTAGTTCTTTGATTAAGTCACTTCCCTCACTTTTCAGCTCAGATATGTTAATTCTTGTTTCCGTCATACTTATTCACCTCATTTCCGAATCATTATAACTCTCACCTGGTCACATGCATCTTCACAGGAGTCTGCAATCATCTCCATGGCTTCAAAGAGTTGGCTCACTAAAACTGCTATACCCGCTTTTGGCAAGTCTTCCTTCACAATTAATGTTCGGGCTCTTTCATGTATATCATCGACCTTTTCTTCCTCTCGTTCTACGGTATCTGCAGCTTGAAGCGCTTCTGCGGGTTTAGTCATAATTTTATTGACGCATTTTTGTAGAGAAAATGCGCATTCTTTCACACTTTTAACCATATTCACGAATTCATCTTTAATTGATTTCGGCACGTGTCCCATTGGTATGGCACCTAATATACGTGTGGATTCTCTACTCCAGTCTGCAACCATGTCCACCCTTTTTACGAGGTGCATTAAATCTTCTCTGTCTATTGGTGAGAGCTCTCCCTTTGACACATCGTCCATAACCTTTCTCCGTAATGCATCTGCTTCTCTTTCGCTATTAGCTACGTTTTCGATGCATCTTCGCATTTCTTTCTTGTCATTATTTATGGCTGCTTTTATGGCTTTTTCCAAGTCTTCAACTATTCCCGTTGTCAAAGTTAGGTGCCGCTGTATGGTTAATAATGCTCTTGTTTCCCTTCTTTTTTCAAACCATTTTATTAGCTCACTCAACAGCCATTTCCTCCCTTAATCCTGCCTCAGGATACGCGAACACGTGGGCCTTCTCAGAGGGGAAGCTTATGGTCACTTTTTCGCCGACATTAACCCACTCTTCAATTATGGAAGGCTTAACGATTACAACTAAATCCTGATTTTCAAGTCTGATCTCATAACGCACGTTTGTTCCCTCAAAAGTTATTCTTTCTATTGTGCCCAAAACGGAGTTTTTACCCCTCCTTATTTTCTTTTCGACAACGAAGGCTTCTGGTCTTAAAGCTAAAACCACTCTTTCACCCCTTTCTACACCTTTGCAAACCACTTGAACTTGTATCCCACCACGGAGCTCTACCAGCGCTTCCTTAACACTCATGTTTGAAACGTAGCCTTCTAGAAAGTTTGATTCTCCTATGAAGTGAGCCACAAAAATGCTTTGAGGGTTCATGTAAAGTTCCTGTGGGGTTCCCACTTGCAAAACCTTGCCTTTCTTCATAACGGCGATTCTGTCTGAAATTGCCATGGCTTCGGATTGGTCGTGTGTTACGTGTATAGCCGTTAAGCCCAGATCTCTCACCATTCTTTTTATCTCGTATCTCAGCTCATTTCTTACTTTTGCATCTAGCTGCCCCAGTGGTTCGTCTAGAAGCAGCAGTTTTGCTCCAGCAGCGAGGGCTCTTGCCACGGCTATTCTCTGCATCATTCCTCCGCTTAACTCGCTTGGAAAGGCGTCTAAACGTTCATGCAGTCTAACCATTTCGAGTACTTCATGCCCTATTGTACTCGCTTTTTCCGTGTTGAAACCTTTCACTCTTGGACCATAAGTCACGTTATCCCAAGCATTCATGTGCGGGAACAAAGCAAAAGTCTGAAAGACAAATCCGATGTCTCTGTCTTCTGGTGGAACGTCATTAACGAGTTTGTCTCCGATGTGAATTTCGCCTTTATCTGGTTGAATTAGCCCTGCAATAAGCCTCAACAAAGTTGTTTTTCCGCATCCGCTTGGGCCAAGTAAAGAGAAGTATTCCACATCGTGAATATGGAGGTTTACATTATCCACAGCAACTATTTTTCCAAACCTCTTTGTTACGTTAACCAAGCGGACGTCAGGCATTTATTTTTGCTCCTTTTCTACTTCTATGCTGGCATGAAGGAATGTATCTTGGCGGTATATATTAAACATGCTAATATCTTCCTTTTCCTCTAACGATGAGTCTTAAAGCAAGGAGAATTATGAAGGAGAAGAAGATTAGGAAACCGCAGCCCAGACCGATTTCTAATGGCGTTGCTGGCGGCACGGGCACTTTCGGTTTAACCCAGTCCACGATGACTACAGGTGCTGTCCGCAGTGTGGTGACCACTGCTAGAGTTGCACCTGTCTCGCTTACGCTTCTTGTAAAAACCATTATTGCGCCTGAAAATATGGAGTATTTGGTCAATGGTAGAATTATTGTTCTGAAAACTCCTAGCGGTTTGGCTCCGAGTGTTCGTGAGGCCTCTTCCAAATCCAAACTTATTCTTTCGACGGCTGCTGACATAGACCTTACAAAATATGGGTATGTTATTGCTAAATGAGCGAAAATTAACAGCCACGTCTCCGGTATGAAGGTGAAGTTTTCTTTCCAAAAAATGGCAAGGGAGACACCTAGGGCTATTGATGGAACGATTAGTGGGATGTTAACGAGTAAATCTAATATTGTCGACGGCAAGGTTCCAAACTTTTTTCTCGCAACTATTATTGCAATAGGTAAACCTATAATAACATTTAAGACCGTGACCACAGCTCCCAGAAGGTATGAAAGAATAAGACTTTGCCAATATTCTCCCCAGACGCCTAGACCTGAGAGAGCGTTGGGTAAGGTTTGTGTGAAAACGGCTTCAAACGCCGGGAGTGCAACAAAAAGGGATGGGATGAGTACGACTGTAAAGAAGATTAGAAGTGTGATGCTGTTCCTCGAAAATGCCGCGGTTGAGTAACTTAGTTTTCTCTCGAATGTCGGCCAAATCTTTTTTGTAGGTAATTTTAGTCTTGGTCCGAGGATGAGGATTATTGCAAAAATTGTACATGAGATAGCTATGAGTATGAAGCTTGCAAATACTATCGAGCCTTCATACGTGGTTTGGCTGACTTTTCCAGCTAGGAAGTCGTCTTTCATTTTTTGGATGAAAACAGGTCCATTTTCGAAGGCCTCGGCAACCATCATTGTGGCTCCAGTTTCTGAAATTGACCTTGAAAAGGCTAGTATGAAAGCTGCTATTAATGAAGGCTTTAGAATTGACAATGTGACTGTTCTTGATGCAGTGAAGGGTGATGCACCGAGGGTTCTTGATGCTTGTTCATACTCCATCTTATAATCAAGCAACGCTCCAACCACTACTCGCACTACAACTGGATAGGAAAATGTGAAGTGGAGCAATATAACGAGGAGCCAACCAGGCGAAACTAATGGGTTTCCGAAAAGCGAAGATATTCCTTCAGACCTGCTCCAAAATAAGAGCAGTGAATAGCCAAGCGCGGCTGTTGGTACAATAAATGGAATGTCAGAGAATGTATCGAGAACATTTAGCCATTTTGATTTTCCACGTGTGATGAGCCACGCCATCGGGATTCCAGCTACAACGTCTATGGTGGATACAAGCAGAGCTACAGCGAAGGAGTTTTCAATTGCGTTAAGTGCACGAGCTATAAGTTCTGGTCGGTCCAGAATCTCTTGTATTGCGTTCCATTTTATTATTATTCCAAGTATTGGCGGTAGCAATATCAATGCAAGAAATATTATTACTGCGGTTAAGTATACTCCATACTTTACAGATTTTTTTGATGAAAGTCTGTCCAAAGTTTCTGTGATTTTAGGTTTAGACAACAGTTTTTTCCGCCTAGATTCTCTTCTGTAAGTTTTGATTTTCTTTTTTCCATTCGTGTTCTTAGCTGATAAATTTTCCTTACAAAAAGGTGTCAGTTCGCCCGTCGAGTCATATCACAGCTTAAGCTCTGTTGACTCTCTAGCTCATCATCCTAAAGAAATGAGAAGCGTAATAAAATTTAAGGCTTTTGTGTTTAAACTATTAAGTCGAGTGGAGTGAAATTATGGATGTTTTAGAGGCTATTAAAGGGAGGAGAAGCATAAGAGCCTTCAAAAGTAATGATGTTTCACCAGAGATTGTTAAAAAGCTTATTGAGGCGGCAAGGTGGGCGCCTTCTGCTGGAAACATTCAACCATGGGAGTTCATAGTTGTTCGGAAACCAGAGATTAAGAGGGCTTTGGCTGAGGCGGCTTTAGACCAAACTTTCATTGAAGAGGCTCCTGTCGTGATAGTTGTTTGTGCAAATGAGAATCGCTCTTCGTATGGGTATGGCATGCGTGGCAAAACTTTGTATTGTATACAGGACACGGCTGCGGCAATACAGAATATTCTTTTGACTGCCTATTCGTTTGGGTTAGGCACGTGCTGGATTGGTGCCTTCAGAGAGGAGGAAGCGAGAGAGATTCTAAAAATTCCCTATGGAGTAAGACCAGTAGCCATCGTTCCTGTTGGTTTTTCTGCTGAGGCTCCTTTGTCTCCAGATAGAAGACATATAAATCATATAGTGCATTATGAAACATTTTAGGGTGGATTTTCATGAAGATGCGTAGTTATTATTTGGGCGAGCTTACGTGGCCAGATGTTAAGGCTTTTCTGGAGGTGCATGATGTGGCTGTTGTGCCTGTTGGAAGCTGCGAACAGCATGGTCCTCATTTGCCTATTGACACTGATGCTTTTGATGCTTTTTGGCTTTCGTTGAGGGCTGCTGAAAAGGCGGAGTGCGCTCTTGTTGCGCCGCCAATTTATTATGGTATGTCTGCTCATCACATGGACTTTCCAGGGACAATTACTCTTAGTCCGCATACTTTGGAGCAACTGGCTTATGAAGTAGCTTCTTCCCTGATAAAGCATGGGTTTGGGAAGTTTCTTTTTGAGAATGGGCATGGTGGAAACACTCCGGCTTTGGAGGCTGCGATTCAGAGGATTAAGGCGGATACTAATGTGTTTGTGGCGGTTGATACTGTTAGTCTTATACCTGATTTTATTGAGAAGTTTATTGAAACGTCTTATGATGCGCATGCTGGAGAATTTGAAACTTCTACGACGCTGGCGAATCGTGAAGAGTTTGTTGTTAAGGAGAGAATTAAAAAACCGAAGGTTAAGCTTCCAAAATCTAAGTACACGAAAATTGGATTAAAGGAGACTGGACCGAAAGTTTCTTGGGGTTTTCGGACAAAGGAAATAAGCGATATAGGCGTGATAGGCGACCCGACGAAGGCTTCGAAAGAGAAAGGCGAAGCCGCTTGGAAACTAGCCATCGAAAGACTTGCAGACTTACTAACAGAACTTGGCAAAATGAGATTTTAATTGGCAACAAGGGCGGTTGAGAGAGCGGAGTTTCTGTAGAATAGTTGGAACGCAGTCATTGACACATTTTTGTAAATTGTGCTTTCTGAGCCACAGCTTTCGGGACTTTTCGCCTCTTTTACGTCTTAATCGAAGATTGACGAAGGCTAACGAAAAGGATATTTGCACCTGATACGACTGTGCTGAATTACATGGAGATAGATAGTTTATGGAGGATGTAGTTTTCTATCAGCACAAGATGGAACAGTTCTACAGTGATCTGGTTGACACAATGATACAGCATGGTTTTTACCTCTGGGTGGAAGATTCTACCGTTGAGGAGTTCATTGATGATCATGACTTGCTCGTTTTTGAAAATGCGCTTTACAAAATGCCATATGACGATAGTATCGAAATAATGCTTGGATTCATGGTCAAGAAAGGCTACGAAATTGTGTTGAATTTTCTAGAAAAAGATGTGATTCTTGGAAATGTTGCCGTGAAACTTGGTGACCGATGGTTTGCTTTCGGACAATGCAATAATGATGTTGATGAAGGAATGTGCGTTACAGAGATATGGCCGCTGAAGTATGTGCTTCCTAGATTGAACAAAATGGAAGTCAGGCCAGCGTGCACAGTTCAGATAAGTCCTAGTGGAGGGTAAGTCATGAATAAGGAAATAAATAGAGAATCGACTATGCGTGAGAATGAGAACATAGCAAAATCTATGCTTAAAATTGTTGACGAAAGAATCAGCCAAATTGTTAGAGAGAGTTCAAATTTTGAACGCTTGTGTGATCTTTATTGGTCTTTTGGACGTGACCTTACACAGATAGCTGGAACAATGGCAGGTTTCACTGGGCTCTCTGAATACATAGTGCTGAAAACAATTATTTTTTTCTTAGAAAAAGAATTGCCCGTGAAATTCGAAAAAACTGTAGAAAAGTCCGTGCCCCCTAAGAAGCCCGCAAATAAGCTTAAAGAAGAGAATGTTGCAAAATTCTTTGTATCCTCCGACAACAATATTTTAATCACACATTCCATTAGCATCAATGAAGGTATGGAAAAATGCGTCCGGAGAAAACTTCACAAAGAAATCCTTTGGGGCGAAGAAAAGAGCAAACGACCAGACATTGTGATTTTTAGATTGAAGAATGATCGTTATGATCCTGTGGCTATTGTCCAAGTAAAAATTTACCAGGTTAATCCGGATGTGATTAATCAAGATATTAAGACATTGGAGAAGATTACACGCACTATACGAGGCTGCCTGATGATTATTGTGTTTTTCCATGAACCTAGTAGGACTGGAAAGGAAAAGCTTAACGAATTTGTTAAACGCAATCCAGATAGAGCGTTCGTCATACCTAAATCCATAGTGTCTGAGAATATAATGCCTAAGAAAATCGCTTCTTTCAAGGAAATTCTCAACAAAATAAAGACGAATGTGGCTTAGCAGCACTGTGATCACACAGCGCGCTAGATTCATCGGATAAAAGGTTAGTGATGGTTGCCCGGCGATTTAGCTGGCAAGCCCCAAGATCTTAAACTTTTGGAAGATTTTGGGGGATGAAATTTTAATATCTTGCGTTTGCATTCTTACTTGTGAGGTTAATTATTGAGATACGCAGTAATCGCTGAAGCTTACGAAAAAATCGAATCCACAACCAAAAGACTAGAAATGACAGACCTCTTAGTCGACCTTTTAAAAAATACTCCCAAAGAAATCATCGACAAAGTCGTATACCTAACCCAAGGCAAAATCTACCCAGACTTCATAAGCCTAGAAATAGGCATAGCAGAAAAACTCGCAATAAAAGCCCTCGCCAGAGCCTCAGGAAGAAAAGAAACCGAAATCGAAGAAGATTTAACAAAGACCGGAGACATAGGCGAAACAGCCCAAAACTTCATCGCCACCAAAAAACAAGTAACATTCTTCCAGCAACCCCTAACCGTTCAAAAAGTCTACGAAACCCTAGACAAAATGGCTAAGGCTTCAGGCTCAGGCGCAGTAGACCTCAAAACCGCCTTCTTAGCCGGGCTCTTGGCTAATGCAACTCCAAAAGAAGCCAAATACATCATGCGAACAGTCACTGGAAACTTGCGTTTAGGCATAGCTGACATGACAGTTCTCGACGCTTTAGCCATAGCCTATGGAGGCGGAAAAGAAGCCCGCGAACTCGTAGAGCGAGCTTATAACATTTCTTCAGACCTTGGAAGAGTTGCAACAACCGTTGCTGAAAAAGGCCTAAAAGGAATTAAAAAGTTTCAAGTTTTAATAGGCGAACCAATAAGACCAATGCTTGCCGAAAGACTCTCTTCACCAGAGGAAATATTGGAAAAGCTCGGCGGAAAATGCATAGCCGAATACAAATACGATGGCGAAAGAATACAGGTCCACAAGAAAGGGGATGAAGTGTTTCTCTTTTCCAGACGTTTAGAAGACATTTCCAACCAATATCCTGACGCCATCGAACTAGTTAAACGCAACGTGAAAGCCAAAGACGCTATTCTAGAAGCTGAATGCGTCGCCATCGACACCGACACTGGAGAGATGAGACCGTTCCAAGAGTTGATGCACCGCAGACGCAAGTACGGAATCGAAACAGCCATGAAAGAATATCCAGTCTCACTGTTCATGTTCGACGCCCTCTTCGTTGACGACAAAGACTTAACTCTCGAACCATACCCAACTAGGCGAGAAACTCTCGAAAAAGCAATAGAACAAGGCGACAGAATAAAAGCCGCCAAATACATAATCACCAACAACGCGAAAGAACTCGAAAAATTCTTCCTAGAAGCAATAGAAAACGGCTGCGAAGGACTAGTCTGCAAATCCATCGCAGAAGATTCAGTATACCAAGCTGGAGCCAGAGGCTGGCTCTGGATAAAATATAAGCGAGACTACAAAAGCGAAATGACAGACACCGTTGACCTAGTAATCGTAGGAGCATTCCATGGCAGAGGAAAACGGGCTGGAACCTACGGCGCCTTACTTTTAGCAGCGTATAACCCAGAAAAAGACGTTTTCGAAACAGTAACAAAATGCGGAACTGGTTTTACAGATGAAGACTTGGCAAAACTCCCGAAGACATTACAGAAACATAAGATAACTCACAAGCATCCAAGAGTGCAGTCAATAATTGAGGCAGACGTTTGGTTTGAACCAGCCATCGTAATCGAGATTCTCGGCGCCGAAATAACATTAAGCCCAATTCACGTGTGTGCAATGGATGCTATTCGAAAGGGAAGCGGATTGGCAATCAGATTCCCACGTTTCACAGGAAACTATAGGCTTGACAAATCAGCAGAAGACGCCACAACAGTAGAAGAAATTATTGAAATGTATAAAGGTCAACTCAAAAAAATTGCAGAATAGTAACACTGTTTCTCCTACCAGACAAAGAACGCACACAAGATAGAATGTTACTCCATATCAGCTTATATATATAAGAAACATCGATTATTTTCTGAGGATAAATGGTGAGATTGAACAAGACATACATTTTGTTCAGTTTTGTCCTATTCCTATTATTCGTTAAAACAGCCTCTTCAACTAGACAAGTAGTTATCGAATTCCTTTACTGGGATCCATCAAAGGAACCAATGTATAAGGAGTGTCCATCGTGTTGGGCTGTTCCTTATGAGGATTTTCTAATGAAAAGCGATTTTCTTAACGAAATTGAAAGCAATTATACTGGCCAAGTATTAGTTAACTGGACAGAATACCATTCTCCAGAAGGAGAAGCGAAAAAACAACTCTACCTTACTATGGTACCTATCATCATACCAAATGCAATAATTATTAAGAGCCAAGAAGGCAATATTACAATTATTCAGGAAAAGTTTAATGAAACATACACAAAAGAAGTAATTGATGCATATTTAACAGAAACCCCACCGCCTCCACCTCCTCCTCCGCCACCTTTAATAGCTACCCTTGCACTTGCCTTTACCTTCGGGTTCTTCGAAACTTTCTCTCCAT
>Ga0315306_10000676_pt1 | contig 16395 bp, 13 predicted proteins | sample TDP1_MG_FD_203803 | JGI IMG/M metagenome (GOLD analysis project Ga0315306, IMG submission 203803) | Freshwater sediment microbial communities from Lake Towuti, South Sulawesi, Indonesia - TDP1 | ecosystem: Environmental > Aquatic > Freshwater > Lake > Sediment | place: Indonesia: South Sulawesi... | reverse complement strand
CCTCCTTTCAGCAATATAAAATAAAAGCCCACCTTGCTGGGCAAGGTCAGCCTTACAGCCAACGTTGTAAACCCTATTCCTTTGCTTTCCGATGATGAAGCTACTTCTTCTATCACCTATCTCCAACCATTAACCGCACCACACCTACCATCCTCCCCCACAATAACCTGAGCACTGTATCACAAACTTGTCTCTTTGTCAATACCCTGTCATCCAAACTTTGTGGCCTTTTACCACAAAAACAAACTTTTGTCAATACCCCCTGCTTTTTACCACAAATCTAAACCTTTGTCAAGACCTCCGAATTGCCCTGTCTTTTACCACAAAAAGAAGCCCTTGTCAAGCCCCCGCGGTTTTTGCGCCATAATCCGTGGATTAGGGCAGGGCGGGCGCCTGCAGCCCCTCCCACGTCTCGGATAGCTTGGAGCATCCGCTCCAACAGTGCCTAGAGCACCCCGATAAATCGGGGTAGGCTACCCCCCGACCCAACCCATAGGTGTCAGGTGCCCCACCTGACCTCGTCCCCCTCCCTCTTCCTCCCTCCCGCCAGGGGAGGGAGAACATCTATCCCCTCTCCCTCGACGGGAGAGGGTTAGGGTGAGGGTGAATGGCCGCTAATATAGCAACAGCCTCTTTTCTTTAAGCTTACCCGTCAAGGGGTCTAAAGATAAGGCCATGGCCTCCAAAGTAACCACGCCCAGCAAAACCCGCTCAATGAAATCGGATATTAATACGTCCTGCACCGATTCCTTTCCATTGATAGTTATCCAGGCGAAAGAGCGCCTCAATTCCAGCTCCCCAGCACCGGTCTCTGCCCAAGCCTCCACCTCCTTGGCTTTGGTCTTACATATATATAGCCCATTGCTCTGTATGGTAGTCCTAAGCTGGTATGTTTGTTCTGTCAACGCCCTTGCCTGAGAGGGTTTAATTAACGGAGGGGTAGCTGTCTATACCTGTCCCAGGTTCTGCTTTCTTATCCATTCGGCAGTTAAGGCCAGGCCTAGCTCCAGATCAACGGTGGGCCTGTACCCCAGGATTTCCTCAGCCTTGCTGATGTCGAAACACTCCCTCTGGCCTTCCTCCCCCGGGCGGTAGCCAGTGTAGGTTATCTGGCCAGGGACGATCCTGGTGCACAGCTCCGCTATGTAGCGCACCTTGTACTCATGGCCAGTGCTGATCTGGAAAGCCTGCCCGACAACCTTTTCCAAAGGAGCTTCTATACCGGCAAGCCAGGCGGCAATGGTGTCAGTGACATAGCAGGGGTCTCTGGTCTGGTCCCCGCCCTCCACTACTATGGGATTGCCCCGCAGCAGGTTGTACAGCCAGATGTAGATGAATATGTCCCTTCGCATGCCCGGTCCATAGACTATGCCATTCCGAAAGACAACCAGGGGCAGGTTGTAGCAGCGGTGGTATGCCCAGCAGAACATTTCCTGCGCTGCCTTGCTGGCAGCATAGGGGTTGTGAGGGGTGAGGGGATGCTATTCATCAATGGGCAGATACTCTGGCCTGCCGAACACATTGCCACTGGAAGGCAGGAGGAACCTTTCACAGCCGACTTTCCTCACGGCTTCCAGAAGATGAACGGTGCCCATCACATTCTCATACGCCGTCCAGGCTGGCGAGGGAAAGCCCAGGGGAACGTCTGCCTGGGCTGCAAAATGGCAGATGACCTCATAACCTTCGATATCCTGAGACTGGATGTCATGGACCGATTTCCAGATATAGTTGATCGTCCCCGACTCGATCTCTTCCTTCAGGCTTTCCACGTGGTGAGGCGAGACGATGTCAAGCACTGACACCTGATGTCGTGGAAGCAAAGCCTTGGCAAGTCCAGTTCCTCCAAAACCAGTCCCGCCTGTGATGAGCACTTTCATAGGTTTCTCCTTCGCCCCAAAACCGAGAGGAAGCCTCCTTTAATCCAGCCCTGACCTTTTCTAGGCTCTTTTAGCCCCTACTAACCTGGCTAGCGCTGGTATCTAGGTGCTTTCGGCACTAGCACCAACGGTAGCTCTCTCTTTGGCAATGGCGGCAGTGCTGCTGATGCCCAGTACATTGCCTGCGAGCTAGCCGGTAAGTTTTACCTCCCTGCGGGGAGCCTCGATGATTTGACTGGCTATCTCAAGGGTTATGCCTGTCTGTGTGATTCGCCCCTTCTTCAGTGCTACACTCTCCTCAATTTGCCTGGCAATAGTAGCTTCGTTTTTGTCAGTCTCTAGCCCTCGTTCACCTTCCAGCTCTGCATCCCTCGAAGGTCAAAGGTGAAACTGACCATCTTGCCTCCCATCCCCTCCAATCTCTCCGCCACGATATGCCGTTTATCGAACTCACAGAGCAATAATAGATAGCCGCCTCCCCCCGCTCCTAGTAGCTTGCCACCAATGGCTCCGTTTTGTCTGGCTACTTCATAAAGCTGATCAATGCCAGGATGTGTCATCTTGGCGGAGAGTCTCTTCTTACAACACCAAGCCTCATGGAGAAGCAAGCCAAACTCATTTAGCTTACCCAGGAGGAGAGCATTCTTCATGCTGGAGGCGAGTTTTTTTGTTTCTTCCAGAGCCAGAACAACATCATCTTCCTTCCGAAGGTAGCCACCTACTTGGTCATCGATAATGCCAGCGGAGAGCCTGGTGCCCCCGGTGTAGCAGAGCATCAAGCGATATTCCAGCTCGTTCAAGGTGTCCCTCTTTATTCGCAGGGGATTGACCACCGTTGTCTGGCCAAGGAATTCAATGAAGTTAAACCCGCCAAAGGTAGCCGCATATTGATCTTGCTTTCCCCCTTTTATCCCTGCTTCCTCCCTTTCAATATGATAGGCCAGCTCAGCGATGTCGTAATCAGTGAGAGGCAACTTAAGCCATTGTTTAAAGGCACCCACAAGAGCCACTACCAGGGCAGAGGAGGTTCCTAAACCTGAGCCTGGTGGAGCATCGCTGTGCAAGAAAAGGTCGAAACCATTTTTTACCTTCAGCACCTTGATAGCTGCCTTGACTAAATCCAGCTTGCCATCATATTTCAGTTCATCGTTGACATGGTACTTAGTGACCACATCATAGTCCAAGGATTTGACATTAACAGCGTCATCCTTTCGCTCCACCAGGGTGCAATAGGCATATTTATCGATAGTGGTGCTAAGTACCGCGCCTCCTTTTTCCTCTGGATAGGGAGAAACATCGGTGCCGCCACCGCCAAAGCTAATCCTCAAAGGTGCTTTACTTCTAATAATCATCTAATAATCATCAGGCGCTACACCCTATTTCCTTGCCCTGACTCCTGCCGTTCTTGATTCTACATCAGGAGGTATCCTGCTTCAAGTACTAACCTACCGTAGGTTCAGATAATGTGGTTCGCTTTGGAGGGCATAGATTGCAAATAATGCCCACTAATGGCAGGCTAATCTATGCTCCTGCCAGGGTGGAGGTGCAGGGGAGGGTGGATGGCGCCCTGGCAGTATATTACCAGGGGAAATTGCCTGGCTACCAAACCAGCACCCGCAGAGGCTCCAGTGCTCAGGGCGAGGAATACCGCTCGAAGAGTCCCGAAGGGTCTCGTCGACTTGTCGACCAAAGCCCTATCGCCATACTAAACCTGGCCCAAACCATCCCTGGCGCAGACCTTTTGAAGTCCATATTGATGGTTCTAGAGAGGTGAAAAAATTCTCCGAACAATTAGAGTGACATTTTCACCGGACAACAACCATATCGCCATACCCAGCCGCCACCCCAGTTCCCCCGGCTAACTGTGTTATTAGAACAATTTGTGTTATCATCTGTAAGAAAGGAATAACCATGCCGGAAAAGGAGATCTGCATCGTTATCCCAGCGCTCAATGAGGAGGAGACCATCGGTAGGGTTATCGATGAGATACCTAAGGAACAGATGGAGGAGAGGGGATATAGAGTTGAGACCATAGTAGTTGATAACGATAGCACTGATAGGACCAAACAGATCGCTGAGGAAAAAGGAGTCCAAGTCATCCTGGAGCCAAGGAGAGGGAAGGGCAGGGCCATCAGTGCCGCCTTCCGGTCGATCAACAAGGAATTCGTATTTATCCTGGATGCAGACTACACTTATCCCGCCACCTACATCCCTGAAATGCTCCAGGTTTTGGAAGAGGGATACGATGTGGTGCTGGGCTCAAGATTAAGAGGGCAGATAGAAAAGGAGGCCATGACCAGGTTCAATTTGGTAGGCAACCATCTACTGGCTTTGCTGGCCAGCCTCTTGTATGGAACTAAGATAAGCGACCTCTGTACCGGGTGCTGGGGCTTCAGGGGAGCAGTGGTGAAAGACCTCAGGCTCAATGCCGTTGGTTTTGAACTGGAGGCTGACCTGTTTGTCCAGATAGCCAAGAAAGGTTACAAGATAGCCGAGGTACCTATTCACTACAGGCGAAGGGCCACCCCTCCTAAGCTCAACTCTATCAGGGATGGATTCAAAATCGGCAGGACGCTGATAAGGCAGAGGTTCCGCCGGGAATAATCTGGGGTGGCGTATGATTGTCTCAGTGTCTATTTCCCATAGGTTAAGCATAGCCCCGATACCACCAAAACTGGATAGAGGCGTAGATGGTCCATGGGAGCAAACCCAGCGGGAAACAGCAATGGCTGGTAGAGAGGTCCTATTCATACAACGGCTGAAAAGCTTTCCGCTACAGGCCGCTGCATCATCAGAGCAGGGCTCGGGTTGGTGATGGGATATGTGAAGAGGATATAAGAGGTTATGACCGAGAGAGTGAACGTTGTCGTGGGTACCCCTGTTTGTCGTGACAAGGCGTATGTGCTGGACAAGTTTCTGGCCAACCAAAGGGAGATTCAGCTAGTCTATCCCTCCTCAGAGCTCGTTCTTGCCACCAACGAAGCTGACTTCGCCGAGGAATTGGAGAATCTTCTCAACCTTTGGTCGCTCAAGGGGAAAGTACTGCGCTATGAAACCATTAAGCCAGAGTATGCCCGGAGTCCATGGTGGAACGTAGCCTGCGGCAGAGAAGCCATTCGTCGATACACATTATCGCAAACAGAAGCAGCGTACCTGTTATGTCTAGATGTAGATATGACCTTTGACCCCAATGTCATATCGATAATGGAGAGGGAGATCCAGGGCTATGACGCTGTCTATAGCGGGTACCCACTGCGGGATTTTGGCATAGCTCTGGCTCCCGGGGGATGTTGCCTGCTCACTGTGGCCGTTGCCAAAGAAATCAAGTGGAGATGCCTTGAGTTCAAGAATGGTGTGGCCATAGCCGACGACGTGCCGCTCGAAATGGATTTGATTCGTCTGGGCAAGCGGATTAAGAAGGGATTTTTCCTCTCTATCAGCCACTATGACAATCAAGACCAAGCCAAGACCATCAGCCCACGGCCGGTGGGGCTGTATCGGAGGGTAACCCATTCGGCTCTGGTAAGATATGTGCTTATTAGAGCCAGCATAGCACTGCAGCATGACATAGCGTCGTGGCTGAACCTGCTTATTCACCGGTTGCTCGGGAGAGTGAGGACAGGCAGGACCTAATAAGGAAGAGGTTTCGCTGACGCAAATGCCAGCAAAGTAGTGGCAGGCGAAATATGAGACTGTGCATTGTTGGCCCCTCAAAGCGATTCTTCAGCGGCATCACCACCCACACCATCTTCCTGGCCAATGCTCTGGCCAAGCGCCACCAGGTCTCGGTCATCCTGCTGCGCCACCTCCTCCCCCGCTCCCTTTTCCCCGGCCGCCAGCACGTGGGGAAAGACCAATATTCTATAGATTTCGCTCCCGGGATAGAGCTATATAATGGCATGGATTATAATTCGCCCTGGAGCTGGCTCGGGGCCTATAGATTCCTGAGGGAGCATAGGCCAGAGGTAATAATAATGCTCTGGTGGTCGTCTTCGGTAGCCCATATGCAAATATTCCTCAAGTTGGTCAATAGATGGGGGAGCAGGGCCAAAATGGTATTGGAGATGCACGAGGTGGTTGACCCGCTGGAGGAGAGCATCCTTCCCATCAGGCTGTATTCACGGCTGACGGGGCGGCTGTTAGTGCGAGGGCTTGATGCCTACACTACCCAGTCCCAGTCCCATAAGACCCAACTTGCCAAGGTATACCATATCGACCAGGATATGATCTCTGTGGTCCCAGTGGGGCTCTATGAGGACTACAGGCAGCCGATAGGCAGCGCCCTATCCAAAGAGGAGCTGGGTATCGGGGAGAAGTTCGTTATCCTCTATTTCGGTCTGATAAGACATTACAAGGGCGTTCCCTGCCTAGTCAAGGCCTTCAACCTTCTTCCCCAATCCATCGCCGCCCGCTCCCGGCTCCTGATTGTGGGGGAGATTTGGGAGGAGGAAAAGATGCTTCGACGGCTGATAAATGCTTCTCCGTATAAGAGCCAGATTACCTTGATAGCCCAGTATGTTCCAGATGTCATGATCCCTAAGTACTTTTCAGCCGCCGATGTGGTGGCCCTGCCCTATCTGAGGGCTTCAGGGAGCGGGGTAGCCCACATCGCCATGCCCTACGGAAAGCCCATCATCACTTCTAATGTCAGCCCGTTAAGAGAGGCCCTGAAGGACTATCAGGGGGGTTTATTTTTCCCTCCCGCTGACCACCTGGCACTAAGGGACAGGCTGCTACAGGTCTGGGAGGCTCTCGACTCCCAGGGAGAAACCTGTTATTATCCTCCTCCCCAGCGCACCTGGGACGACGTCGCCAGGCAATATGAAGGCATCATAGACAGTCTGGTCTCCGAGAAAGGAGCTGGCTCACAAGTAGTGGACACCAAATGAGAATCCTCCAGGTATGCCCCGGGTACTCCCCCGCTATCGGTGGGGTGGAGCAGCATGTGAGAAACATCAGTGAAAGATTGGCCAGAGAACATGAGGTCAACGTGTTCGCCACCGATCCCTCAGGGAGGTTGCCTGAAGAAGAAGAGAGAAACGGTGTCCTGGTGAGAAGATTCAAGAGCTTCTCTCCAAACAATGCCTATCATATCTCTTTTGGGATGCTGAGAGAGCTTAGAAGATCCGAATTCGACATAGTTCACGGGCATAGCTATCACGCCTTCCCTTTCCTTTTCTGTAAATATGCCAAGAGAAACAAGTTAATCGTGACCGCTCACTACCATGGGCGTGGGCATACCCTCATGCGAGATCTTCTCATTAAGCTCTATAAGCCCTTTGGGAAAAAGGTATTTCAAGAAGCAGACAGAGTAATCGCAGTTTCAAATTATGAGAAAGACCTCTTGATCGAAGGTTTCAAAATAGATGATGCTAAAATCACCGTTATCCCTAGTGGCATTGATTTGGCAGAATTCAGAGACATGGAAAGGGTTGCCAAAAGCCATAAGACCGTTTTATACGTAGGGAGGCTGGAGCAATATAAAGGGGTGCAGTATGTACTCCACGCTCTGCCCCGGCTAAATAGAGGCATTCGCCTGGAAATAGTGGGGAAGGGGCCATACAAGGAGAGGTTGATAAGACTGGCTAAGGAACTGGGGGTGGAAGATAGGGTTGACTTCTATCAAGACCTTCCCCGAGAAGAGCTGCTTGGTAGATACGCCAATGCAGACCTATTTGTGATCCTGTCGAAATATGAAGCCTTCTCCACTGTGGTTGCCGAAGCCCTGGCCTCAAAGACCCCCTGCATCGTGGCCAATACCTCAGCACTTGGCGAATGGGTTGACAATCAGAACTGCTTCGGCATTGATTACCCCATAAGCAGCCATCGACTAGCCGAGTTGATAAATAAAGTTATCGTCCAGAAGGTGGGCGATGTGGCGCTCTGGGACTGGGAACAGGTGGTGGAAGAAACGGTTAGGGTCTACCAGGAGTGAAGTATGAAGATCCTGATGCTATCGGACCTCTATCCACCAACCTTGGGGGGGATGGAAAAGCATGTCCAAGCGTTAAGCCGAGAGCTAGCCAAAAGAGGGCATCAGGTCATCGTTTGCACCACAGGCCGTCCAGATTTGCCCAAGTATGAGGAGGAAAAGGGAGTAAAAATAGAGAGGTTGCAGGGTTTCTTCCAGAGAATCCCGTTTATGTATAGAGATCCGAGGAAAAGATTTCATCCTCCCACCGAGGACTGGTCGCTTGTTAAGCAATTGCGGCAAATAGTACAACGGCAAAGGCCAGATATCATCCATGCTCATGGGTGGATACTCTATTCCGCCCTGCCCCTGAGAAGGGATTTCAGCATCCCTTTGCTGGCCACCCTGCACGACTATGGATTTCTCTGCCCCAAAAGATCACTGTTGACCACGCAGAACACCTTATGTAATGAACCCTTCACCAGCCATTGCATAGTTTGTGGCAACCAACAGTACGGCTTTATGAAGTCCTTGGCTGCTTACTACGGGGTGAGAATAAATAAGAGCAGGCTAAAGTCAATGGACAAATTCATTGCGGTAAGCGAATTTGTAAAAGAGGTTCATGTCAAGCATTTGGGGCTGAGCGACAAGGATGTGGTGACCATCCCCGTTTTCTTTAGCCCTGAGCCAGAGAGGGAAAAGGAAATCGAGCTCCCGGAGGATTTCATATTGTTTGTCGGAGTTCTCATTCCAGATAAAGGTGTAAATGTTTTGATCGAGGCGTTCCGAAAGCTGGATACGCAAACTAAGTTGATTCTTATAGGAGGTAAGCATCCGGATTATCGCTACAATAGCACGAGGAATATTGTTGTCATCGAGAATGCTCCCCATCATATGGTGATGCATGCGATGTCAAGGTGTAGATTCGCTGTATTCCCTTCTAAGTGGCCTGAGCCCTTCGGGACAGTTGCTATTGAAGCCATGAGCCAGGGCAAAGCGGTGATAGCCTGCAATATGGGCGGATTGAAAGACATAGTGGTGGATAAGGAGACCGGGATCCTCGTGCCGCCAAATAATTCAGCGGAATTAGCTCAATCCATCTCTTACCTGCTGGAGAGACCGGAAGTGGCGTCAGAGATGGGAAACAAAGGTCATGACAGGTTCAGGAAGAATTACACACCGGATGTTGTTGTCCCGGTGCTTATAGATACATACCGGAGCCTGCTCCGCTGATAAACAATATTTTTGCAGCAATCCTAGGTTAAACACCAGCAGGCGGCTTTTGGGCAAAGGCGATTAAGCCCGACCCATGGCCACTGCCTACTAATTTTTGCAGTAAGAAGGCAATAGCATCCCCACCCCTCTGGACAAATTTCCAAATAGGGCTATGAACCAAAGAAACCCCTCTGCCCAGCTTTGGGTCGGTCGGTGCGCTTATCTTTTCTATGCTTATTTTGATGTTGAACTTACTCGGGAGCAAAAGGTTTGCTAAATCCCGACGATTTATACTGCCTGTTCTTATCGCCACATTCACAAAACCAAGGTCATCTAACAATAAGCCTACACTATCTTTAGACCACCTGGTCAGGTGATGTGGCGGGTAGTCCCATGATTCTCTGCGTCTCAATTTTACCGTTAGGCGGTTTCGATTGGGAGTGCTCATTATGAAATAGCCACCCGGTGCCAAGAGCTCGTATATTTTATTCACCAGCTCACGAGGTTGCTCAACATGCTCTAAAACCTCGAAGGCAGTTACAAAGTTGAAGTTCTGCCAAATAGGAGGAATATCATCGATAGTTCCGGCCACGGTGTTCTTTAACCCCAAGTTCTCTCTGGCATATCTTATTGCTTCCTCAGCCAAATCGAAAGCATAGACTTCAAACCCAAGTCCTTCGGCTAATTTTGCGAATGCTCCTACCCCACAGCCAACGTCCAGCAGCTTACCCTTTACTGAGGACGCTTTCAAGAATTCGAGGGTGTGCTTCAAAAGGAATTCGGTTTCTCTGAGTTTCCCTTCAGGCGTTGACCTTGCTTCCACTTTGCGCCAGGTCTGATCAGGGGTCTCGTCCCTCCTGTATTCCTCACGGTAATCTATCGAAAGCGCTGTCCGGGCAATGTCACCTCCGCAGTAGGAGCAACGGTAAATCACGTAATGCCTTCCACGCTCTATAGGCAATTTGGCATCAGTCCTACCGCATATCGGGCATTTTTCCTCCATGCCTACCTCCCGGGATTACTATTGCCTCAAACTCGCCTTTCGATATAATGCGATCTCAGGGCAAAAGCAACATAGATACTAACCACCCCTTGGGCTGCCATCCAGGCATAGCCAACGCCGATTATGCCGGTTGTCGGCATAACGAAATAGCTCCCCAGAAGCACAGCAACGCTTGTGAACCCACAGATGAGCACCAGCTCCCTCATCCTGCTTCGCACCCGCAGCATAGTCATGTAAACACTGTTTACCCCAACAAAAAGGCTTGATGCCCCTAGAACCCAGAATAACCCTAGAGCGTTTGCCGAATAGCCCTCTCCAAATAGAAGAAGGAGCCATTTGCCTGCCAAGAGTAAAAGGATAACGGCTGGGATTAACAAAAGAAAGACGAATCGGAAAGAGCGGCGCATATTGACCACCAATTCGTCTTCAAAGTGGGAGCCCTCGGCAAACAGGGACTGGGACACCGCTCCTGGAATAATAAAGAGAAGGCCAGCCATCATCCAGGCTACATAGAAGTAAGCGTTTTGCTCGGCGCCCAGCCGGTTGACAATCATTACGGGCAGAATGAAGGTTGAGGCTGCTGCAAATAGAGCAGCGAAGTAGTTACCTGCGGAATACCGCCAGACATTCTTGATTATGCCTAGATTTATCCCGGGCACTGGATGGTAGCCATTTTGCACCCGAGGCAGAAGGAAAAACAGGGAAATGACCAGGGCAACGCCAATGGCGATGCCCCAGGAGCTAACGATGCCAAAGGCGCGGAAAAACAAGACCAAGAGAATGGGGAGGGGAATTTTAAGCAGCGAGAAGATGGTTTGCTTGGTTAAAGCAAATTCAGCCCTTCTCTTAGCGATGAAGATAGAGTCCATTATCCCGGAAAGTGTCCAGCCGAAGGCAAAGAGAACAAAGGCCAGGATGAACATGGCATCCTCCCTAACGAAGCCTAGGGCAGGAGACCACAGGTCTAAGCCAGCGAGGAATATCCCCGCCAGAGCCAGGGCTACCGTCCCGCTCAGGGTGAAGCAGGAGTTTATCATCTCCACAGGTTTGTCGGCTTTGGACGAAAAGCGGATGAGAGCCACATCGACACCCAGCGTGCTGAACAAAGCTAAAAGGTAGACAGCAGATATTATGGCGGACGCCAGACCTACCTCAGCTTCCGTATAGAACCTAGCCACAACCATCCAGAAGAAGAAGCCCAAGCCAGTGGTCACTACCGTATTGGCCATCAAAAAGAGGGAGTTCCGGTATAGAGGGTCCTTAATCTGTTGTCTTATCTTTGCTACGGTCAAAGACATTTCCCGAAGAAAGTGAGCCTTATGCAACGCTTCACCTTTTCATCGCTGTAAAGGAAAAGGAATAAGAGGAGCGTTTTCAAGGTAGATACTCGAATATCTCAACATAGTAGGAGATTATCTCCTCTCCCCGTTTTGCCCCCCAGGTGTCGGAGTGATAAATTGGTCGGTAGTGTTCCAATTTCTTCAGGGGCACAGGGCTGACGAAGGGGTCGTTCCCCACTATTCTATAGTTCGGGGATGTCTGGCTTTCCAAATATGCCTTTGCCTCTTCATATGTAGGAAATAATTGAGTACTGGAGATTACTTTATATCCATCCCTCTCCGTGTATGAGATGACCCAGGTCGAATTGCGAGGGACTACTTGCTTCCCATCGAAATTGTACAGTCTGGAGCACATGGTTTGATAATATTCGGGATAATATACGGGTACCGGTTCTAGCCTCCCCTCTTCTTCCCGATAGTAGATTTCATAAAACTGGGATGCGCTTTTCCCAGCCCAGATCGCCAGGGCATAGAATTTTGCCGTCGTTATCTTGCCATCAGCGATTCTATAAGGGGTAGCCATGTCGATGTCGATAATGACATATCTAGAGTCCAATTCATCCAGTATAGCGTTGGCCGAAGACTCATCCTGAGCAGTGAAAAACCGGGCTGCAGTCTGAGCCCCGGCCTGATGTGGATTCGAATTCGGTATGCGATGAGCGATGGCTGTAATCCAATGACCATAGTCCCACCAGCTCATCACCCCATAGGCCGAGGGTGGATACTTATACTCTTCCCCTGAAGGTCTTTTATATAATTCGTAATAGGAATCGGGGTCATCGAGGTCCTGAAAAGGGTCTTCGGTGTTGTCTCTCATCCAAAGTAGCGCACTATGCCAATCCTCATTGGGACCTAAGGTAATGCTTGCCATGTTCCTGGCCCTGCCAATGTTGGGGTAAAATACCAGGAAGAACACCACTACTATGGCTAAGGCACCAGAGACATAACTTGGCCTGAGGTATGTGGCGACCCCCTTCGGCTGCCGCCTCTTTTCCTTGGCCCTCAGTCTTTTCGCTTTTCGTGACTTCTTCCCCCACCTATCAACCTGTTCTCCCATAGGCCCCGAGGGCTCCCTGAAGCCATACCAGCTTAAGGTGGCCGAAATCCACCCCGGTATTCTCCAGCAAAAGTATCCACTGAGAAGAGCAACATTCACCACCAAATAGTAGGCAAATCGAACCTGCCCCAGCGTAGCCGCTAACATTATCAAACTCCAGAGGAGAAATAATATTTTCTCAGCGCTTGCCTTCTTCACAGCAGCGTAAGTTATTAGAATGAGCGATATGGGGGCAATGAGGAAGCTGGTGGTGAATCTATCCCACGCCGGGGCGAACGAGAAGGTATCGCTATAGGCAAGGAATAGCGGCCGAGCCTCAGAAATGGTCAAGGCTCCCGTGTCTGGCGTAAACACTCCCAATTTGTCCAGCATAGAGCTGAACAGAGAGGGATCAACAAGGCGCAGAACTCCCAGGCTGACCAAACCAAGACCCGCCAAGGCTAATGGATAGTAGACTCGCCTCGTGTTTCTGCCTTCCAGCAACCTGGAAACGACGCTTAGCACCGGAAAGGTCAACATAGCTACAGCTAACGACATAATGTAGAGCCCGCTAAAAGCAATTTGATTTAAGAATGGGATAGTCATTATCAAAGCAGTCAAAAACACTGGCACCCCAATAACACAAAGATAGTCAGTCGATTTGCCCCTTAGATGCTCGATGAGGTATAGGAGAACCGCGCCGCTAAGTAATATGAATACAAAGGCCAGCCCACCTACCCAGGAAAGGAGATACACGCCCAGAGCTATTCCAGTTAACAGGGCATAGATCAAGGGCTTCCTGATACTTCCCCACTCCTTATTCCGTATATGGCTAAAAGACGTCTCCTTTTCCTTTGCTCTTTTGAGTGCCAATATGAAGAACAACATGACTATGGTACTGAACAGGACCTCAGCCACGTGATGGTCGGTAAATCCTAAGAGGGAACGGGTTAGAAATTCACCCGGCAGTATGGCAATCAGCGCAGCGGACAGTAATCCGGCATTCCGGTTAAAGAGTTCTTTCCCAACAAAGTACACTGGTATAGTAACCAGTGCCCCTAGAATAGCCGGGAAATATGCGCCCACTGTCTCTATAGTGTGTTGACTGGGAGAACCCAGCCCAATGATCCATGTGACAAAGCCAAGAAGCAGATCAAAGAAGGGGGCAAAAAACACTTCTTGTCCAGAGGGATAGAAAGTATAAGGGTCGAAGGCAATCCTTTGAGGGAAGTGTTGAAGCAAGTTCTCCACTAATCGCATGTGATACCAAGGGTCGTTTTCGGCGAATCTGACCCAATCCCCACCAAAAACGCTGTCATATGGCAGACATACTCTTAAGGAGAGCGCCATGCCAAAGATTAGGGCCAGTATCAGGCCATAGGTTGCCCTGACCGAGAGTAGGCGTCCGATTTTAGTGGAGAGATTGCTCATCCTAGCCCTACTCAAAGTATTGGTGTCGAAGAGAGATTTCCCCTGAGCTTAGAAGCAATCCTGATGCCCTTTTTATTTCGCTATCTTACAGCATACAATGATGAGAAGCAACTCGAGGACTGCGAGTTAGCTGTTGCGGAAAGCTTTACATCGCTTGAGGTGCACGAGGAGTAGTTTTATCGCTGGGAACTGAGCTACAGGATGAGCACCGTGATGAGCACCGTAGAGATTAAGGCTCTGCTGGCCCAAAAAGTCGGCGGTTGAAGGTTCGCCTTAAGAACCGCCTAAGGATCATTTCTGGCACTCAATCGCAGCTATGGGCGATAAACTAGAGCCGGTAATCATCCTCACCCCGTTCGCCATCTGTACCACCTCAGCAATTCTGAAGCAAACCAAAGCACCCTGGCTAGATCGGCCACCCCAGCCAGCTAAATAGGCCCAGCATCTTCAGTCCAACATACAACACGATAACGCTGAAAACCCAAGCCAGTTGCTTTGCCGGAAGACGGTGTGCTGTCCTGACGCCTAGCTGCACCGCAGCAATGCTGGTAGTCACCAGACAGAGCCAGGCCCAGAGGTAGACATAACCGATGGAAGGCGATGGGGTTCCAGCCACTCCCACGCCGTACACCATATATCCCACCAGCCCCCCAAGGCAAGTCATCGTCATCATCGCCGCTGAGGTACCCACCGCCAGGTGCATCCTAAATTTGAACACCAGCACCATTATGGGCAGCATGAATAAGCCGCCGCCAAGCCCGGTAAGTGCGGCCATGAAACTCACCGGAAAGGCGCAGACAATCCACAGCCAGATGTTATCTCTTGGCTCCTCAGTAGTCGCCGGTGGCTTGACAACCAGCATTCCGATGGCAATAGCCAGCATAGTGGCCCCAAATATGGTCTTCAATGCTGAGGCAGCAATATGGTCAGCAGCTGTTGCTCCGCTAAGGGCTCCAAAAAAGGCACAGCCGCCCAAAACCATGGCTGCCTTCCACCACACCGCCCCCCTCCGTTGGTGGCCCCAAGCGCTGCTCGCCGCCGTGGGCAGAAAAACAAGCAGGTTTGTCCCAAAAGCTACCTTAAGGGCAACCTCCGACGGTATGCCCATTTCCAAATATACCCAGTACTGAACAGGAGCCATAATCCATCCGCCCCCTACCCCTAGAAGCCCAGCAGCAAATCCAGCCACCAAGCCAGTGCCCAGCAATGCCATGATATAACCTGCTGTCATCGTTAATTATTAGCCTGGGCCGCGCATCATTCCAGTGACGCGGTCAAATTAACTGCTAACGAAATGGTTTAGCCTCGAACCTATCCACTGCTAACTGATATGACCCAATTCTAGCTGGTTAATTCTCTAAGCCCTAAAGGTCGTTAGCATGAAACCTCCCAATGCTGATGCACAGCTAAAAAGGGGGGCCAAAACATGACCAAGATCGGGGGTGAAAAAGTCCCCGCCGTGACAAGCCACTTTAAGCGCTATGCTGCTCTAGTTCTAGAGATACTTTAGAGGCTTTCCATAACCCCGTCGTCTTCTCATTACCAGAAAGTAAGCTAGCAGCCCAATGACCACGACCCCAACGACTATCCACCACCAAGGGAATGGTGATCGAGCCACTTTGGTGAAGCTGGCCGTTAGCGCCTTGCTCGAGTCAATGGTTGTGACAATAGTAGCCGCTTTCTCTGAGCTGGAGAGGTCTCCATCCCAGTGATCGAACTCATATCCCTCGGCGGCAACGGCAGTCAGGGTGACCTCTGTCCCAACAACATATCCCCCAGGAGGCTGAGAGGGCTCCAGGGTGACCGTGCCACCATCACCTAGACTAACCTCGACCATCAAGGTATAGACCCGGACGAAGTGAGCCGTTACCGCCTTATCTGATTCCATAGTTATCATAGCCGAGTTCTCTGAACCAGAGAGGTCTCCACTCCAGTGGTCGAACTTATATCCCTCGCTGGCCACCGCAGTCAGGCCCACCTCTGTCCCAACAACATATCCCCCAGGAGGCTGAGATGGCTCCAGGGTGACCGTGACACCACCTGGGTCAACATCGACCGTCAAGGTATAGATCCGGACGAAGTGAGCCGTTACCTCCTTGCCTGAGTCCATAGCTATAGTAGTCGGGTTCTCGGTGCCAGAAAGGTCTCCATCCCACTGGGCAAACTCATAGCCAGAGGCAGGTATTGCCTCAAGGTTAACGGAGGCGCCCCAGACAAAGATAGAGTAAGCAGGGTAGGAGGAGAGAGCAGTGCCATCTAACTCAATACTGCCAGTACCACCTGGGCCCACATCCACCGTCAGGGTATAGGTGATCTGGGTGAAGTCGGCAGTAATTGTCTTCTTTCCATCCATCACTACAGAGGTGGGGTTGGTGCTGCCACTCAGGTCTCCACCCCAGTGGGCAAACTCATGGCCTGAGGCTGGAATTGCCTCAAGGTTAACAGATGCACCGTAGACAAAGGTGGAGGGAGCAGGGTAGGAAGAGAAAGCAGTGCCATCTACTTCAATGCTACCAGCACCACCTGGACTAACATCCACCGTCAGGGCATAGGTGATCTGGGCGAAGTTGGCAGTGATTATC
>Ga0315306_10000675_pt1 | contig 16416 bp, 13 predicted proteins | sample TDP1_MG_FD_203803 | JGI IMG/M metagenome (GOLD analysis project Ga0315306, IMG submission 203803) | Freshwater sediment microbial communities from Lake Towuti, South Sulawesi, Indonesia - TDP1 | ecosystem: Environmental > Aquatic > Freshwater > Lake > Sediment | place: Indonesia: South Sulawesi... | reverse complement strand
CGGCCACGTGCACTCCCGCATGTCGAATACCAAGAGCGAAAATAAATCTAGTAAGAGAACAATTCTTACTGGCATCGATGGCCTCAAGCAAATTCCGGGTTGATTTGGGACCCATCCGCTCTAATTCAACAATATCTTCGAACTTAAGATAATAAAGATCAGCATAATCACTGATGAGTTTTTCATTTACCAGTTGATCAATGATTGCTTCCCCCAGTCCTTGAATATCCATGGCATTCCGGGAGGAAAAGTGCATTATTCGCCGTTTTAGCTGGGCAGGACAGGTAATGTTTTCACAGCGGAGCGCTACCTCTCCCGGAGGACGTCGAACTGGTCCTCCACAAACCGGACACTTTGCGGGACGAACAAATTGTCTTTCGACACCAGTACGACGACTTTCTACCACCTTAACAATCTTGGGTATTACTTCTCCCCCTTTTTCAATAATCACATAATCGCCAATTCGGATATCTTTCCGGGCAATTTCATCTTCATTATGCAAAGTAGCGCGGGAAATGGTTGAACCGGCTAACGAAACCGATTCCAGGACTGCTACCGGCGTAATTACTCCTGTTCTGCCTACCTGTAAAGCAATATCAATTAGCTGGGTAGTAGCCTGCCGAGCAGGAAATTTATAGGAAATAGCCCAGCGGGGACTTTTTGTGGTAGCTCCCAATCGTTCCCGCTGTTCGAAAGAGTTAACTTTGATTACCATCCCATCAATCTCATATTCCAGTTCATCCCTTTTCCCTTCCCATAAATTACAATAATCAATTACTTCGTTAATATTGCGACAAAGAGTATAATTGGGATTTGACTTAAAACCGAGTATTTTAAGTTCTTTTAGGGCTTCCCAGTGGTGGGTAAAGGGATTGGGGTCCGCATAACCCAGACTATGAATAAAAACATCCAGCGGACGAGTAACAGTAATTCGGGGATCTAGAAGTTTAAGCGAACCAGCAGCAGCATTACGGGGATTGGCAAAAAGTGGTTCCCCTACTTCTTCCCGCTCCTCATTAATCTTTTCGAAAGCCTTTCGCGGGAGATACACTTCTCCTCGTACTTCGAGTTCTCGAAGGGAAAAACTCTCCTGTCGCAGCCGAAGAGGAATACTTTTGATAGTTTTCAAGTTGGCGGTAACATCATCTCCTACTTCCCCATCTCCCCGGGTAGCCCCTTTTACAAAAATGCCATCTTCATATATCAGAGAGATAGCTACCCCATCAATTTTTAACTCTGCCACGTATTCAATTTTTTCTCCGGGAAGATTCCTTCTCACCCGCCCATCAAATTCGATCAACTCCTCCGCGGAATAGGTATTATCCAGACTAAGCATAGAAACGCGGTGACGAACCTGAGCAAATTCTTCCAGGGGTTGTTCACTTACTCGCTGAGTAGGAGAATCGGGGGTAATCAATTCTGGATGCTCTTTTTCCAGTTCGCTCAGTTCTTTCATCAGCATATCATATTCATAATCCGAGATTTCAGGATTATTCTCTACATAATATTTATAATCATGATAACGGATGAGTGAGCGGAGCTGTTCTATTTTTTTCTGAGCTTCTTCTTTATTCATTACTTTCATCCCTTTCGTTTCTGTTGAAATCCAACTAAAAAATTATAACACGAGCCCCCCAAAAGAGGCAAGGAATGTCTCTTAACAACTTTTGGTATATGTGCTATCAGAATTATTTTGCCAAAAAGATGACATTTTCATGTTGCAACAGCATATCATAGAAATTCCTTGATTTTCCTTATTTTAATCTTTAAAATAACTCCGTATAAAACGTCATTAACAGTGGCACATATTTTGTAGAGGTTCAATTTATTGAACCCTTTTTCGGGTTTGATGAATCGAGCCCCTGCAGGTTGAATGTGAAAATATTTAATGCGTTATATATAATAAATTATGTGGAGGGATACACTAATGAAAGTCCTGGGTATCGTCGGAAGTCCTCGAAAAGGTGGTAATACCGAAATCTTGATGAGAGAAACTTTACAGACTATCTCCCAAAATGGCATAGAAGTAGAAACCATCCTCCTGGCAGATAAAAATATTCAGCCCTGCAATGCCTGTCTGGTGTGCAAAAAAAAGAAAAATTTTTGTGCTATCCAGGATGATTTCAATCCCATTCTGGAAAAAATTAAGAAGACCGACGGTTTAATTCTCGGATCCCCGGTTTATTTTGGCTCGGCCACTCCGAATATAAAAGCGCTTATCGACCGAGTGGGTTATGTCTTTCGGAATGGAGAAAACTTCCTGGAAAGAAAAGTAGGAGCCCCTCTAGTAGTAGCAAGGAGGGCAGGCCATAATTTTACTTTTGCCCAACTCCTCTGTTTCTTTTTTATTATGGGAATGATTGTGCCCGGATCGAGTTACTGGGGAATTGCCTTCGGCCGGGAAAAGGGGACCGTCTTACAGGATGAAGAAGGAATAAATACAGCTCGCAAACTGGGAGAAAATATCGCCTGGCTTCTAAAAAAATTGGCTAACACTCAGGTACTAAGAACCGAGCGAGATTAAATTGAGAATAATACCTTCTGGAGGAACATAAAAAATTCCTCCCCTTTGCTCGGCCCTTATTACGGAATTAGAGATACTCACAAGGGTTATTGATTATTCCAGAAGCTGCTGCAATCTTTCCAGAGCCTTCAACGCTTTGTCTTTCATCCGGGCGGCCACATTAACACAAAGAGCATCAATAATAGCCAGTTGCGCCACTCGAGCCGCCATGTTTTCATTCCGGTAGGCAATTTCCCGGAAAGCAGTAAGCAATTTGATATCCGCAGTTTGGGCCAGAGGAGATTTAATGTAGTTGGTTATGCCGATAGTAGTAACTCCTTGTTCCCGAGCAGTCCTTATTGCCTTTACGATAGATTCAGTTTGCCCGCTATGGGAAATGCCTACCACCACATCTCCCTTCCCGAGGGACATGGCCACTACTATCTGGGCATGAGAATCACCAACGAATCTACTGGGCAATCCAATGCGGATGAAGCGATGATATGCTTCATCGGCAATAGGGGACGAGCCGCCCACCCCAAAAAATTCGATTCTACGAGCACTCAAAATAGCGTTAATCGCCTTTTGCATTTCATCTTTGTCAAGTATTTTAAGAGTATCCTGAAGTCCCTGGATATCGGCATAGAAAACTTTTTCGGTTATAGCGTTGGCATCATCACCAGGTAGAATATCTTTGTGAATTAATTGAACCGAAGGAGCCAGATCCTGGGCCAGAGCAATTCGAAATTCACGAAATCCCTCTAAACCTATCGACTGACAGAAGCGAACAATAGTCGACTCCGCCACTCCCGCTTCTTCTGCAATTCGAGTAATAGAAGAATCAAGCACTTTCTCAGGGTGATTAAGAACCATGTCTGCCACTTTCTGTTCCGCACTATACAACGAAGGATAGGTAGCTCGCACAGTTAGCAATACACTTTTGGAATGCCCTTTTCCCCTCGTTGGAATTAAATTTGTTTCCATTTTTTGATCCATACTTTTATCATAATATATTTCGAATTTTCTGTCAATAATTTGCTTTTTGTTGAAAATAAATTAATGAAGATGGTATAATCATAAATGGGAAAAAAATAAAACTATTAAGAGGGAAAGGGAAAAATATGAGAAACAAGAAAAAATTCTCGGTGCCCGTAAAATTAACCGATAATGCTCTTACCGTACTGAAAAAGAGATATCTCCGGACAGAAAACGGGAAAGTGGTGGAAACTCCGGAAGAAATGCTTTGGCGAGTAGCTCGAAACATCGCGGAAGCCGAGAAAGTTTACCATCCGAAAATTAGCCTTCGGCAAATGGAAGAGGTAGCGGAAAAATTTTATGAAATGATGGCCAAACTAGAATTTCTTCCTAATTCTCCTACTCTAATGAATGCGGGCCGAGAATTGCAACAGTTAGCGGCCTGCTTTGTTTTACCAATTGAGGATTCTCTAGAAAGCATTTTTGAAACTATAAAAAATGCTGCTCTCATTCACAAAAGTGGCGGCGGAACTGGATTCTCCTTTTCTCGGCTACGTCCCAAAAGTGATAAAGTCCTCTCTACTGGGGGAGTGGCTAGCGGTCCGGTTTCATTTATAAAGGTATTCAATGCCGCTACCGAAGCTGTGAAACAGGGGGGAACCCGGCGAGGAGCCAATATGGGGATTCTACAGGTAGATCATCCTGATATTCTGGAATTTATTACTTCTAAACAAGATCCTCAAAATCTCACTAATTTTAATATTTCCGTGGCGACTACCGATGCTTTCTTGGAAGGAGTTAAAAAAGACGAAGACTACAGTCTGATCAATCCCCGCACGGGGTCAGTAGTAAAAAAATTACCTGCGCCAATGGTTTTTGATCTGATAGTAGAATCTGCCTGGAAAACTGGAGAACCAGGAATAGTCTTCATTGATCGCATCAATCAAAACAATCCATTACCAAAATTAGGGAAAATTGAAAGTACTAACCCCTGCGGGGAACAGCCACTTCTCCCCTACGAATCCTGTGTTCTCGGGTCTATCAATCTTTCGAAAATGGTTAAATACGAAAATGGAAAAGCGGAGATTGACTTTGACCATTTACAAGAGATTATCTTTCAAGCAGTCCGTTTTCTAGATAACGTAATTGACATGAATCGTTACCCACTGGCCATGATAGAAACTATTTCCAAAAGTAACCGTAAGATTGGTCTTGGGGTGATGGGATTTGCCGATCTTCTGATTCTCTTAGGGATACCTTATGACACTCTGGAAGCCCTCCAGATAGCCGAAAAAGTAATGAGTTTCATTCAGAAAGAAGGCTACCACGCTTCCGAAAAATTAGCGGAAGAAAGGGGACCATTCCTCAATTTCAAGGATAGTGTTTATCATAGTAAAGGTAGCCCACAGTTACGTAATGCTACGGTAACTACTATCGCTCCTACCGGGACTCTTTCTATTATTGCCGGCTGTTCCAGTGGTATCGAACCTATTTTTGCAGTTTCTTATGTCCGACAGGTCCTGGAAAATACCCGTTTGATCGAAGTCCATCCTATTTTTGAAGAAATTGCCCGTAAGGAAGAATTTTATTCTCCCCAATTAATAGAAACGGTAGCCCAGAAGGGCAGTATACAGAAGTTGGAAGAAATTCCGGAATCTGTTCGCCGTCTTTTTGTTACCGCTCACGATATAGCTCCGGAATGGCATGTGAGAATGCAGGCGGCATTCCAGAAATATACCGATAATGCGGTTTCCAAAACTGTCAACCTAAGACCAGAAGTGAGCAAGGAAGATGTGAGAAAAGTATTTATGCTTGCTTATGAAGAAGGATGTAAAGGGGTAACTATTTATCGCCATGGAAGCCGTGAAAACCAGGTTCTCAGTATCCCCCGCCGCGGAAAAATTGAACCGCGCAGACGTCCGGCAGTAATTTCTGGACGAACAGAAAAAATTCGCACCGGTTGTGGGAATCTTTATATTACTATCAATGAAGACAAAGAAGGCCTCTGTGAAGTTTTTTCGCATCTGGGTAAATCGGGAGGTTGCGCCTCTGCTCAGTTGGAAGCTATCAGTCGTTTGATTTCTTTAGCCTTGCGCGCAGGAGTAAAAACCGAATCCATTATTAAACATCTTCGGGGAATCCGCTGTCATTCCCCTTCCTGGCAAGACGGAGGTCCTGTTCTTTCCTGTCCTGATGCTCTGGGAATTTCTTTAGAGAGGTATGTGCAGTGGAAAAATTCCCAAAAATCACTACCTAAATCCGGTGAGGAAGCTACCATTTCCGGGGAAGTCACCCCTCCCCAAGAGTTAAATAAAAATATCTATCGTGAGTCCCATGAAAACCCAATTGGGGCTTGTCCTGAATGTGGCGGAGTTATCGAACATGAAGGTGGTTGTGCCGTTTGCCGGGTTTGTGGTTATACCCGCTGTATTTAAAAGAGTTACTACCTATTTCTAACCGTGAATGCGAACCCTCAGGAGGTGGAATAAATGGCAAAGGATGACAAAAAACCGGTAATTGATCCTACCATGTGTACAGGATGTGGTTTATGTGTGGACGAATGCGAATCCAAAGCCTTAGAAATGGGGAATGACACTGCTGTGCTAGCCAGACCCGATGATTGCACGAGCTGCGGACATTGTGAAGAGAGTTGTCCTTCCGAGGCTATTCGGCTGGAATGACTTTCCATCCCGGAATCAATAAATTTTAAAATATGTTTTCTGTCAATGAAAGATAGGTAGAGAGGGATAATTAGCTGCTGGTTCGTTAACTATTTCGAAATTCAGTTTCGTTATTTCAATTCCCAGTTGGAGAGCAAAAGTATTTTTTTGTATGGTCTCCTGATATTCCTTTTCTAATGAGGTAAAATTCCTCTCCACAAAAGTATGGATGTACTTTTGTAATTCGAAGGAGGATTTTATTTCTTCTCGGATAGCATAATTTAAAGCATGTTCCCATCTTTCTTTTTCATAAATCTGGGGATTTTTGCGTAAATATTCGCTTAAGAAGCTATTTATTTCCTCTGCCAGTTTTGGAGCTAATAAAGGAAGTTGCCCTTCCTCCTCCGCTTGCACCTGCAATTCTCGAAGTTTCTGGAAAACCTCGGGATTTGCAGTAGCAATTCCTCGCACAGCTTCAAAATCTTGAATACGCAGTTTGAAATCAAAAATTAACCAGGGATTATTAAAGAAAAATTCCCTTTTAAATGCGGGATCCAACTTTTGAAGAGGCTGAAAGATTTGAATCAAATATAAATATTTTAGTCGCAGATCAGAACCTATATCGTTTACGGTGTTGGTAAGATATTCTTCAAAATTATCCTGCAATTTGTCTGCCAGAGTTTCTTCACGGCTTCGATAGGTAATTCTTCCTCCGGTAGCATAGGTAGCAGCTTCATGATCTAGAGTGCGCGCATAAACATCCAGCTGGCTTATATGAAATTTTCCGTTAAAGACGCAGACGCGAGCAATATCCCGGTCAAGCGACTTGCCAGTAATGGTATCCTTAGTCCAAAGAGGCAATTTACCGTTAAAACCACGTAACTCCGCTGTTTTTAATACCTCCTCCACCACTCCGAAGGGGAAAGGCTGGATAAAGAAATTCAAGACTCGGTCAGTTTTATTCTCTACGCTCCTGATCCGAAAAGGATAAGCTACCGGACCAATAAGATCTTTTTTCCTATGCCATACCTCCCGGATTATAGCCGATTCTCCGGGAGAAAGTTGATGCCGGGAGGTGAGGAGAAAATCAATTGCAATTAGAAGTAATAACGCAAGAAAGAGGGTCCAAATTCCCCGCAATGACGGTTTTAGAAAACCACAAGTAATAATACGGAAAATACGAAATAAAATTTTCATAGCTTTCCCTTTATCAGTAAATATCGCGTTCTTTCTGCACCTCGGTATAATAGACTCGAGCACTTATATCACGAACTTCTCGCTGCATCTCCAGTATTTTAATTCCCGCTACCTCTTCCAGCCGGGATTCCTTACGCAAGTAATCCAGGAATCCTTGAGTAAGGGGGTCTTCCTTCTCTTTTTGCAGACTTTCCCTTACCATTTGCAAAGTTCGCTGAGTTATCATACTTTCACTAATCAGATAAAATAACGATCGGAAAAGCTCAGGATATTTAGCTAACTCTCCCTCAGTATTTTCCAGAATTGCTTTCAAAAGTTCTGGCTGCAAATTAATTTCTTCATAGTAGGTTTTCAACTTTAGAGATGTTTTCTTAATTTCGTCTTCCAATTCCTTCTTAAAAGCTGGATTAGAAGCGATAGTCGGCTCATCCTTAAGAAGCTGAAGGGCATATTTAGTAGAACCTAAAGGCACTGAAAAACGCAAGGCGTTTTTAATCATTTTTTCCAGTTGCCCTTCCTGCCGCAGTTTCCGAAAATGTTCTCCCAAGTCTTCTCTAGCTTCTTCATAGATCTGTTCCCTGAGTAAACTACGATTATAATCTACATGTTCCGAAAGTTTACGGTAAAGTTCATGTTTCAACCGAATTTTTCCCAAACTATCATAATCTAATTGTGCCCACTGCAGTTTGTTCTGAATTTCATATTTTAAAATAACTTCTATTCCAACAATACCTCGACCCCATTCGGGTTTAAGGCTGTGGAGAATTTTTTTCCACCGGGTATCTGGTTCTTCCTCTTGTAAGGGGAAGAAAAATCTCAATTCCTGATTAATGGGAGAAACTTGATGAATAAAAGCTAAAGGTTTGGGTGGACCCCAAAAGAGTTTTTCCTGAATCACTGGGAAGTTGATTAAAGGCCGGCGATTATACTCTACCACCTCCACCCGACGGCCGACTAATCCCCGATAACCAAATCGGTAGTGATTAATTACAGAAAACTCATCATGATCCAGAAAATAAAAGCCAGTGAGCAACATAACTAACGCCAAAAGGGAAAGAGCCAGGACAATTCCTGCCGGCCAGGATCCCCATTCCCGAAATACAGACTCCCGGGTAAACGAAAGAAAGGAACTCTTAGCGGGTGAGGAAGTTCTTATTTTTCTGGTTTCTACATTAAGAAAACGATTGACATCTTTCTCCCATCGCAGAATTAATCTCTTTTCCCGGAAATTCTTAAAAATTATTCTTTTTTTCCTTAACTGGTGAGCTAGTTTCCCTAGACCGGTTTCTAAACAGTAGTAAAGACCTCGTAGAGTCTCAAATTGATCTTCGCTTGCCTGACGGAATAACTTAATAGAGATATTTTTCAGTTGGTTAACCAACAAAATTCTTTCCTGACCGGTGGCTGCTTTTCGGAGAAGACGGAATCTCTGTTGGAATTCTTCCCTTAAATTCTGAGTTTTCTTTAAAAATTGATTCCATTTCTGACCACGTTCACTTTCGGGAGAAATTATCACTAGCGGTGCGAATGCAAAATTATACTCCCCATAAAAGCGCAAGTCATCCAACATTGCAGTCACATCCAGAGCCAGGTCGGGAGGCAAATCCATGGCAAGTTTTTCTAATTTCTGGAAATATTCCCTCCAATTCTCAGAACTTTCTTGCTTTTCTAATGCCTGGACTAGGGAAGAAAAGATATCGGAAACGGGATGAGAAAGACCTAATCGTCGAATAACTTTACTTTTCAGTTTCTGGAGATTTTTATAAAAATGGGTCTGAAGAGAATCATCCAAATGAGGATAAAAGTCAAGAGGGCGTGATAGTTTTTCCAGTTTTCCCAGCGAAAGAATTCGATAATAGAGACTAATAGCCACCGGAGCAAGAGTGATAATTATTTTGGCCGGCAATTTCAGATAGTCTCCCAGAATACTGAAAATCTGGTCAATTCCTGCATAAAGCCAGGGGATATTCCAGATCAGATAGGAGAGGCAGAAAGCAATTCCCAACCAAAAAAATTCCCGAAAACGGCGTTGATCTGCAATTTGATGCCACTTTTTCCATAAACCAAATTCATATTTTTTAACCAGCAATTTTACCCGATTGGCATCCACTGGAATGGGTAGCACTATTTCCCTTCGAAACCTTACCGGGGCAAAGCGATAGGTCTGATAAATTTCGTTTATAATTTTCCGGGAATGATGGTCGTCCCCAATCACCGTATCTTCACCGGTAAGAGGGTGATTAATCCACCAATACTCTAAAGGGCGAATCAAATGATTATTCATTTTCCTCCCCCGGTATTTTATTTTAACAACGCTTCCCGACCAACATCTGTTTCCACCCGAAAGGAGGCGTCCAGAAAGGCCATTCCTTGAATAACTCTTTCACTTAACGACTGGGAAAAAGTTTCAATAGTGCGGGCTTTGGATCCAAAATTATTAACATAATAATCGGGAGCCAGCACTATTCCGCTATCTACGTAAAAAGGACTGGGGATAAAGATGCTGCGGGAAATAGGAATCATATCCTCCGGATAAGGTCGGGGAATTTCCTGCAATACTCTCAGAAATTTATCTTCATAAGTTCTCAAACCTAGATGCTCTAAATACTGACGAATTATTTTTAATTCCTCATATAAGGGATACCCGCGGAGATAGTCTTCAATATAGACCGAATCCCTGGCAGGCAATATTTTAGTAACCCAGCGGCTCAGTCTTTCTTTCCAGCTAAGAGGATAAATCAATCGGGAAAGATGTTCTCTTAGATAAGAGGGAAAGTAATCGTGGACAATGATCATAATTCCAGCATTACGGTAAAAAAGATGCGAGCCAGGCATCACTGTTTCATGAAGGCTTAAATAAAGGGTGGGGGGACCGAAACGTCGGGTATAGTGTTGCTGGATGGCCCGGATACGTTCTGGCTTGGCTTCTTCCAGTGCCCGCCCGTGCACAAGATTAATATCGTCCCAGTTAAATACCTGAGGGATATGCTGAAGCCTTACTACCGGAGGGGTGCGCATTTCGGTTCCGCTCATATCAGCATAAGCTCGTGTCTCGGTCTCAAAACCATCAGGATCATTAGCCAGTAAAAAAGAAAAATGGGCTGAATCCAGAATCTTTTCTCTCAGTTCTCCTGATTGAGTTAGACCAAGGATAGAATAAACACTGGTATAAAAATGAGCCCGAGCTTCTCCACCATGAGTTCCGGCTTCACAAACAATTTTATGGGAAGATTGTGGACTACCAAGTTCTACGGTATAAATTCGGTAACCACGGTCAGAACGGAAAAACTCCCGGCTTTGAGGGCGGGTAATAGGAACAATTTTTGCCCCCGCACGAGAAATTAGATCCAGTGCCCAATCCAGAGCCTGCTGATAATTCAGCACCCGATGGAGTTCTTTCTCCTTCACCAGTTGAAAATTGAGCAGTCCACCATCCATCAGGGATAATTTAATATGAAGGCCGCGCTTTATATCCCATTGTTGATCTTTCTTATGCCGGAAATGGTATAAAGATTTTGGAGGCAAAGTTTTCATTTTTTCTTTCTCTCAGGAGCAAGTTTTTCTTTAGTCGGTTTCAGTTCAAAAAACATTACCGGCTCTCGAGATAACTTAGTCTGCCACTCCCCCATCTCTGTGCTTTGAGCGGCTGCCCAGAAATAATCATGCAGAAATCCCAGTCCCAGCATACCACAACTAAGAGCAGCCTGATTATAACCCTGTCCTTTAGAATTCTTACGAATTATTTCTTCCAGCATCAATAGAGCCCGATTTTCTACCAGGACCACTTTTCTTAAATTCTGGAACGCCCTCCGCACACCCATTTCTATAACCTGGTAATGCTGGTTAAGATGTTCCCGGATCTGGTAGAAGTAATGAGGCTGCACGGCCATCAACTGAAATGCCATAGGAAGATATCCGATCACTCCGTGCATGATAAAAACTATCGGAAACAATTTATGTAAAAACCCATAGAATCCTCGAGGGAGAGTATAATTTTGAATCATCTGGTAACCAACCGCTTTTACCGTCATACTTTCATCCCGGTAGAGAGTATCCATCAACCCTTTCTTAATGGTATCTTCCATTATAATAGGAGCAGCTGCAATCTCTGCTGCGGGAGAAACTTTTTCTTCTCTCTTCTGCCTAAACAAGGAAAGAGTTCTCTCAATACTGGCGGTATGGAGACGTAGATCAAATGGCTCTCCCCGATAGGAAGTTTCGTAGTTTCTCACAAAAATCTCCCAGAGGAAAAATTGATCAGTAGGGATGATCAAAGTGTAAGTCCCATCTTTTTTCAAAACTTGGTAAGCATCGAGTTCCATTAGGCCACACTCCGATTAAATTTTAAAATTCAGATTTCGGGTGGGAACCATTATTGCTGGCACCTCTACCCGGAAAGGCCCTAAAAAAAATCGCGAGACTTTCCGTGCTCCCGTGGGGATAAGTTTAACTATAAAACTATCGTCAAACTCCGCTCTCAACACTCGCTGGTAAGCTTGATAAAGAGTGCGAAAAACCTTATGGCGAGGCATCTTCTCGCGGCAATAATCCCGTAATTTGGTACACACCTCCAGGTAACGCCCATCAAGATTCTGATAGTATCGGGCAAGTTCGTTAACCGCCGCAATCTTTTCTTCTTCCTTCCCTGGCGTTAATAGAAAATGATAATATTCTCCCAGTCTGCGAGCATGCCGGTATTTAAGCCAGTTATCCATTCCGATTGCTGCCAGATATGGTCGGGTAAACCAGATAAACCACCAGGTTTCCACGGTGAGCAGTCCAAAGATATAAGCGGCCAGTTCAAAACTAAACATTTTCCTTAAATTGCCTCCTATGGCCTCCCATTCCCGCAACTGGTAGCAGTATTTAGCCAGCATTTTTCTAGTTTCCAAAAGAATCTTCTCCTGCTCTCCCGGAGATAGGCTTCCCGTAAAATGAGGACTGTAAATTTGCATTACCAGATCAAATCTTTTTCCAGCAGGGAGAGTATGGGCAAAGTTTTTAATATCCATATCTACGTAGGTAGTCCATGCTCCGCGAGCATCCCAGTCGGAGCCCATAGTGGGAATTACGTAAGCATCGATCTTTCTAACTGGTAATTCCTTCCCCCAAAGAAATGCAGGGCTTAATCTTTCCGGTAATTCTACACTCATAATCTATAACTTAGAATATCCCTCCTATTTTCAGGGAATTAGTAGCACTTTAATAGCATTGTCCAGGCCCTGATGGGCTATTTCAAAAGCCCGGCGGAATTCTTCCAATGGGAGAACGTGAGTCACAATATTGTCTACCTTCACTACCCCGCGGTAAAGGTAATCAATAGCCAGAGGATAGCAATAAGGACCCAAATGGGAGCCATAAATATTGAGTTCTTTTCGATCCCCTATAATTGTCCAGTCCACTTGAGTTTCTTCGGCCATAACACTGAATTCTACAAAGTTACCCAGTTTGCGAATCATCCGCAATCCCTGGATTACACCAGCAGGAACCCCGGTGGCTTCCAGATAAACATCACAACCGTAACCACCAGTAAGCTGCAATACCTTTTTCACCGCCTCTTCCCGAGCAACATTGATGGTTATATCAGCTCCTAGTTTACGGGCTACTTCCAAGCGCGATTCCCGGGCATCCAGGGCAATTAACTGACCGGGACTCTTCAATTTTGCTACCTGCAACATACCGAGTCCCAGGGGCCCCATTCCAGCAATAACTACGGTATCCCCTAATTCAATCTTCCCCCTCTGAACGGCATGAATAGCACAGGAAAGGGGTTCAATCATTGCTGCCACTTTATCCGGCATATCCGACGGTACCCGGTGCACCAGAGACCCCCTGGGATATTTCAGATACTCGGCCATTCCGCCATCATCTATTCCACCTTGAAATCCAAATACATAATTCTTTTCGCACATCCAGTATTTACCACTGAGGCAATAACGGCACTTCCAGCAAGGGAGGATCTGCTCGGCCACTGCTTTATCACCAATTTTTAACTGGTAATATTCTCCAGCTCCGGGGCCTAAAGCTATCACCTCACCGATAAACTCGTGTCCCGGGATAACCGGGGCTTTTACATAGGGAGGAGAACCTCCCCAGTAAGCGCTGGCCCCTACAAAACACTTGCCATCGCTGGCACAGACTCCACAAGCTTTAACTTTTACCACCACTTCGTTGTCAGCAGGAACTGGTTCCGGAACGTCTTGATAACGATAATCACCCGCTCCCCAGCAAACAACCGCTTTCATAAGCACCCTCCTTTTTATATTTTAGCAAATCCCAATCCATTTGCCTATTATAATTATTATCAAGCGGCACTAGAATGGAACAAAGGAGAAAACTTTCTCTTTTCCCTAAAATGTAATATTCGGGAAGAGAATCCCTCCCGTGATTTAATTTCTCCTCGCAGAAGACTTCCATAAGCAAGGGCTGCTAAGGGGGTCCTCACGTCTCCTTGAATCTTTCCGGTAGTTCGTAATTCCAATTTTTTAATGGCATGCAAGTTTCCATTTAATACTCCCGCTACAATAATCACTTTCGCTCGCACATCACCTTTTATACGGGCAGACGGAGCGATGAGCAAACTCCCCTCCACCGTAACATTTCCTTTCATTCTACCCCTTATTATCACATTAGCCTTTCCGGTTAATTCTCCTCTGAACCTTACATCCTGGTCAAGAATAGTGTCCAACTTTATGTCTTCACTACGACGACGTCGGCGAATCATTTAAAGCCCTCGCACTCTGGCAGCTATTGCTTCTGCCATCTGGAAAGTAGTAGCATTACCGCCCAGATCGTAGGTTACCTTCTTGCCTTCCCGGATTACTTCCGTGGCGGCCTGTAGCAGTCGGTCAGCAGCTTGCTTTTCTCCAATATGTTTAAGCATCATAATTGCTGAAAAAATAACTGCTGCCGGATTTACTTTATTCAACCCTTTATATCGGGGAGCACTACCATGAACTGCTTCAAAAACCGCTATTTGGTCTCCGAAATTTGCCCCCGGAGCCATCCCCAGACCACCAATTAAACCGGCACCGAGGTCAGATATAATATCTCCGTAAAGATTAGGAAGTACCAGAACATCATAGAGAGAGGGCTTTTGCACCAGTTGCATACACATATTATCCACCAATCTTTCTTCATATTCGATCTGAGGATAGGAAGTGGCTACTTTTCTGGCACATTCCAAAAATAATCCATCAGTATATTTTAAAATATTTGCTTTAGTGACCGCAGTTACTTTCCTCCTTTTTTCTCGCAGCGCATAATCAAAAGCAAACCGAGCAATTCTTTCCGAAGCCCTCCTAGTAATGATTTTAATACTTTCGGCAGCATCTTTACCAACCCAGTGTTCCACTCCACAATAAAGGTCTTCTGTATTCTCCCGGATGATCACCAGATCAACATTAGTTCTCTGAAAAAATGATTTCACTCCCGGATAAAGCTTGCAGGGCCGGACACAAGCAAAAAGATCCAGTTCCTGTCGCAGAGCCACGTTCACACTCCGATAACCGGTACCTACGGGAGTAGTAACCGGTCCTTTAAGAGCCACTCTATTTTTACGAATAGACTCTATAACTGTGGATGGCAGTGGGGTGCCATATTTTTTCATTACCTCTTCCCCCGCCTCGGCTATTTCCCAGTGGATATCTACTCCCGTGGCCTCGATAGCCATTTTAGCCGCTTCTACAATTTCTGGTCCGGTACCATCGCCCGGTATTAGGGTTATAGTGTGCATTTCTCACTCTTCCAAAAAGAATTTACCGTGTTTACGGATATGCTCCACCAAGCCTCCATCATCAAGAATTCTTAGCAAAAACGGTGGAAAAGGATTAAAAGGAAATTCCTGACTTTGGGATAAATTTCGAATCATACCCTTTCCTAAATCCACTTCTAATTCATCCCCGGCACTAATCTGATCAGTATCGCACTCCAGCACTGGTAAACCAATGTTGATACTGTTACGATAAAAAATGCGGGCAAAAGATTTGGCCAGTACCGCCCCAATCTTTGACTGTTTGACTACCAGGGGAGCTTGTTCCCTTGAAGACCCACATCCAAAATTGCTTCCCGCTACAATGAAATCGCCGGGCTTAACTTTTAGAAAAAATTCGGGATCCAGATCTTCCATTAGATGGCGGGTCAACTCATTTATGTCCAGCGTCTTGAATTTATACTTTCCCGAAATAATATAATCAGTATTAATGTCATCGCCAAATTTATAAGCCTTTCCTCTGAGGATCATACAACCTCCAATTTTTAAAGAAATTTTCTGGGATTGGTTATCTCTCCAGTGATAGCACTAGCGGCCACGGTAGCCGGAGAAGCCAAATAAATGAATGCTCGTGCATTACCCATCCTCCCTTTAAAATTGCGATTAGCCGAAGAAATAACATTGTCTCCGTCGGCAGGAATTCCATTATGAGTTCCTACACAGGGCCCACATCCCGGAGTAACTACCGCCGCTCCCGCTTCGATAAGGGTAGAAATGATTCCTTCCTGGATAGCCTGAAGTAGAATACCTCGCGACGCCGGAGCTACAATAAATCTCACTCCGGAAGCTACTCTTCTCCCTTGTAAAATTCTGGCTGCAATCCGTAGATCTTCCAGGCGTCCATTAGTGCAGGTTCCTAAGACTGCCTGCTGGATTGGTGTTCCAGCGACTTCTTCCACAGAACAGACATTATCTACTGCGTGCGGCCTAGCTACCCGGGGATCAAGGCGGGAAATATCAAATTCCACTACCTTTTCGTAAACCGCTTGCGGATCGGGCTCCACCGGAGAAAAAGGGTGACGGGAGAAAGACTTCAACCACTGAAGAAGTTTATTATCCGCCGGCATGATCCCGGTCTTAGCTCCCATTTCTACCACCATGTTGGCCACCGTAAAACGAGCCTCCATGCTAAGCGAAGAGATGGTGGAGCCAGTAAACTCCACTGCCTGGTAATTGGCCCCTTCAGAAGTAAATTTACCAATCAGGTAAAGAATCAAATCCTTAGCATAGACCCCGGAGGGCAGTTCTCCCTCCAGAACAATCCTTATGGTTTCTGGAACCCGGAACCAAAGTTTACCCGAAATCCATAC
>Ga0315306_10000674_pt1 | contig 16449 bp, 13 predicted proteins | sample TDP1_MG_FD_203803 | JGI IMG/M metagenome (GOLD analysis project Ga0315306, IMG submission 203803) | Freshwater sediment microbial communities from Lake Towuti, South Sulawesi, Indonesia - TDP1 | ecosystem: Environmental > Aquatic > Freshwater > Lake > Sediment | place: Indonesia: South Sulawesi... | reverse complement strand
TCTACTTCGTCTTATCCAGCCTTAGAGTTAATTAAGCAAACAGGTAAAATTCTTCTTGAGTTAAAGTCTATCTTCTATTTGTCATCTCTGACACGCGCCAGAATTGAGGCCTATAGTGCTGCGCCTTCGCTTGCTTTTATTATTCAAAGATAGCTTCAAGACAACAGTTTCCGCTTTTTCAGCCAGCGCTGGCGCAGCCTGACCGAATCCAACCCAAAATAATTTCCTTTGGAGAGAGAGCTCCGACCCAGACATTCGAAGCGGAGGGTATGTTTTCCCTGATTCAGCTTGAAGCTTCCAAGGTAATGGTTCTTGACCTCGAGCTGCGGGGAATAGAAATCGAAGTCCTGGATTTTCTGCCCGGCCATGTAGTCATCCGGCTGGCGCACGTTCCTACCGTCGAGGAAGATGCGCCAGATGCCGTAATCATCGGCGTGCATGCAGCGCAGGATAAGGCCGCGGTACTCCTCCTTTTCCACCTGAAAGTCAACCTCAAGAACAGGGCTGTCGCCGGCCGGCATGAAGAAGATCTGTCCTTCACCTGTCCAGTCATATCCTTTCTGAAGCTCGAGGACTCCGGGAGAGTGGCGGGCGGTTTTCTTCATGGCATTGCCTTCGATGACGATATCCAGGTTGGGGAGGATGCGCTCGGCGAGCGGCGGGAGCGTCGCGAAGCGTTTGGGCTGCCCGATCTGGTACCAGAAGGCTACGCTGGCGATGTCATCTTCACGCTCGACGTGGCCTTCGACTTTTCCGCTCTCGGTCTCATCGGCTGTGATCCAGCCTTTATGCTCGATCTCAAATCGCAAAGATTTTGTAAAACGAACAGGGTCGGCGATGTGCCAGCGGTAGAGGATATACATCGTTCCCAAGTCCTCGAAGTCAGTGCTCATGTAGGTGCAGCCAAAGTAGGGAAAAAGAGATTCATTGAGGCCCCAGGCCATGAGGAAGTAGTCTTCTGTGCCCGTGCCCTGGATGGTGGGCTTAGCATCGCCATCGACGTAGAACTTGGCATCCCCTTCACCGAACCAGAATGGGCTGCGGGAACGGGCCGAGATGACCGTCCCGACGTAATGCCCCTGGCCAGCAGCATCGAGGATGAGGTAATCCTGCCCAGGCTTTTCAGGGAATTCCTGGCGGTACTGGGCACAGAAATAGGCAGTCTTTTCTTGGAGCTTCTCCGCTTCCGTATAATCGATGTGGTAATAGAAGGAGCGGATATTTTTCTGGCTCTCGTTGGTGACGGTGATCAGGCCGCGCTTGTGGAAGGGCATAGGCCAGTAGCAGTTGTAGCCGTCGCCAGTTTCGACCTGGACTGGGACCGAGCGGATTTCGCGGCGAAGGCCAAAGCCGGCGGCGAAGAAATCGCCGAGCGGAGACTCAACGGCCGGTTCATTGCCGTCATCCCAGTACATACGGAGCACGATCTCGTCAGGCCGCGCCGAACCTGCTGCCTCCAGCCAGTTGGGCCGGGCCTCGTTAAAGGTCAGCCAGATATGATTGATGACGGCCGGACCCTTGATGTCGGCCAGGACAACTGTCTCTCCAGGCTTGACTATGCCGATTCGGTCCTTATTGGAGTTGGGGTCAGGATGAGCCGAAGTCACAGCGCGCGACCTCCCAGGTTTGACCAAGGCTAAATCGGTCAGGTCATCTGCAGCCATTGGCGATGAAAAAGCAGCCAGAAATAAGAATGCAGTCGCTCCAAAGATTCCTACGTTTATAATTTTTCTTTTCATGGGTTCTCCTTTCCAAGTGGTCAGCTTTTTATATATTTATAATTCGCATTTATATAGCGAAAGAGCGAATTTTTCAAATATAAATATCATCCCCCAGATTATCTAGACCAGGAGTCTTTTTTTTAATAACTCGATTCTCTAAGCTAAGCTTGGAATTCAGGGGGCAGATTTATTCTTCTTTTAGCTCTGCCCAGTTGCGGATTTTATAGCGAAGGATTTTGGTCAGGCCTGCCTCCTCATCCATCTTAATTTGGTAAAGATGTCCGTTTCTGATGAGGAGGGGAATGAAAGGCATTTTCGCCCTGTGGAGGCAGCGTCCCTCCCGGCTGAAAATATCGAAGGTATATTCTTTAGGCGGTTCTTTGTCGAGGGCAGACGAAGTCAACCGCTTGACATAAATCCTTTCCTTGTCATCGGCCAAGAGTTGATTAAAGAAGGGCTTGTTTTTAGGAAAAAAGAGTCCTCTTTCAATTTCGCCTCGCGAGATCTTTCCGATAATTGCCCTTCTAGATTTCGCATGCCGGTCGATGATGGCTCTTTTCTCTTTCCCGCTGATCGGCTGAGGTTCGTCATCCTTTTTGATGATAAACTTCACTTTGCCCTCAGCGTCAACGACAAAAATCTTGTATTCAGAGGAGTGGCCGTAACAGAAAGATACAGGACCGACAGGGCAGAAGCAGATTTCGTTGTTGTATTCATGGGAAAAGAAAAAACTCGCGATTACCATACCTTCGCCAGCTTTGCGGGGGCTGGTCACGAACGCTTCATTAGGGTATGAGGCCAAGGTATTAATCAGATTGCCTTCAGCATCAAACTCTGCCACGGCATTCGCCCTTGTCTTTTCGTCAACCTGAAGGAATAAGGCGAAAAATGTCCCTTGGCGAGTGATAAAAAAATCAGATAGGAAGTTTCTTAAGGCGATACTTTTGACAAACCCGCCGTCAGTCCGGAAGACTTTGAACTGCCTCTCCTGAAAAATGTAGATATTGTCTTGATGGTCGATGAAAATTTGGAATGGGCTCTCTATCTCTCCTGGTCCCTGGCCTTTCCTCCCGATGGCCTTCACAAATTTTCCTTCTCGGTCGTATTGCTGAATCCGGCATTGGTCAAAGTCGAGGACATAGATATTCTCCTGGCTGTCCAGGGCACAGGTTGCGGATTTATAGAAAGCGTAGTTCTCGTCATCCTCACGGCCGATGTTTAAATCTTGCTCCAAGTCAAGGACAAGTTCACCATAAAGCGGCTCTTTTGGATTCCGGATAACGGTCATACCGTCTTCTTTTTCGATTTTCCCTTTCCACTGACCTGCTGTGAAGGCCGTGAGCAGAAAGCCTAAAAGAAATACAAGCACCGTCAGAAGCTTTGTCTGATGTTTTTTCAACCTCATTTTTCCCCCATCATTAAACAAAAAACTTAACATAAAATAGCCTTAATGCCAATCTCAAGCTAATGCCAAACGAAAATGTTTAATCCCTTTAGATTAAAAGTCGGCGAATTTGCCCTCTTTATTGACTTTAAGGAAAAACTCGGTTTTAGATTCAGGGAAGCTCTCCACTTTCTGAGAAAGGATTTATCCCCTTCCGCTAAACTGAGTTTTTAAAGAGAAGCAAAAGCCAAATTCAGATTCGGATGAATATTTTACGCTTGTAAAGCAAGTAGCAAAAGGACCACAGAAGACCCAAGACGACGAAGGCATTCGCTGCCTTCAACCAGGGCTGGCCGATATGGAGGGCACCTAAAAAGCCGTGGACAAAGATGGCGGTTGCGCCGTTGAGCCAGCCTGGAGTGATTGTTTCCTTGATGAGATAGATGAGAATCGAGTTCATTCCTACCACAGCGAAGAAGAGTGTCCAGCGCCTCCAGCCTTTCACCTCAATCAGCCAGAAAAGCGCGGCCAGCGCCAGCAGACACCATCCGCCAGAGGCAATCACAAAGGAGCTGGTGCAAATCCGCTTGATGATCGGCGTCCGCAGCGCTTCAACGCCAAATCCCCAGTCCATAACGTATCCGAAAAGAACGCCCGCCAGACCCGCTGCAGCCAGAACAGCAGCTTTCTTTCTTTGCAGCCAATCACCTTGAATGATTTGTCCTGCCAGCGAGCCCCAGATGGTATGAGCCGAGGTCGGGATGCAGTTCACTGCCACCCAGTGACCCTTCGACAGCTTGCCCATCAGGACCATATCCATCCAGGAGCCGAAGTTTCTGTCGGCCACAAATGTCTGGTCATAGGGCGCGATATGAATCAAACGGTAAGCCAGGTCTGAGACAAGGAGGAGCCCTAAGGAGATGAAGAGCTGAACCTTCCGCGGCAGGCGCATGATGAGAAAAGTTATCATGACCGTCACCGAGAGCTGGGTCAGGACGTTCCACAATTCCCAGACGATTTTGCCGTTATAAACGCAGTGCAGGCCTGTCCCCAGCAGAAACAAAATCAAGCATCTGCGGGCGATGTGACCGAAGGTCTTTGCCCAGGTGTCCCCTCTCGCCCATCGCTTGTTGATGGAAAAGACCATGGCCACGCCGACGATAAACATAAAACCTGGCTGAACCAGGTCCCAGAGGCGCAGCCCGTTCCATGGATGGTGGAAGAATTGCTGGATAACTGGCATCAGAAAGCCGGCGCGATTGTGACCTTTGACGAGAGTTTCCAAGCTGCTGTAGACTTCTGTTCCTTCTGCAAGCAGGGAAACCATCACCATCCCGCGGAACACATCCAGGGACAAAAGTCGCTCGGAAGAGGTTTCTATAAAATTCCTTTTGGCCTCTTCAACATTTGCCGGCATGTCATCAACATATATTGTCATGAAATATTCTTGTCAATAGCTGAGAAAGCCCTCTTCGAGGGTCACTTTTGATTTTCATTAGGAAAATATTTTAAAAATTGGATTATTACTTTTTTATTCAAAGTGCCGCCTTTGCCTACCGTTATATATCAAGCTTGGCTGATTGGTTCGACAACTACGGCCGTGCCGTAGCAGAGGACTTCTGTCACACCCTGCATGATTTCAGTAGCATCGTAGCGCACTCCGACAACCGCGTTGGCTCCTCGTTCCTCAGCATGGTCCACCATCATCTTAAAAGCATCGGCTCGAGTCTGTTCGCAGAGTTCAGTGAACAAAGTGATGTTCCCTCCGATAAGAGTCTGGATAGACGCGCCAAGGGTTCCGAAAATAGAACGGGAACGGACGATAATTCCACGGACAACCCCCAAAGATTTCACGATGCGGTAGCCGTCGATGGTGAAAGCCGTGGTGGTCATGGCCTGGATCTTGGACGGACGATAGACGGCAGCCTTTTCCTCAGGCGTCATTTTTTCATAGCATTCGATGCAGACTTCATCGGCCTTAAAATAATATTGTGACTCATAATCCTTTCCGCATTTTCGGCATCTCACCTCAAACCTCCTCTCTTAGGGGAAATATTGAGAATCCCAAAGGCAATCTACAGCCTCAGCTATTTGACTTTTTTTGCCTGGAGCTTTTGACCGCCCTGATAAAGAATAAGCCCTGTCACCTTTCCTGAGGAATCTTTCACAAACTCAATTTGTGCGTCCACCACCTTGGGGAAGAACTTTGTATCCGATTCAGGAAAAATTTCCGCTTTTTGCTGGCCAGTTGCCTGGATCATGAGCTTATTATCTTCCTTGGTGACGACGATGGAGAAGCCGGGGGCAAGCTCATACTCGCCTGCATACTGGTCGTAAAGTGCAGGGTCCAGGGCTATCTCCTTGCGGCCCGTCGGCAGGGGCTTTGTTGTCTTGGTGTATAACTCGACTGGGCCGATGCGGTTAACGAGCTTGGCCCCGGTGACTTCGCCCTTTTCGTTTCTAATAAGCTTGATGCGGGCAAATGAATCCTTTAAGAAAAATTCTGTGGGCGAGACTGGGAAGATTTCATTCTTGCTCCCTCCAGCGCGCTGGGAAAAAAGCCTGTTTCCATCATGGATGATGTACCGCTCTTCATTCAGGGCATTGACATAAACGCCGACAAGCGGAATGACTTCTTTTTCCTGCAGAGTTATGGCTACAGGCTCCTTATAAGGCTGTCCCAGAGTCAAAGCAGTGATTCTAAAAGCAAAAGGCTCTGGCGCGCGTCCCTCGATGGAGCTGTTAGTCAAAAGGGCAACGAAAGCCTGGTCCTCGGGCAAGAGAAGGGCATAGGTTGTAAAGCCTGGGATTCCTCCTCCGTGTTCGATGATACGGTGGCCTTCATAGTTCGAAATGAACCAGCCATAACCGTAACCTGTATCCGTGCCATCTTTCAATTTGAAGGGAGTGAAAGCTTTCTCCAGAGTTTCTCTCTTGATGAGTTTTCCGGCGAGAAGTGCCTCATTCCAAATGGCTAGGTCATCGACAGAAGAGAGAAGAGAACCGGCAGCATAAGGCTGGGTCATGCTGATATAAGGGGCATTCTCGAACCCGGTTCTTCCCTTGTAATATCCAGGTATTCGCCGCTGAATGATGCGCGAGGCGCTTCCGTAATAGGAGTGCTTCATGCCCAATGGGTCAAAGATATTTTTTTGCAGGAAGGCTTCGTATGTTTCGCCCGAGATTTTTTCGATGATTGCACCTAGAAGGATATAACCTGAATTGCAGTATTTCCATCTTTCTCCTGGCGAAAATTCCATGGGTTTATCCTTAAAGAGGTCGATGATCTCTTTGAGGGTCATGTCTTTCCGCATGAGGGGAAGCCATTCAGGCAAGTCGGTGTAGCTTTTGATTCCTGAGGTGTGTGTCAGAAGGTGCTCGACGGTGATGGTTTTTCCATGCGTGGGATAGTCGGGGAGGAATTTGGTGATTTCATCTTGAAGAGAAAGTTTTCCCTGCTCAGCCAGCAAAAGAATGGCCACAGCTGTGAACTGTTTGGTGATAGAGCCGAGGCGAAAGACCATGTCCGGCTCGACAGGAATTCCGAGCTCCATATCCGCAAGGCCATAGCCTTTGCGAAAAACGACTTGTCCCTGCCTTTTGACCAGGACAGCTGAGCCCGGTTCATCAGCCTTATAGACTTTTTGAAGCAGGGCATTAATCTGCGAAGTCAGGTCTTTTTCAGAAGGCTGGCTTTCAGGCTGAGTGGCATAAGCTAAGACAGAAATAACTGTCGCCAGGAATAGAAATAAAAAAGCTTTCTTTTTCATGAACATGACAACCTCCTGATAATTTTTTATAGCCGAGAATTATACAATAAAAGCGAAAAATTCCCTACCATATTCCTGGTATAAGCTTGTAGCGAACTCTATCTGCATATTCTTTGTAGCCAGGGAGCTCGGCCTGCAAGGTTTTGTCTTCAAGAAAAGTGCGGAGGACGAAGAGGAGTGTTATCACGAACGCCGGGATTAGGGCATAGAATGAGCCAAGGGCAAAAGGAAGACAGAGGATAAGAAGGATGACACCGACATACATCGGATGCCGGACATATTTATAGGGGCCTGTGTTGCAAACACGATGGCCACGCTCTTTTTGAATTCTTACCAACTCTGAAAGGTAAGGGTTTTGAGTCATTGCCCAGAAGGCTAATAGAAAGGCGGGGGTGAAACCCAAAAATCCGATGATTTTCAATGACAAGGGCACCCGGGACCAGCGGAATCGGACTGCATCGAGGCCAGCCACGGCTAGCATTATCATCAAGAGCAAGGTATAGGCAAGAATGATTTTTTTGTCCCAGCTTTTAGCGTCTTTTTTTGTTGACATCCTTTCCCTGAGCAATCCCGGGCTTTTTTTCTTCATCCATAAAAGGATTCCTGCTACTGCTATTAGGTATAAGATGATGTAGAGCCAGGCTTCAAGCCATTTAAAGGTGCCTGCCGGCCCAAAAAGCAAGGCAAGAAGAAGGAAGAGGGCAACTATCGACTTAAATATTTGGATTGTTAGTCTTACTGCCCTCGACCTTAAAGCTGATTTCAAGTTACTAATCTTTCAGAAATAAGATGAAATAAGGAAATTTATTTTTCATATCATCAATCCACTTCTTTATAATCTTTTCTTGACCAACATTCTCAGTTTTGACCATAAGTCCTGCCTGCCGGGAGCCTGTGCGCATTTTGTTTAATAACTCAAGGTTCTTGCAATCAGCAGGCCGGCGACATTCGATACACTCGGCAATATTCTTCTCAGTGGCGCAGGCTCTTATCTCACAGTTTTCTCTGCCTCCGTCCTTCAAACATCCTGGACAGAGGGCAATGTTCTGGATCGATGAAAGTCCCTTCTCAAATTCCTCGAAGTCGAAGTCTTTAGGAGCCCACTTCTTCAAGCCATACCCTTTGATGATTTCCTCATACCTTTTTGTCAACTCTCTTAATAATCCGTTGCCGACAACGCAGCTGCCGCACCAAATTCCGCAATAGCCGATTTGATTCTTCACCTTCTCAAACGCCTTAAGATTCATTGAAAATGACTCCTTATAAGCAGAAAATATAAGTCTTCCTTCATTACTCGCAATATCTCAGGCGAATATATTGCCAGGCTTTGCCCTTGTCAATAGCTTCCTTGACACAGGTCATCATTCGGCTTATATTTTTCTTATGTTCAGCAGATTGATTTTTGAGCTCAAAGAGCGGCGATCTTATCTAATTAATCCCGAAAAGTAAAATCCTACATCAGTATTTGGGAGCTATGAGCTTGAATAATTTCGAATGGCTATGCGATTCTTGAGCAAAGCGCCTTGCTCTTCGCTTATTGTCCTTGATAGTGAAGGAAGATTAGCCAAATGAGAGGAAATAAGATTAAAAGAAACCTAGTCCTTATTATAACAGTTACATTCTTTTTATCGCAGCTCCTACTCCTAAGAATATACGCAGCTATTCAAGTCCAAAAAGAAAAGACACCGCTCCGCCACGAAGTCGAGGTAACTTTAAAGCTGATTCAGGTCTATGTCACAGACAAAAAGGGAAACCCTGTCCTGGATTTAGAAAAGGAGGATTTTATCCTTTTAGACAACGGCAAGCAGCAGATGATTACCGAGTTTGAAAAACACGTCCTTTCCCTCCCTTCTCCAAAAGAAGAAGCTCAAATCGAGATTGCCAAAGAAACTCCTCTCCCTGCTCCCCGAGAATTGATAAGCCGCAGGTTTTTTCTTTTCTTTGATTTTGCCTATAACAACGCCAGAGGTATTCTCAAAGCCAGAGAGGCTGCCCTGCATTTTATAGATACCCAGCTTCAGCCAGCGGATGAGGTTGGGGTGCTCTCTTACTCAGCCATCAAGAGTCTAACTCTCCACGAGTATCTGACCACCGACCATCAGAAGGTGCGGGAAGTCGTGAAAAAATTCGGCATAGGGGATATTGCGGGCAGAGCAGAAGATTTTGAGGCAGAGTACTGGCGGGCCGTTACAGATGAAAATCCGAGAGATGCCAGCCGTGCCGGAGGCGTGTTCCAAAAAGAAGATGACTCTTATTTTTTATCCCAAGACAGAAAAGCGAGCGAGTTCCAGGTCTTGAATTTTGCCCAGAAAATGACCGACCTGGCCAAAGCCCTAAGATATATTCCTGGCTATAAATCGATACTTCTTTTTTCCTCCGGTGTTCCCTATTCGCTTGTCTACCCCATACAATCGCCATACGGGGATTTGAAGTCTGGAAGCTGGGGAGAATCGAGATTACGCCTCAAGTATGAAGAGATGCTCAAGGAGCTGAGCGCTTCGAATTGCGCCGTCTATGCCCTTAACACTGAAGAGCTGGCTGCCACTGTCAACAAGGATTTGCGGATGACGGGATCTTTTACTCTGCAAAAGGTGACGAGTTCCACGGGCGGAAAATACTTCGGCAACATCGACAATTACCAAGAACACATCGAAAATATCCAGAATTTAACCGGATGTTATTATGTCGTCGGTTACTATATCGATGAGAGATGGGATGGGAAGTACCACACAGTAAAAGTTAATGTCAGGCGGCCTGGATGTGAAGTCCGTGCCCAGAAGGGATATTTCAGCTCAAAGCCTTTCGCTGACTACACTGAGCTGGAAAAGATGCTTCATCTCCTCGACCTGGCTTTGAGCGAGAATCCTCTCTTCCAGACGCCGGTTCTCTTTCCTTTAGAAGCATTGTCATCTTCCGCAGAAAAGGGCGCCAATCTTTGCCTGATTTCAAAAATACCAGTGGAAGAAATTCAGGAGGGCTCGAAAGGAAAAGTCGAAATCGTCAGCCTTATTTTTGACGCCAGGGGAGATAACATCGAGTTCCGCAGAGCAGAAAAAGATTTATCCAAATTGGTCAATAAACATGTCTATTATTATTCGTATTTTTCTTTACGTCCAGGAACATACCAGGGACGTGTGGTCATCAGAAATTTAGAAACAGGCAGGGGAGCTGTTGCCACCTCTGCTTTCGTAATTGCGGAGCGACCGGAAAGAGGGATTCAACTTTTTACGCCTCTTCTCCTTTCTTCTGAGAAAGGCGCTTTTTATCTGGGAGGATCCTTGCCCAAAAAGAAAGACGGAAAAGTCGAGTTTCTTTCTTTAGCCGATTATTTTCACTTCAATCCCGACCAATGTTCACCTTATTTGGATGATATCTTGTCAGGAGATTCCGATATTCAGGCCATCGTCGGCTATACCACTGTTGACGTCCTGATTCCTGAAGTTGAGATTTCTGCCTATCTTGTGGAAAAGTCGTCAGGGCAAAGCGTTCCTCTCTCTCTTTCAATTCTTGCCGAGAGAGAGGAAAAAGATTTGATGATGAGCTTCATAAATATTGAGATTTCCGTACTTCCGCCGGGGGAATACATCTTGAAATTCGTAGCCGAAGAAAGAACGAGTCGGTCATCCTCCGAGGTGACATGCGATATCAAAGTCATCTATCAGAATAGAAGAATCTGTCTTTTATTTTAAGCTGAGAGCCGGCAGGCATAATGGCCATTCTGACAACTGCAAAAAACTTGAGCAGAACAAAGACTCAGGATTCTAAATAAGAATTCATCACTAATTGTTAATTTTTGTTTATTCGAGCTTGGGGAAAATGATGCCGAAGATATTTTTTTTCTTCAGGAGTTCATTGAATACAGGAAGGTCGGTCTTAGTCAATTCCTCAAAGCGCGATTTCTCTTTCGCTAGGCGCTCCTTCAACACAGCATGCACCTCGCGCTGCTGCTTGTTGGGAGCGAAATCCACGCTGTTGGCCACATCACCTGCCAGCACAGAGAGCTTGCCGTAAAGCTTTTGCGGATTCCGGAAGGACTTGGAATCTCCTTCAGCGAGGATAGGCTGGAAGAGCTCGTCCTCGACCGAACGGAGCTTTTTATCGAATTCATTGATGGCCGTCAGCGCGCCTGTATCAGCGGATTTGCCTTCGGCTTTCAGCAGGTCGTTGATATCGTAGAGCTGCTTGCGCATCCACTCGATCTGGTTGATCATATCCGAGACAATGTTCAGATCATCACGGATTCCGATCTGCATCTCGACCTGTTCCTTGATGTCTTCCACTGTTCCGGCAGAATGCGGGTCTTTCTTCACCTCGAGCGTCTGAGTAAATTCCTTGTCGCCGACTTTCAATTTTACGGTGTAATTTCCTGGCGCAGCGAGAAAGCCGCGGAAACCGCCGTATGAACCCCAGCTCAGGATGGGATACCAGCCCTCCCTCTCCCAGAGAAGATGGAATCTCTTCTCCTCGACCACATGAGGATTTCCTGGAGGCTTGGTCCGGAGCTTGGCCTGCCTGGCTCCGTTGTGGCGCAGGTCCCAGGCCACCCTGTTGATTCCAGGTTGCTTTGTACCGTTGAGAGTGTTGACTAGGTTTCCTTTCTCGTCGAGGATGGTGATGGTCACATTTCCCTGCGGAGTATCCTTTAAATAATAATTGATATAGGCCCGGGGCATGGCACTCGGCCCGCCGGCGATGCTGTGCAGGCGGTAGGCGTGGCGTGGCTTGAATAGATGGACCTCTGCTTTAAGCACATCATCGGTCAGCTGCTGCAGGGGAGTGATGTCATCCATGATCCAGAATCCCCGGCCATAGGTTCCAACCACGAGGTCGTTGAAATGATTTTGAACAACCATGTGATGCACTGGCGCCTGTGGAAGGTTGTTCTGGAGAGGCAGCCAGTTCTTGCCGTCGTTGAAAGAGATGTAGATGGCGTTCTCTGTACCCAGGTAAAGCATTCCCTTTCTGACCGGGTCTTCGTCAACCCAGTGGCAGTAGCTGAAGACGCTTCTCGGGATGTCCGAGCTGATTGATTTCCAGGTCTTGCCGTAGTCTGTGGTCTTGTAGACAAAGGGGTCTCGGTTGTTCATCTGGTGGAAGTCGACTGTTATATACACCGTTCCTGCCCCATACCGGGAAGGCTCGACATTGCTCACCGTTCCCCAGGGCGGAAGGTTGGGAATGCTGGCTGTGACATTGGCCCAGGTCTTTCCTCCATCCCTAGTGACATGAACAAGACCATCATTCGTTCCAGCCCAGATGCATCCTCGTTCGAGAGGTGATTCGGCAATGGTAAAAACCACACAGCCGTATTCGACAGCCAGATTATCCAGCGTCAGGCCTCCGGACGGTCCCATCTTTGTCGGGTCGTTGGTTGTCAGGTCAGGGCTGATGATGACCCAGCTTCGGCCTGCGTCAGTGGTCATGTGCACATACTGGCTCCCCACATAGACTTTGTTGTGGTCGTGCGGTGAGATGTGGATGGGGAATGTCCAGTTGAACCTGTATTTAGCGACAGCCGCATGAGAGCCGTAGATGGATTCAGGCCAGACGTGCACAGTGTTGATGTGCCCTGTCCTGTAGTCTGCCCGCTGGAGGTCGGCGTTGTAGCTTCCTCCCCAAACGATGTTTGAGTCAACCGGGTCTGGGACTATATATCCGCATTCGCCGCCGGCCGTAGCCTCCCATTGAGTGCGAGTCGGTGAAAAGCCCCTGCCGCCGTCTCCTCCAGTGCTGGGACCCTTGTAAGCGCTGCCGTCCTGGCGGCCGCCGTAGACATAGTAAGGAATCTTATTGTCCACAGCCACATGATACATCTGGGCAATGGGCAGTATGATGCGTTTCCAGGTCTTTCCCCGGTTCAAAGTGATGATGGCGCCTCCGTCGTCACTGATCATCATCCGCTCAGGATTCTTGGGGTCAGCCCACATGTCGTGGCAGTCGCCGCTCCAGGGCACGACTTCAGTAGTGTAGCCGCCGTCAAAGGTGCGGCTCATGCTGTTGGCAGCGAAATAGACTTCGTTTTCGTCGGCCGGGTTGACCATGAGTCGTGAGGAATAATGCGGCCGCTCGTTGAGCAGGCGGTTGTAGCTTGCGAGCGTCCAGGTCTCGCCGCCGTCGCTTGACCTCCACAGGACTCCGCGGTTAGGACTTCCGGTTTCGATCAGGGCATAGACGATGTTAGAATTGCTCGGAGCCACGGCAAGGCCGACTTTGCCAATTGGCGGCTCTGGCAATCCTTTTCCGGTGAGGCGTCTCCAGCTGTCGCCGCCGTCAGAGGATTTCCAGATTCCGCCGTTCGGGCCACCGCTTTCCCGGCCCCAGGTGCGGATGATGAGAGGCCACATCCCTGCAAACAGGATTCGGGAGTTGTTGGGGTCCATGGCGATCTCGGAGCAGCCAGTGTTCTCATCGACAAAGAGCACCTGCTCCCAGGTCTTGCCTCCGTCTCTAGTGCGAAATACGCCGCGCTCCTTCTGAGGTCCGTAGCAGTGCCCCATGGCAGCGACGAAGACGATATCTGGATTGGAGGAGTCGATGGCCACGCGTCCGATGCGGCCTGTCTTATCCAGGCCCATGTGCTTCCAGGTCTTGCCGGCATCTGTGGACTTGTAGACTCCGTTTCCGATGGATATGTTGCTTCGGACAAAAGCTTCTCCTGTGCCTGCCCAGATCACGTTGGGGTCAGAGGGGGCTATGGCCAGGGCGCCGATCGACTGCGCCGGCTGGCCGTCGAAAACAGGCCCCCAGTTTTCACCGCCGTCGCTGGATTTCCAGATCCCGCCTGAGGAGGCTCCGATATAATAGACGAGCGGGTCGCCGGGCACGCTGACCACAGCCGCTGTTCGATTTCCAGGAGGCCCGATGTGGCGGTAGCGGAGCGCCTTGTAAACCTCAGGCGTGAGCTGCTGGGCTAAGCCTTGAGAGCTTGTTATCACCAAGAGCATGAGTATTAAAAATAATGCCCAAAAACCAAAATTTGCTTTCATATTTTTTCCTCCTTTTTAAGAAATTTTTTAGCAAACCTTTTCATTTTTATCAATATAATTAGGTTATTCCTGTTTATGTAACGAGTTAAGGAACAACATTTGAAGTTTGTTCCAGGAAGAAAACCCATCATGAATTCTTATACCGATTAAATCGAAATAATGCAAGGCACTGATAGCATTTTCGCAATGCTAGTTTAAGTATTTTGCCGATGCTTCGCCAGTTGTAATGCTTTTTGAGTGCTGTCGGCCGTTCCCACAGGCCATAAAAGAATTTCTGTCGTCAGCCTCCATGAGCTAACGACACATCTCTACTTCTTAATATACTTCCAGTTCCTGACCTTGCCTTGTGCCATCCATTCAACAGAAGTTTCAAGACGTGATTTGTGGGTTTCATCAGTCTTGGCCTCGGTTACCCAATCCACATAGTCTTTTTTTTTGCTATAGCTGAAGCTTTCAAAAGTTTGCAGTGCTTTTTTATTTTTCTTCACGGCATTTAAAAAGTAAGAAGGGACTTTTAATTCTTTCTTCTCTTTTTTAAGTTTTGCAGGAAGTTTAAGGCCTTCGTCATTCAGCCTTGCGGCTTCTTTGATGTAGTTGAGCATGGTGCTGTCACTCGGCAAATCTGAAAGTTTTGTGATTCGCCCGAAATGTCCCATGGCAGTTTCGCCAGCTTTCTGCATCTTTTTGTCATAATCCTGCATCAGCTTGGCTTTCCAGAAACCAAATGCGCAATGCGCCTTGAAGGCCGCCATCGAGCACATCATCGTTCCCTTGTAATCAAAGTGAGGGAAACTCCATCTCATGGTTTCTTCTACGTCAGGACACGCTTTGTGAACCAGTTGGCGCAGGTGGTTCAGAATTGGTTTGGCAAAGTCAGCTGACTTGGCAATGTATGCGTCTATGCGTTTATCTTTTTTCGCCATGGTTTTTACATGTTTTGCGGAAAGGAAATTGTTTTTGCCATCGCTGTGAATTTCAGAATTTTTAAGGCTGATTTCTTAACTTTCCAAGATGAAGGATGGTAAATCAAGGTGAGAGGGATGTCAAGGAAAGGCTGTTATTTGTTATTTAAAGTTGAAAAGTGGAATGTTTAAACTTGAAAAGTGAACACCTGCAAGTGCATTCCCTCTTTCAAAGGAAGAATGTAGGAAACAGGTTTACAGACGATTTACTGTTGAGCAAATTCAGAATCTTTTCCGAGGATATTGTCAGGGCCTTCTCAATCGTGAGGCTATTGAAGAGGCTCTGGGATATCGAGGAAACCCGCTTCTTTGCTCTTCTCGGGCTTTATCGCCAAAATCCTGAGGCGTTTTCCATCGTCTATCAAAGGAGCGCGCCCTGCAGGATTTAGCATTCTATGAAGAAGGGGCTGCGGTTAGATAAGGTGCTCATCGAAGAGCGGATGTTGCCGATTTCCGGCTACAACTACTATGCCATTAAGGAACTGCCGCTGAAAATAGGTATCAAGGTCTCAGTGCCGACGATCATCGCCCGGGTGACCTCCTATATCACAGACAAGGGCCAGGTGACCATTCGTTCCTCCGGTCTTTATGCTAACGTTCATCGGGAAAAGATTAAGAAGGCGATCCTTGTGGCTTCCACTATCCGGATTGTTGAGGACAAGCTCCGTCATATCCTTTCCAGGGGTAGGGCCGAGATGATCTGCAAGGTCTATGAGGTCGAACCACTCCTCTTTTGATGTCTTATCTATACTTCCTCACGATGATTAGATGAAATAATAGAGGCGAAAGGCCGCCGCAGCCCTTTTCTATAAGAGTCTTATTCTAATTCCCATTCTTAGTGAATATCCGCTTAAATCTAAAACTGCTTTTCTTACATCATGTATTTCATAAATGCTGCCTTCTGGGGGTTTGGGCCAGATCGTAAGGTGGGCATATATAGCCTCTTCTATAATTAAAGGGTCCAATTGTCTATAATAATAGAGAGTTCCGCTTTCTTCAAGATAAAAGCCAAAACTGCTATTTGACTTCAATGTCCCTTTAAGGCCCCTTATTTTAACGTATGTCTGTTGGAATTCTGCGATCAAAGCAAGTCTCCGGGTGAAGTAGTATTCCAAAACAACATTACCATGAAATCCAATTGAGAAATTTCGCTCTGCAGCCCATTGCCAAGTATCCAATTCCGGAATTCCAATCGGAGGAATAAGATAAAGTTCTAGAGTTTGCGCGGCTTTCCCTGAGTAAAAGCCAAATCCTCCGCCGACCGAAAAATTGATCTTTGGGTGTGAAAATATCGTGTAATATATGCTTAATCTCACTGGATTTGAAACCTTGATTTCCGGCTTGAACGTCCATGTCGTTATTTGAGGGCCGATAGCTCCAACAAACGTATAGGTGAGAGAACTTTCATTGCGGGTATGGAAAGAGCCTGCTGTGGCAATCCCAAAACCAATCCTCGGTGTGAGATTAAACCCTAATTCCGCCTCCCAATGAGAGGTTTTGCCATCGAGTGTTTTGATTTCCCCGACTAACTGGTCGGGCTTATATTTTCTATAATCCATAAAAACGCTATTGTTATTAAATGACTCGAGGCAAGTATTGACATCCCCAATGGGAAAGGCGGAGCCC
>Ga0315306_10000673_pt1 | contig 16451 bp, 16 predicted proteins | sample TDP1_MG_FD_203803 | JGI IMG/M metagenome (GOLD analysis project Ga0315306, IMG submission 203803) | Freshwater sediment microbial communities from Lake Towuti, South Sulawesi, Indonesia - TDP1 | ecosystem: Environmental > Aquatic > Freshwater > Lake > Sediment | place: Indonesia: South Sulawesi... | reverse complement strand
AGCCATATTTCTAGGCATTGCCTTCGACACACGACATTTTGTTCTGGCGAGTTCAACCACCTTCAAGGTTGTTGCTGACTTAATCGATGCCGGAGTCAAGGCTGAAGAAACCCTGTCCTTGCTCTCATTGCCTATGGATCTTTCAGAACGCGTAGCACGGCTTAAGGCGTCAAGACGCGTCAAACTAATCAAGATCAAGGAGTGGCTAATCGCATTCTCGAACGTCAGCGCTTTTCAGGCTTCAGCGGCTCGTGCACTTATTAGCCTAGGCGCCCATGTGGCTATTGTGGCTGGCGTGAAGGGAGAGAAGATTCAGATAAGTATGCGTGCCACCCAGGACTTCCATGAAAGAACGGGCGTTCACCTGGGTAGAGACATTGCCAAGCCTCTGGGCGAATACCTACATGGTATGGGTGGTGGGCATGCTGTTTCAGCTGGAGTTAACGGTTCCGGCGAAGTTGAAGCCAGCTTGAAGCGTTGTGCAAGGTTGCTGAAAGAGAGATTAACTCAACCCTAAATTGAGTAGCTACTCTTAAGTTAATGGCTACTCGCTGTTGCCACGTAAGGCGGACATACATTGTCTATCATTGAAGCCAAGGGCTTGACCTATACGTATCCCGGCGCAAGCAAACAATCGCTGCAAGAGGTTAGCCTAACTATAGAGAAAGGCGAGTTCGCCATTTTGACAGGTCCAAGCGGATGTGGCAAGACCACCTTATGCCGCTGCTTCAACGGCTTGATCCCACACTTCTACGCAGGCGAATTGAAGGGCAGCCTGAAAGTAGCTGACCAGAATATTAAGGAGCACACAATAGGCGAAATGGCAAAGCGAGTTGGACTCGTGTTTCAGAACCCAGAAAACCAGCTTTTCGCTCTGTCAGTTGAGAAAGATGTGGCTTTTGGACTTGAAAACCTAGGCATGCCCAGAGAACAGATGCAGGAGCGAGTTGACTGGGCGCTGAAGATGACAGGCATCGAAGATTTGAGGGAAAGAGCACCACACGAGCTTTCTGGCGGGCAACAGCAACGTGTTGCAATCGCCAGCGTCCTAGCCATGCAGCCTGACATCATAGTTTTCGACGAGCCCACTTCTTTTCTTGACCCGCTTGGCGCCCAGAGAATCTTCGAAGTGATCAGCGACCTTAACAGGAAGCTGGGAATAACCGTCATACTGGTTGAGCACCGTCTCGATCTGGCTGCAAAATACGCAGGTCACGTCATAATTATGGATGAAGGCAGAATCGCGTTAGACGGCGAACCACGAGAAATCTTCAGCTCAGAGCAAGCTTGGCTTCTGGGCGTTGGCATCCCGAAGGCTGTACGGCTATGGCGCTTACTTGAGGAGAGCGGCATTGCCCTGAAAGGCGTTCCGATAAGCTCCGACGAAGCAACACAGCATCTAAAGGAGGTCTTGTGGCGACGATAGAGGTCAACGACATCTATTTTACTTATCCAACTGGCGTAGAAGCTCTGAAAGGCGTCTCGCTGACCATTAGAGACGGCGAGTTCGTTGCCATAATGGGGCAAAACGGCGCTGGAAAGACCACACTGGTCAAGAACTTCAACGGGTTGCTCAGACCATCAAAAGGTAAGGTTCTGGTTGACGGAGTCAGCACAAAGGATGTAAGTGTAGCTAAACTCGCGCGGACTGTTGGATTCGTGTTTCAGAACCCGGATCATCAGTTGTTCAGCGAGACCGTTGAAGAGGAAATAGCCTTCGCTCTGCGCAACTTCGGCTTCGACGCGGCAACAGTTGAGAAGCGTGTCACGTGGGCACTTAACCTACTTGATTTAACGGACTATCGGAAAACCTCGCCCTTCATGCTAAGCGGTGGTGAACGAAAACGTGTTGCCCTTGCCTCTGTTCTGGCGTGGGATCCTAAAGTGGTCATTCTTGACGAACCCACGATTGGGCAGGATCATAGGCAGAAGGAAAACCTGCGGCAGTTTATTGTTCAACTGAATGAGCAGGGCAAGACTGTTGTAATAGTCACTCATGATGTTGAGTTTGTGGCAGAATGCAGCCCAAGGGTCGTTTTGATGAGAGAAGGCATGATTATCGCAGACGGCGAAGCTAAGAGAATCCTGACCGACACAACGCTGGCTTTAGAGGCTTCAATTGTGCCGCCTCAAATAGCGCAGATTTTTCACGGCTTGACATTCCTAGGCTTGCCTTCAGACGTGATTGACGTTTCTGAAGCGAAGAAGATTCTTGTAGAATACGCTAGGGGGTCGCAGGGGTGAGTGTGTTTGAGGGTTTCCGTTTCCGTCACGTAACGTCGCCGATCCATGACCGCGACCCTCGAATCAAGTTTCTGTTTGTACTCGTCATTTTTGTTATCGCCATATTTTTCATCGAGTTTCTCCCCTTGCTATTGCTGTTTTTCTTGCCGCTGCCTTTCGTGTGGATAGCAGGGGTCAAAAGACAGTGGTTGCGTTCCTTGCGTGGAGCCGTGTTCTTGGCGTCTTTCATTTTTGTTTTCAACTTTGGGTTTGGTTACTTGTACAGGTCTTATTCTTCAACCGCATCCTTGCTCGAGTATTCTTTGGCTATGACGCTCAGGTTTCTTGTGATGGTTGGATCCTTCTCCATCTTCTTCCTGACCACATCGCCTGATCACCTAAGCTTGGCTTTAGAGCAAAGCCATGTTCCATACGAATTCACGTTTGCCTTCACAACAGCCGTGCGCTTTGTACCTGTTTTGGCGGAAGAAGCCCAAACCATCATGGATGCTCAGAAGGCCCGAGGCTTAGAACTGGAACGTGGTAACTTCCTCAAGCGTGTGCGCAATTACATTCCAATCTTGATTCCTCTAATTGTCAGTGCCATAAGGCGGAGTTTGGAGTTGGCTGAAGCCATGGAATCCCGAGCTTGGGGTTCCAGTCCAAAGCGCACGAACCTGTACGTTTTGAAGATCCAGCTTGGTGACGTAATTCTCTTAGTTTTGACTATCATGTTGCTTACTTTGGGCATTTACGCGCGGTATTTCGTTCAAATCCCACAATTGAGCACGTTTCTGCCGCCTCTTCCTTTCTGAAAAAGCAGTGAAGATTTTTGAGCTCGTTGCCACATCAATCAGTGTGGTTGCGTGTCAGCTATGACGTTTCAGACTCGTGTGATCGTGGATGAACGGGAAAGAGACTCAGGCGTGCCTGACATTCTCAAGGCTTTGGCGCTGCAGGTTGACTATCGCGTGCTGGAGGTCGGCGATTACGTAGTCTCTGCTGACTGCGCTGTGGAAAGAAAAGCTGGACGAGACTTTGCCAAATCATTGTACTCTGGTAGACTGTTTGATCAGGCACGGCGGCTGCGCCAGTTCTATGTGCATCCTGTCTTCGTGGCTGAGGGCGACCTGCAGTTGCTCATAGGCGAAAGCGCCAAGCCCAGGGCCTACTGGGGAGCTTTGACCACACTTGCCTTTCAGTTCGGCATGACCGTGTTTTTCACGGCTAATGCAAGACAGACTGCAGATTTGCTTTGCACGCTGGCTAGGCGCTCAGGACTCACACGCGCTCCGAAAGGACCGTGGGTTCAGAAGAAGCCTAGAACAAGGGATGCAGAGAAGATGCAGGTGTCGCTTGTGGCAATCCTGCCTTCTATTGGACCCAAGCTTGCTGAACGCATGTTACTCCGGTTTGGATCTGCGCGGAGAGTTTTCTGTGCCTCTGTTGCTGAACTTTGCACAGTTAAGGGTTTAGGCAGAGCCAAGGCAGAGAAGATAGCTGGATTGCTTGACGCTGAGTACAAGCCTTCTTTGAAACGGGAAAAACACGTTACCTTAGATGTTTCTTAGCGTGACCGCAAGATTTTTACACATCAGAAAACGACTATTCGCTCCGAGAGGCGAGTCTGGGTGAAATGGCTACGGGCGGCAGCAGACGAGATTCTCTCAGGCGCTAGAAAAGCGATAGATGAGATAGATGAGAGTCAAGTTGAAAGCATGATAAAGATGCTTCTTGACGCCAAAGACAAGAAAATATTTGTTGTCGGCATGGGCAGAAGCGGGTTCGTTGGACGTGCCTTTGCGTTGCGTTTAATGAATCTGAGCTTCGACGTTTATTTTCTGGGTGAAACCATAACGCCTGCGGCTGGAGAAGAAGACTTGGTCATCGCCATATCAGGCACTGGCATGACTAAACTGGTCGTGAGCGCTGCGGCTGCGGCTAAAGAAATCGGCGCAAAAATCGTGGCTATAACGTCATATAAGGAGTCTCAGCTGGGGCAGATGGCGGATCAACTGGTCCTTGTTAAGGGACGAACCAAGATGGGTTGGCCGCGTGAAGAGGATTATCTTGCCCGTCAGATTTTGGGTGAACGCGAACCCATCAGCCCGCTGGGAAGCGTGTTCGAAAACAATTGCATGGTGTTCTTAGACAGCTTAATCGTTGAACTCATGTACCGTATGAAGAAAAATGAAAACGACTTGAGAAGCCGCCATGCAACAATCGAGTAACACTTAAAAGTCAACAATCAACTATTGTGCGTAAAGTCAACGTATCATGGGGCTTGTTGGAGACGAAGGGCAAATCAAAGCGAAAGCGCATGCGTAGAGAAAAACGCAAACGCAAAAAGAGACGCGAAAGATACAAGTAGCTTCTCTGGAAATTCATCTACTTTCATTCAGGGAATACTGATAGCCCAGGAGTTCCGCACTCTTGAGTTGAATTCATACTTTTTTCAACTGTAGAATCACTGCGATTGCAGACAATAGTTGAGAGCATTGAGAGGTTCTTGACCCTGAAATCGGGGGCAACTATATCTGGTTCTGTCCGATTTGGACCGCGCATGAGCCTGATAGTGCACATTCCCAGATTATGAGCTCCTTGAATGTCTGAAGAAGGGTTGTCACCTACCATTATTGTTTCTTCTGCCTTTAATTTGAGATATTTGAGGGCAAGCTGAAATATCTCTGAATCTGGCTTTTGATAACCCACGTCAACAGAAGCAATTTTAGCATCGAAGAATCTGTTTAGACCAAGCTTGTCAAGAGCAGGCTCCATACCACCACTCCAGATGTTCGCTACTATGCCCAGTTTGAATCCTTCAGATCTTAGTAAACCCAGCACGTCCTTCGCACCTTTTCTAGCACGAGCATCTTGAACATATGGACGCCAATGCAGCTCTATGATTTCCTGCAGGTCATCTTCACTGTAACCTTCGACTCCTAGGACTGAAAGAATCTCTCTGAACTCCGCATCTATCCCGACCTGCTGGCTCTCTCTACGATGGGCAAACTCGTCAAGCAGCGCTTGAACCCTTGAAGTTTCAACTGAGACCCCGAATGCTCGAAGCTTTCGCTGTATGTTCCTAACCGACGTCAAATGGATCTCTCTATAATGGGGGAACCAGACAAGCGTATGGCCATAATCAAACAGAATGCCTTTGAACTTAACCATGATTTCCTCACGTAGCACTACTTTGCGTATATCGTTCTCCCTGTGGTATAAATCAGATTCTCGAGTTTGACAGCCCGGGATACGTGACTTATCTCGTTTAAATTTCTCAAACATGAAAATTATGGCGATAGATGAAAAATATTGGTTTAAAATCATCAGGGTTCAAATTCCTTCCCCTGTACTGGAATTCACGGCTGACGTTCAAGTTCTCGGCTAGTAGGCGAATGGAAATGTTTAATGTATAGGCTATTCAAACATGCATCGTCGAACGCAATAATGAGGTAGAAATTTACCGAATATAAAAAGAGGGGGAGGCTGAAACCGTAATACGAACTTGCATTCAAGCCTTTATCGATGAGTGGGAGTTATCTTCGACCCTTCTCCGGCGTCGGTACAAGACCAAGTTGCTGCATCAAGCCCAGAGTATCCTCCCTTTCCCACAGTTCCACGAACTTGCCCCCAGCAACACGAATGATGGCAATCCCCCACCCCGTCACCTTCTTGTTGGTAGGGAGGATGCCCATAAGTTCACCTTTATGCGAGGCACTATATGTAAAGCGCCCCGCTACCTTGTCCCCTTCGACGACTACATCATCAAGCGTGGCATGAAAGTCGGGAAAAGCGCTCAAGAACTTGCCTTGAGATTTTTTGTAGTCTTCGATGCCATGTATGTCCTCGCCAAAGCTACTATGAAAGACGAAGTCAGTAACGCATAACTCGTCTATTACGGCCAAGAAGGCTACCTTCCCTTTGTTCCCCTCCTCAAGAAAACGACGCCCGAGCGTTTTAAGATCTTTTGCTGACATGACAAATCACCCGCTAATTGCTAAGTAATCTATGTCTATATATAATCTCAACGTGCCCGCGCGAGTTGCCATACTCTTAGCGGTCCTGAGAGGTTCTTTTATTCTTAATTTATTCACTCACCTTTGAAGCCTCGCTCTGGATTAAAAAACCGAGAATTTAAACCTCGCCCTGTCCACCGTGTAATGGTAGCCCGGGAGAGATTCGAACTCTCATCAGCGGGTCCAGAGCCAGCCATCCTCGACGCCTGTAACCAAAAAAAGCCGTCAAAGAAGCCATTTCTTTCCACCCAAGCTCATCATGCTAAGCCGCCGCAATCCGGATGACATCGTCACCAGGTTCAGTTTGACGACGACGCTCGCACAGCTTCAGATGCAAAGCTCGCTCCAACATTGTAGAAGAAGGTATAATGGAGATAACGCCTTCTTCTTTTGAAATTTCTTTTCTCGCAGAGCTACATCAACATGCGCAAACGTCACGATTGCCAACATTGAAAGTCACTTTTAACAACATTGAAAGTGCCATTGAAACACCAGCCAACAACGCCAAAAACACCATTCAGAAATCAAAACAGCACCCAGAACGCAAACTGAAAAGTCTAACTTTCACCCCAAAAAAATTTTTTCTGCACTCACACTAGCCTTCTGCTCAGCATTTACAACAAACCTTATATTCCGCTGCCACATCTCCCTTCAAACGAAGCTGAGTCCATAAGGAGCCAAGCACCAAACGCGGCTTTTGCCGACGAAGCTTGCACGTTCCGAACTGGCTGGCTCACTTCCGCGACGAGGACGAAACACAGACATGCCGAAAACGTTCCTAAAAACAAGCAAAAACCCACTATCACGACCAAGACCCAGAACAGAACACATAATCCTACAAGCTTCTTCGCCACACCCTTCACGGAAAACACGAAACATCGCGGAAAACTGACCACGCGAACAAAGGAGGAGAAGTTTTGAAAATAAAAGACCTCAGAGACGGAATGAAACGAATAGAAGTCGAAGCCAAAGTCATAGACAAACAAGCCCCACGCGAAGTCATGGCGAGATACAGAGACGTAGTACACAGAGTAGCCAACGCCACCATCAGCGACGACACAGGCAACATCAAACTAACCCTCTGGAACGACCAAATCGACCAAGTCAACGTCAACGACAACGTAAAAATCGAAAACGGCTACATCACGTCTTTCAGAGGCGAAATCCAACTCAACGTGGGCAGATATGGAAAACTAAGCGTCAACCCATGACACAGTCGAAAAAGTCCAAGTCAAGGAAGAAACGGTAAACTCAACGCGAGGTGAAAAAGATGGAATATGAAAGAAGAGAACGAAGGGGAGGCTACGGAGGAGGCTACGGAAGAAGAGAAGGAAGAGGCTTCGGTCCACGATTCCCACCCAAACCAGTCGAAATAGGCAAAGAATACGACGTAGAAATCCAAGAAACCAGCCGAAGAGGCGAAGGCATAGCCCGAATCAAAGGTCTAGTCGTCTTCGTACCCAACACCAAACCCGGAGATCATGTCAAAATACGCGTAACAAGAATAAGCCGAAGATTCTGCGAAGCCGAAGTTGTAGGCAAAGGCGAAGCAAAAGCAGAAGCCGAAACAGAAGAATCAGCAGGGGAAGCAGAAGAAGCAAGAGAGACCGAAGAGGCAAAGGAAGAAACCGAAGGCGAAGACGAAACTGAAACCGACACCGAAACCGAAACAATGTAACGTACCGAACGCTTGCCGAATCGAAATGCCTAAGAGCCGACTCAGCTACACCCAACCTGCTTATTTATTCATTTGTGTTTTTTCTCATTCAGCCTCTAAATCATCTGCACGTTGTACTCCTGCACACAAACGTTGAACCGAGGAACTGCCTTCCACTTCTTCTTAAACTCTTCCAGTCCTTGATTGCAGGCCCATCCGATGTCTAACCATTCGTATCCTTCTTGTTTGGCGTATAAGATTTCATTGTGCATTAGAAAATCCGCTAAAGAAGGATAGTCAAAGCAGAACCCAATCGGAGTAGCCATAGTGCCTCCAAGAAAATCAACAACATCAAATCCAATAAGCACATCGTTCAAGAAGACATTGAAAAGCCTCACCTCTGGACAGTTACCAACGTAATTGCCAAGTCTCAGAAAAAGCTGATAATCCCAAAGATTGTAGCGTCTTTTTGACACATGAAACGCGCAAACATAGGCGTGGGCAGGCGTCAACTCTCTGGCTACCTTCAGTCTGTAACCACGCCTTGCGGCATTATTCACGCGGTATCGCAGATCTTCATAAAGGCGACCTCGGAGCTGCTCATCAAAATCAGCGAGTTTGATCTGGTAATCTTTGTCAAAGAACACGTTGTCGCATAAGTACTCGCCTATCGCAAATTCTAGTTTTGCTGGCGACGATGCTACTATCTTTCTTGGTTCGAATCTAGCAATCGCGGCTTTGAGGCATTCGAGTCTATCAGCATTGTTCCCGTCGTGTCCTTTGAGTTCGAACAGTGTGACCCACAGCATCTTGCTCAGGGGATCATGGTAAATGAGGTAGGTGTCTTCGTAGATGTACGGGTCGCCGTAAACCTGTGAATTAAGCGTTATCAAATGCTCGTCAAAGCTTCCTCGTTTCTGATACCGAGGCACATCGATGTCTAAAAGTCGCTTCAACTCTTGAGGAACGCCTCATATTACAAAGCGTGGTGTGAGATAATTGTTTTAAATATCTTGTGGTTTTAGACCTCGAACAATCCAAACTTGAAGCAAAGGCTACCACAAGTCGGGAGTATTCCAGCTGGATTATTCTGAAGCTCAGCGCGTCTACTTCGTGGCGTAGAAAGCTTTTCATTCTGAAACAGCGCTCTTACTAATCTCAAATTTGAGCGGGATACAAAGAAATGGATAGAAAAGATTTCTTGAGCAAGCATGTAGTGCACATGCAACTCGAACCCGACATGACCGTTAACCAACTGATCGAGCAGTTCAAAAAATCGGGTTCCTTTGGTGCGGGAAGGCTGGCGTCTGCTTGTGACATCTTTGAGGAAATGGTTCGAGACGAGAAATGTACGATTTTCCTTGCGTTGGCAGGAGCTATGGTGCCGGCTGGTCTGCGTGCTACAATAGCCGACTTGATGAGAAGAAGACTGATTGACGCTCTGGTGAGCACAGGCGCGAATATGGTTCACGACTTGATTGAAGCAACTGGAGGGCACCATTATCAGGGACACTGGTTTGTTGACGATTATCTACTCTATAAATATCACATCTACCGCATCTATGATGTTTTCGTGCCTGAGGAAGACTTCGTTAAAATGGATGAAAGGCTGGTGAAGATGTTTGACGAGATCGCCGTGAAAACAAAGGGGAAACCGCTATCCACAAACGAACTTATGGGAGAAATCGGAAAAAGACTTGGAGACAAGAACTCCATCGTGCGCTCAGCGTACGAATCGAAAGTGCCGATTTTCCTTCCTGCTATGCGTGACTCGGAATTCGCTTACATTCACAGAGTGCATCAGAAAAGAAATGAAGCGAAGAGGGCGTTGATGGTAGACGCTTTTCGAGAAGTGCCCGAGTTACTGGAAATCACCGACCGGTCTGAAAGTTTAGGCATGATCTGCTTGGGAGGAGGTGTGCCCCGCAACTCAGTTCAGCATGCTGCACTAATGACAGGTAAAGGTTTAGATTATTCAATTGTCATTACAACTGACCGCCCTGAGCCTGGAGGCTTGTCTGGCTCAACTATAGAAGAGACGATAAGTTGGGGCAAGGTGAAACTCAAAGCTGGCAAGGTTATGGTGATAAGCGACGCGTTGATTGCCTTTCCGCTGATGACAGCTGCTGTCCTAGAGCGGCTTGGAGAGAATTTTCATAGAAAAGGAAATCCGTGATTTGAAGGATGTGAACTTATGACTAAAACAGCTGGACGGGTGCGCAAAGTCTGCGGCAACTGTCGCTATCACAACACGTATGAATATCCTGACAAAGTATTCTGTTTCAGTAGATTTGCAGATCGGAAGAACTCTATTGTTTCTATTCTCTTTCGTTGCGATGAATGGGAGAACAAGTTGCAGGACTGTTACTGTCTTGATGACTACTTGAAGCACAAGAAAGGCTCTAAGTGAGAAGCTGCAAAGGAGTGCGAATCGAAGATGACCCGTTTTAGGCGGCTGCCTTTTTCCTTCGTCTTCTAGCAGGCTTGGGCTTTTCTTCTGCAGTCGCTTCCATCGGCGCAGGTTGCACTGTTTCTTCTCGTGCAGCAACAACTGGTGGAGAGGGTTCGGACGGTTGTGGTGGGGCAGGTTCGGGTGAAACTGAAACCTCCTCGACTGGCGTTGGAGGAGGTGGTGGAGCAGCGGGCTCCATGGTTTCCTCTGCCGTGGGTGTTGGTTCTGCAACAGGAATAGTTGGAGTTGGTGCTGGCACTGGTTGGGGTGGCATCATAGCTTTCGGTCTCGCCGAGTAGCCTACTGCAGCTGCTATTATGCCTATCATGAGGAAGACAACTGTAACGGTTATTCCAGACGCTGCGTTAGTTCCTGTAATCTCGTAGCCTTTAACCATGCCTGCAGCGAAAACTGCTGCCAATAGGAAGCATATTACTGCGACGCCGTAAAGTCCGTAATCAGATCTCATCTTTCTCTTTTCTCCTAGGTCTCTTGTAAGTTCAACGTAACGATCTTAAATAATTTTCCCAAGCAGCTAGTGGCTTTGCCCAGTTAGCGTGCTAGCCTTTGAGTATAGCCTCCCAAATGCCGAATCCCCCGACCGTCTCGGGTCTTTCAACTGGATTGTACCAGCGCTGTTTTGTGCCAATTTTCGCTCTCATCTTCCATTTAAAGGGTTTGGGTTCTTCTTCTATTCTCCCAAGCAATACTTCGATTCTGCTCCTGATTTCTGCAAGTTCCTCTGCCTTCATATTGTCTGGGTTGATTTTCACTTCCGCTCCGAACTTCTCTATTTCGGAAGCTAGTTTGTTGATTCTCTTCAGATTAGTTGTGACTGTGTACCAAAATCCCCAGTCTTCTGACAGCAGTTTAGCTATGTAGCTGGCGTCAATGCTTTCCTTGTTCTGTTTTTCTTCAACTGTGTGAGCCTTAAATAGAAGCAGGCAGTCTTTCAAGTCTTTGATGCTGAAAGCCTCCCATATTTGCAGCTTCTCAAGGAGTATATCGGTCACTGTGACTGTAGGATAGTCGAGCTCCAGTCTGCCGACGAATTCTACAGGGTGATTTGCCACCAGTAGTTTGTCGAAGAACACGTCCACGTAGAACCAGCCTTTCGGGTGGTAATATATTTGTCTCTCGGATGCTGCTGATGAGAGGGTTGCCCTTCTCTTCGCGTATCCCATGTCACTAAAGAATTCCTTAACCCCTTCTCTGCTCCTTCTATAAGACATAAAATCTATATCGCTGTATTCTTGACCTGCAATGACGTCAGTTCCTGTTCTACCGAGTTTCTCTGCGAAGTCTCGGAATTCTTGGCAGTGGAATGCTACTCCTAGACCGCCTAGAATTCTGAGCGTTAAGCCCTTGCTCTGAGCAATTTCAACTATTCGTTCTGCTTCTCGAAGAAAAACTTCGGTTGGGACTATCCCATTCCATTCTGCAGGTAATTCTCTTTTGATTTCCTTATCCAACAGCCATGCCGTTGGCACGGACTGTTCCCCCTTCAACCTTCTATTCGCTGAAGCTTAAGAATCTCGTTGCCTTTTAGCTCTATGAGAAACGCTCTCAGGATTCCTTCAGCGTACTCGCTTCCAGGGTTAACACAGTAAGTCTTGCCGATTCTCATGGAGCCTGATGACTCGTGTATATGCCCGTGTAACCCGAGTAAAGGCTGATACTTCTCAATCATCTTTCTGACTGCTTTTGAACCAACTGGAACCATGATAACGCGTCCACCCTGAATCATCGGGTTCAGGTCTTTGTCCAGCAATGGAGCTTCGTCGAGTTTGGATTCGAGAGGCGGAGCGTGAAAGTTGAATATAGCAGAGCTCATGTCCTTGACCTGAGAAATGTACCTCTCAAGTCTAGCTTCCAGCTTATCGTCGTCTTCTTCTCGTGCTGTTTTCCATGGACTTGGGTTTACCCATCCTGTGCTTATCATTTCATGCATGTCATCAATGTTTATCACTTTGGCTTCAGCGTTGATCACGTCTTTGTGTTCTTGGATCACGTCGTCTACGAGAGTTCTGTCGTCGTTTCCTGGACAAACAATCACTTGCGTTTCACTTGGAAGCTTCTGGCTGATGATGCTGAACCAGTTTCTCAACGTTGAGGTCATGACTTTGTGGAAGGCTTCGTCCACTTTTGCTGGATTCTGCCTCATCTCTTCATACTCTCCTTCAGTGGTCTGGTAAGGGTAGTAGCCTATCCCGCGAATGTCTTTGAAGGCTCTTTCCAATTCGTCTGAGTTTATCGTATGTGTCTTCTTCATGAGGTAATAGTTGTATTTTCCGTCGCTTCTCTCTATTACAGGAACTATCATCTTCCCTGTAAGATCTCCTCCGCAGATAGCTATGTTTACATTCAACATTGCTGAGGCGTTCAGGAATTTCCTCCACGCGCCTTCTGACCCATGCATATCAGTGGCGAAAAGGATTCTTGTCTTGGCTTCTTTTTTCCTTCTCAGTAGAAATGTCAATCAAATCGTTCCTGATTCTGTCTTTCAGTATATTAGAAGGATTGGAGACATATTTAAGTTTAGAATTTTGAGGAAAGGCTTAAATTCGGTCCGAGTTAAGAAATGAAGGTTTGGTGAATAAAACACATGGGAAAAGAAAAGCCTGCACTGTTCGCTAGAGAGGCTACTGGATTAGTGAGGGAGATCGGCTTCACACTCGGTGTCATGATTATCCTGACCCATGTCATCGGCTTAGGCTGGCAAAGACGAGTCTTCCAATACAGTGGACCCGCACCTATGCCTACCAACGAAATGCCCCTTGGTCTTCCAGCGATGTTCTGGGCTTTCTTCGTCTGCGGCATAATCGTGCTCATCACAGGTTACGCCGCCGGCTACGTTTCAGCTGCAATGCCACGATCTGGCGGCGGATACGTCACGATTTCAAGGGTAACCCATCCGATTGTAGGCTACATGGGCGGTTGGCTGATGTATCTGGCCGAAGCCTTTTCCTACGGATTAATCGGGGTAGATGTGATGTGGGCAATCGGAGTATTCTATAGTATCGCCGCAGCACCACAAGGGCTATCTCTTGACCCAAGCGTGCAGTTTCTGGGCGGTCTTGTAATAGTCTGGGGATTTGCAATCCTCGCTCTGTTAGGGACAAGAATGTACGGCAGACTCCTTCAGGTAATGTTCTACATACCAGCAGCAATCACAGTGTTGTTCTTCGCAATGTGGATAGCAGGTGCAATGAATCCCAGCGTTGTCGCCGATGGAGTTGAGAAAGCTTTGGGGGCGCCGCCCTCGACGTTCATGGATGTCGCTCGCGCCACGGGAATGACCGGAAGTGCTGTAGGCTTCTTTGACGCCTTCTCATATGCGCTTCCTGGAGCGTTTTGGGCTTACATGGGATGGTATGCAACCACTTTCCTTGCAGGCGAGGTGAAAGAGGCGAACAAGAAGCTGCCAATGGTTCTTTTGACATCAGGCCTCATCATAATGGTGGTTTACCTGCTGGCTACGTCGCTTTCAGCAATCTCTGCTCTTAACGTGTATTCTTGGACTGATCCTGCTACAGGCAACAAGTGGAGCTTTTTCCAAGCTTACGGTTGGCTGAGCAATTATGGTGATAATCTTAGTGCAGCCCAAATACTGATGCGTGATGCCGCGATTCCTAATTTCCAAGAGGCATGGAGCACAGGTATCGCATCTTTCACTGCTCAAGGAATGGGCTTAGGAGCGATTTCATGGATAATCGCCGTAGGTGGTGTATTTTGGCTACTCAACGACATTCCCCCCTTCCTGCTTGTTGCTTCTAGAACGTTCTTCGCCATGTCATTTGACAGAATGATGCCTGAAAGATTCGCTTATGTCAGCGAAAGATGGCATGCTCCGGTGTGGTCGATAATAATTACTGCAGTTTTCGCCATCCCAGCATGCATGGTTGAGGCAGGTTTTCCTGAATGGGCACCAGATTACCTGAAGTTTGCCGGAGTAGTTGGGACCGACATATTTGACGCACTTTTCCTAACGCTGTTCTGTGTGTCTTGCATGTTGCTTCCATTAGAGAGAAGAGACATCTACGACAGGGCTGCTGTCAAGCATTCGGTAGGCTTCATTGTTCTCTTGGGCTTCGTAGCGACGCTAGGAGGATCCTTCTGCCTGTACATCTTCATTCAACAATCGCCTTGGATTTGGTCGCTCTTTACCTCAGGGGCAGAAACAGCTGATATAGTAAGTTCAGTCAGCTTGATTGGTACAATCTTAGCTGGGCTACTGCTTTACATCGGCTTTATGTACCGAAACTCCACCAAAGGGGTCGACATGCGAACCCTATATATAAACATCCCACCAGAATAGCCGCTAGAAATATCCTCCCCCTTTTTTGTTTTTCTAATATTGATGCTAATACAAAGGTTTCAAACATGCATGAGCTAGACTTCATCACAGACATGGTTGAGGAGAGACTCGTCAAGGGAAACCTACGATGGTTAGCCAATTTTAATGAAATTCGGAGAGATTATACTGTAGGCGATGTGACGTTTCCACTGTACGCTTCAGGAAGCCTGCAGGAAAAAGGTTTTCTGCTGTCAAGAGTCTTCTCGGCCTTGGTAACGCCGAAATACAAAGTCCACTTTCTACTGTGCACAAGCCCAGATATTGACTCTAAATTTCTAAGAAAAATTGTCCTGTTAATTGAAGGCAGATTCGGCGCAGACGATTGGGTGTTCCTAGGATTGGTTCAAAGCCAGCCGATTGGAAAAGGCACAAAAGAGACTGTGGAGGATGTAACTGAAAAGAATGTAGGTATAGCCTTTTACAGCTTGGCTTCGAAGGAGATAGTCTCATCTAACAATGTGCTTGGGCGAAATCTCTCAAAACAACTCAAGCTGACTGAAACTAGATTCGAGACGTTTGACTGGCTCAACTATGTGAAAAGCTTCACTATGATATTTGTGTTGGGTACCTTAATGTTAATCGTTCTCTTCATCTCAGGACTACGACAGACGATTCAGCCTCTAACCCTGTTATTGATGGCTGTTTTTTCTTTGATAATAGGTTACCGTATTTACAAGACACGTTATCACGTAACGTTAACGCTGACCAGCAGAGGCTTTCAGCTTCGAACGGGTCAGAAGACAACTCAGGGCAAGTGGTCAGATTATACAGATGTGGCAATATACGTGACTCCGAGCTTGGAAACGTGTTTGAGGCTCTATTCAGCAAAAGAGACGTTTGACATGCCCTTGTCACGAGTGAGCTTGTCCAGAAGAGAGGCTTACGACGCAGTTAGGGAGCTGGTAAAGAAAAGAGTGGAGCGTTACTGAATAGTCGGGGTTTCGACAGCTGTGTCCCACCAAGGTTTGTCCCATTTTTTGTCGATATTAGGCAGGGTTTTCAGGAGGGTTTGAATCCTATCTGCAACTGTGGCAGCATCAGTCTTCTTCATCCATCTGGCTAATGTTTCCGGTTTTTCTGCTAGATTTCGGAGGTTCAACGTGATTGTCAAGGCGGTCTTGGTGTCTTTCTCCAATGCTTTTTTCATTCTGTCAGGGTCGATTTCTTCGTTTCCTTTTCCTATTGGGTGGTCCAAGAAGATTGCGCAGACGTCCTTCACGTCTTTTTCTTCCATTCCGAGAACAACCTTGTCTTCTGCGTAGTAGGGGTATGGTAGGATTCTGTATTCGCAGTTGCATGCTTCAAGTTCTTTGATTTTTTCTTTTGGATAGTCCATGATGAACTGGGCTTTTGACATTATGAGGTTTTCTAAGCCGATTGTGTAGAGATTTTCATTGTTTCTTTCGAACGCTTCTTCAACGTTTACCTTGTGCCTTAAGCTTATGGAGTCGCAGAAAACGTCAAGAGAGGTCACTGTTGGCATCCCTTGTTCATCGATGCCGTTGATTGTTCTGATTCGGTATCTTTCTCCTTGGCGCATTGCGTTGAAGATCGTGTCGCTCTTTGTTCTGAATGATTTGTAGCATGTTCCAAACGCGTTTTCCATGCCCAGCATTAGCCTGCAGAAGTCTGCTCCTTGTTTCTTTGGAACTATGAAGTCTGTGTCCTTTATGCCTCTTGTTAGGGGGCTGTCGCCGTTGGCGTGTTGGCAGTGGATTTTCACGGCGGCTCCGCCGAACAGAA
>Ga0315306_10000672_pt1 | contig 16465 bp, 16 predicted proteins | sample TDP1_MG_FD_203803 | JGI IMG/M metagenome (GOLD analysis project Ga0315306, IMG submission 203803) | Freshwater sediment microbial communities from Lake Towuti, South Sulawesi, Indonesia - TDP1 | ecosystem: Environmental > Aquatic > Freshwater > Lake > Sediment | place: Indonesia: South Sulawesi... | reverse complement strand
TCAGAATCAAAGAAGGCTCCATGGAACGGTCTATACCATTCATGGATGAGGACTCAATAACAGCAGCTGTTGAGGCTGGAAAACTCGCGTTAATACATTCGGGAGTAGACCCCGCACTAGTTGGTAAGATATACGTGGGCTCCGAATCCAATCCATATGCGGTTAAGCCAATCGCTTCCAAAGTTGCCCAAGTTTTAAAGCTCGGCGAAGAAGAGAAATGTGACGGTGTTCAAGGCGTAGATGCTGTTGACACAGAGTTTGCGTGCAAGGCTGCTACAAGCATGTTCAAAGATGCCGCCGCGCTTACATACTATCCTAATGCTCGCATACCCTACACAATGGTAATAGGCACAGACAATTCTCAAGCTGCTCCAAGAGAAGAACTCGGAGGCGAATTAGACTTCTTCGTCGGCTACGGTGCTTCGGCTTTCATCTTTGGCATGCACGATATCATAGCTGAACTAGAAGCATGGTATTCCTGCACATCTGACACACCAGACTTCTGGAGAAGAGACCTAGAACCCTACCCAAGACATGGAGGACGATACACTGGCGAACCAGCCTACTTCAAGCACATTGCAAAGTCAGCTAAAAAGCTAATGGAAAAACTGCGTCTTCAACCAAGCGATTTAGACTATTTTGTTTGTCATCAACCAAACATTCGCTTTCCAATCAAAATTGCAACAGAACTCGGGTTCAAAGAAGAACAATACATTGATGGACTGCAGGTTGCAAAATTTGGCAACACATATTCAGGTGCATCCCCACTAGGTTTAGCAGCAATTCTAGATAAGGCAAAACCCAACCAAAGAATTCTTGTTGCCAGTTACGGTTCCGGAGCAGGCAGTGACGCATACTACCTAATAACGACAAGCCAAATAGGAGATAAGCGAAAGCGTCAGAAATTCACAGCTCAGTATCAAGCTCAAAACAAATACGTTGAGTATGTGGACTATAGCATGTATAGAAGATTCAAGGTTGGGCTATAATTAAATAGGGGTTATTCGAACTAAACCGTCATCAATATAAAGTAGAAAAGCATGTATGGAAAGGCAAAAGGAGATATTGAATCAATGATTATGAAAGACGTATTAAAAGTCATTTATTCACCTGTCAAAGCTTTCGAATCAATTGTCAAAAAGCCCGATATTAAGGGACCATTCATAATTTTAGCCCTAATCATGATATGCGCCGCGATTGAACAGTATGCTTTTGCTTCAAGAATATTTCTTACAGATAGAGACCCTAAAAATGACGAATGGACAGAACCATCTTCCCTTCATTTATGGAAATCAAATGGAAGCCTATCAGCCGTCAATGTTACATTTGCAGGTGACCCTTTGCGTGACGACCATTGTATGAGATCTGAGGTTTCAAATGAGGCAACTATCTGGATGAACATAACCAATATTGGGTCGTTTAATTGTTCGGGAGAAGAAGGTTATAAGAGTCTATCATTCTGGTTGAACTGGACCAATCATTTAGGAAATTCTCCAAACAGTAGTTCCACGTTAAGATTGTTCTCCACGGACAAGAGCCAGTATTTTGAGTATAACCTGACTGATTTAATCTCAAAACCCGCTTGGGGATGGAGTATCCCTGTATCAGGGGTTAGTTTAAATAGCCAAGTTTGGGTTTCAGTCAATTCTCCAATTTGGGGAAACATAACGGGATTAGAATTTATGTTGAAATGGTCTGAAAAAGCGAATCTAACAATGAGTATCAATGGTTTATACTTTTTGAAGAAACCGTTTTCTTATCTTACGACCCAGTCTTTTGGTAGTGATACTATCAGCTCTATGGTCTTAGGCACTTTGATTGGCTTCTTTCTTTTATGGATAGCATATACAGGATCTTTTTATGTTATCTCGTGGGTATCGCGTCAGAAAATTGGTTCGTTCCGGTCATTATTTCTCACACTTGGACATGCGTTTGCTGTTGGAACAGTTGGGATTCTTGTTAGAGCAATAATGTATCTGAGTCTTCCAGCGTTGGGTCTTCCATTCGGTTCGTGGGCACAGGCAACAGATGCTGATTCAGTCAATGCGGGCTTAATGGTAGAAAGTTATTGGTATCCAAATCTAGCATATTCACTTATACCTATCGCTAGTATAGTTCTTGACATATGGATTGTTGCACTTTGTGCAATCTCTATTCGTGCGTTAGGTGGGCTTTCATGGAAGAGAGCTGCCGTGTATGCTGCTGTCGCATACTTCATTAAAATGTTCCTGTTCTCTTATTATTCTTTGATATAACCTCTTGCTTCCTAAGGTCCGCAGGTTGAAGACTCAGAAATGCAGATAACGCATCGGTGAATGTCAATTGTTGGATCTGACCGCTTGCATAATTTGCACATGAGTCTTTTTCGTCTAATAGCTCTGCAAGCTGTGCAAAAGTATTTTATGAGTTCGCTTCTTGACATGTTCTGGTTGGCTAATGATAAGCACATTTCTTTAATGATTACTTGGATTTCGTCTATTTTTTCAACTTGTAAAACCGCGCCTCTCACATGTCTAGCATACTTGCTCACGGCGGTTTGTGTAATTCCTAAAAGTTTTGCAATATCAGTTTGTTTGAGCCCATATGATTGTGTTAGTTCTTTCGCTATATACGCTCTCAAAGATGGAATGACCGATTTCACTGCGATTTCGCATGGTATTGACAATTGTGTTTTCGCTCCGTTCTCTGATTGTGTGCAGAAACCTATATAAGTATGACGTACGTCATTAATATATGACGTATGTCATAAAGTTTCACGGGACCTTACATGACTTCTCAGATAAGTTTGCAACAACTAGCAAATACCACTAAAGAAAAGAATAACTTTACCCAGATCATTAACCAAATCGAAAACCGCTGCCATAACTGCAAACCCTTGTCTCCAATGAGTTGCATCGAACAATGCGAAATATGGAAAATGAAAAATGAGTTCTTGAAAATCGGCGAGTTCTTAAGTCAAGGCAACCATCTATCTGAACTGTTTAACGCCGTAAAAAATGTGAGACGCCTAAAAATCTTAGATATAGTTTCCACAGTGCCATGCGACATAAAGGAACTGCAAAAACGCCTGAAAAACAGTGGATATTATCACAGTTGTAGCACAATAAGCGAATATCTTGAACCCTTGTTGAAGAATGGGCTCGTTAAGAAAGAGGGCAACCGATATACGTCAACTCTGTATGGCAGACAAATCAACGCCATGCTTAAAGGGCTTACGCTGGAAAATGCTCTGCCGAAACATTCTGGTTGTTATGAAGAATTTGTTCTAAGAGAGTTGTTACATGGAGCAAAATCCTATGAAGAACTGGCAAAATCTGTCCCAAGCCTCGCTAGAGTGCTAAAAAGGCTTCAAGAAGAAGGGCTGATCACTAAGAAACGGTCTGCCGATCAGGTATTCTATTTCAAGACTAAAAGAAGATTCAATGAAAGACTTTCTCCCACAGAAAGAAAAGTTCTCACTGCCATTTCGGAAGCAGGCATCTCTGCTAGACAACTTTCCAAACTAGTCGGCATCAATCTTAGAAGGACCTACAAGTATTTACGTAGACTTGGAGACAAGCAACTGATCTTCAACAAGAATGTGCCACTAACTTATGAGCTTACAGATTCTGGGAAAGAAGTTGCCAATTTCTTAGATGAGCTAGCGATGTTTATTTCATCTACTTCAAATCTTTCAGCGTTAAATTCAGGAAATAACAACTAATCTTCTAGGCATTTTTGTGGCCGAAGGAAGCTTTATTCTTATTATGGATGATTCATTCATAAAGTCAAAGAAGTCGAAAGTCAAAATCATAATTTGATCATGATATGGCACTGCCTTTGCCTCTGTATAGGTCTCATAACAGAAACCAAAGAAAACGATAAAACATTTTACATTCTCACTGACAAAGGCATAGACTTCCTAAAAGAATTTGGCAGAATTGAAAGATTTGCAGAGGCTTTTGGCATAGCAATCTAGAAAGTAGACCAAAAACATAAAGAGTGCTGCTTCTTATCTTTCTTGTTCCAAAATGGTGACGCTCGTTGATAATTGCGGTCATTGGAAGCCGTGAATCTGGTAAAACAACAGCCATAGAAACCATAATTCAAGGACTAACAAAGAGAGGACGAAAAGTTGCTGCGATAAAGCATATTTCAGAAGATGATTTCACGATGGATACTGAACAGAAAGATACGTGGAGATACACTAAAGCAGGAGCCCAAACCATCGCCGCCGTGGCGCCAAATGAAATAGCCATAATCAAGAAAGTTGACACAACAAAATTCACTTTGGACCAAATCACAGAAATATTCGAAAACAACTTTGACCTGCTAATTCTTGAAGGCTTTAGAAAACTGGTTGAAAAAGAGGGTGATGTCCAAAAAATCATTGCAGCTAAAACAATGAGAGAAGTGTTAGACGCGTCAAAACGTTTCAAGCCTATACTAGCCTTTGTCGGCCCTCTTCCATCTCAAGCAACAAAGCTAAAAATTCCCTACATTAATCCGTTTAAGGAGCCAGATAAATTAGTTAACTTAATTAACGAAAAACTCGAAGCCTAAATCAGAACGCTTGAAAAGAAAGTTTGAAAGCCCTATCCCCCTATTTTTGGGGCTTGGAGACTTTGCCTGAAGAGAAAGGAGAGTTTTCCGGTAAAATTAAGGGGAAAACTAGCTTCATTCTCCAAGCCTTTCCAATTAGGGGTTTATGCCTATAGGGCTTTGAATGCTTCGAACCATTGGTTATACATCTCTAACATTTTTGGTGACACACTTGACTTCCTTTCTTCAAGTATGTGTTTGAAGTCATCCATGGACAGGTGTCTTGGTTGAGCTTTTTTATTGTTTGCTTGACCTGATTCAAAGAATTCTCCTATGACCTTGAGATGTGCTGACTGGCACATGTCACGTATGTCACTTCCAGAGAAACCTTCAGATAGGCTAGCTAATTTATGCAAGTCGACATCAGATTCTAGATGCAAGTTAGTCGTATACTGCTTGAACATGCTTAAACGTGAATGATGGTCTGGAAGCGGGACAAGAATTCTCTTCTGAAATCTCCTTATGAAAGGCCAGTCTAAATCCCATGGCTTGTTTGTGGCACCTATAACATAAACATGAATATTCCTACCCTTGTCTATGACACCATCCATTTCTTTAAGAAACTGATTTCGCACTCTAGTTTCTCCGCCGACTTCGTTAGAATGCACTCCAATTAATGAATCTAATTCATCGATGAAAACTATTGCTGGACGCCCATTGTCAGCAGACTTCCTTGCCGAATTGAAAAGCCTAGCCACGTTTTGCTCAGCTTCGCCAAGCCACTTCGACATTATGGACGCAGCATCGACGGAAATGAAATTGGCATCAATCTCCGTAGCCACCGCAGCTGCCAGAAGGGTTTTTCCGCAGCCAGGTGGTCCGAAAAGGAGAATTCCTCTAGGCCATCCTAGTGGGAAGAGATCTGGTCTTGAAACAGGATATACGATTGCTTCTTTAACTGCTCTTTTGGCGGCTTCTAGACCTACCACTTCATCCCATTTTACACATGGCTTTTCTTTCAGAACGAGTTCGTCATAGCTTGCTTTGTCAAGTTTTTGTGGTGTTTCAGTTGTGCCGCCTGATTGTGTTTCGCCGACGGGTTCTGCTGGGCTACCGATTTGCAAGACTTTTATTCTCTCTTGGTATGCCATGGCTCTTTGAATGTAGACTTGATTTAGTCCATAGTCTGGGTATAGGTGAACTAGTTTTAGAAGGGTTTCTATGGCTTTCTGATACATAGTGATAGCCATTCCACGTGCTCCTTGCCTATCAAGTCTGATGGCTTCCATTGCGTGGGCGGTTGCTAGTTTTTCAAGTTCCTGATAAGCACTCATAGAGTCACCTTTGAATTTCTACTTTACCTTGTGAACCCAATTTTTCAAGCGTTTCCACAACCTCTTTTGGTGAAACATTCAATGCGAACGCACATTTCATAATGTCCACTCGTCCCTCATGCTTCTGGGCATATTCCAAAATCATATCTTCTAACGATGAGGAACGTTTTAACATTAAAGAAAGACGTTGTAGTTCCACATAAGTCTTGGAAGTCTGGTCTTGGTCACTTTCAACTGTTGAGGAACAGCCAGCAGCAAGCGCAACCATTTGTGTCACATTCTTTGCAGGCTCAACTTCCTTTGGCGTAGAAACAGAAATTGGTGGCTCAGGAAGCTTTTCCGCTGTCTTTTGCTGCAGATACTCAGAAACTTCTTTGAGTATTTCTTCGCTTGCAGGTGTCTTTACTTCTTGTGCGATTGGTTCGGTAGTAGAAATCTTCGAAATGGCCAATGCTTCACTGATGCTTTCGTTTACTTGGTCCATCTCGTATGCCATGTCTGGCATAACCTTGTCTAGGCATTGAGCTACACCTTGGAGCAATTTGAGTGCAGGCTTTAGTTCACCGAGGAGACCATTTAACTCCTTGATTGTTTCAAGCCTTAGTATGACGCGTTCGATTACGATTTGAGTCTGCGAAATAGTGTTTAACAGTTTTCTAATTTCAGCCAACTCGTTCGCGAAGATTAAAGCACGTTCATTGTTGTGATTCCTAATCGCTATGACACAAGTTTCGAAAAGAATTCTGTCTCTTTCGCGCAACCTCACAATGACCTGTTCAAGTCTGACTCGCTGAACTTTCAGTTTATAGATTGCCTGAAAAATTGCATCTCCAACTTCCGGAGGGCGTCGAAAGAGGCTCTTAAACACAGTCCCTGCGCACTCTTCAGGTTTTAGGGACTTGGTTTAGTCACAGGTTTAACATGGACAACTGATGGAGGCTCTGGAAGAGAAGTAGTAGGGACAGGTGGAGGCGCTGGGGTTGTTTCCTTTTGGCTCTTAGCTTCGGTTTCCGTGATAGGTTTATCGCCAAGCAGCATGTTTGAGAGTGTGGCTCTCATAGATTGAAGATCGGCTTTCTCTGAGATTGATTGCTTTAAGCCTTCTTGTATAATTAGCATGGAAGTTTGATATGATTTGTCGTCGATTCTGCCAATTTCACGTTCAATCTCCAAGTTTACAAGTGCAGAATTCAAATCTTTGATTTGATTGTCGCATCTGTTGATTTCTTTGTCTATTTCGTCAATGATTGATCTTGCTTCTGTCTTCAACTGATTTAAAGCAACTTCAAAACTTTTGTGAAAACTGTCAACTATGTCCACGGAAATTTTTTTCTTTTCCACAAGTTCGTTTAATGCTTGATCTTTTCGCCATACAAGTGGTATTTCGTCACAAAGCGACTTTACCTTCAGTTTAAGTGGCGGCAGAAAAATTAGGCTATCATCAAGTATCTTGAAGTGTTCACTGGAATAGCGTGAAAATTCTCCGTCTCCGTGTTTCACAAATATGCTGTCTACACGTCCGTTTGGGCTAACTATAAATGAAGCTATTTGTCCGATTTGGCGACCATACTCATCTTTTACTGATTTGCCAATAAAGAGAAGGGGGTTGGAAGAGGGTTTAGACATACATACTCCCTTCCTATTCTATGTCCCTGTAGCCTTATGCCTCTGTTGGAGCCGCCTCGCCTAAACTTGGCAGTCCTGCAGGCAACTCTGGGAATTTCTCTTTGATCCTTTGTTCTGCAACTGTCGCTGCTTCATTCAATATTTTCTGAGCGTCTTCATTTGCTGACTCAAAGTTTATTGTTAGTCCTGTGCTTTGGCCCGCGTCAATAATTATTCCATTGAGTAGGTTTCCAATTGATCCCAGTTCCTTTTCTGCTTCTGGAAATATGGTAGACATTCCTGTTCTGACGTTACGCAAGACGCTTACGGCTGGAGCCAGGGTGGAAACGACATCCCCAAGTTCGGAGACTGTCCTTAACCTGAGCACAATTTGTTCCAAAGCAAGTCTTGCGTGCATAATCATTTTTTCCATTTTTCTAATCTCTGCTAGTTCGTTGGCAAATACGTTGGCGCGGGGCATGTCGTGCTTTGAGTAGGCGTCCACGATGCGGGCAAATATTGATTTGTCTCGCTCTGAGAAGCGCTCACTTGCCTTATCTAATCTCTGAACCTGCAGTTCGATGCGTCTCACTGCAAAATCAAGTCGTGGCTTCAATGGTCCTTGAGGGCGAACGGCTTCCTTAATTTTTGAAGTAATTGGTGGTTGGTCTTGTCTATCTTCCCATCTTTTTGCAAATTTTTCGGACAAATTATATTCCTCCGAAGTGATGGAGATTCAGAGCGTATTATTACATTATTAACATGCAGGAAATATTCGGGCATATATGTAGAGATATATTCGCGTTTAGTCGTTGCTTTACACTTTAAATTCCATATGCAAAGACGCTCAAGTCTGAATTGGTCAATTAGACATAATTATGTAAGTTAAACTAAAAAAGCACTAGAATAGAAAGGATAGCGCATAAGGTAGCCTAAAGGTGACTGCAATGAGTGAAAGAATAAAAATATTGGGAATCTTTGCCATTTTAGGCTTTGTCGCTGGAATTTTAGCGAATGTTGCCTATCACACGGTGATTCCTGCGATTCTAGCAGCATTTCCGAACATAATTTCCGCTGAGTGGCTGCTTTCAGGGTTTGTCGGGATGATACTTACATTGCTCGTGTTGGCTATTTGGGCATACTTCGGCGAAAGACCAAGGAAAATAGAATAAGTGTCTAGATTCCAGCGTACTCCCTTCTTTTTAATAGTGTAAACCAGATAAGATTTCTATAGAGCCTAGCCTTGGTTCAGAAGTTTTGCGACAAAGAATCCGTTGCAGTCATGAAGATGCGGGTATAGTCTCTGGCATTTTATTTGTCCTCTAAATCCTGTTGAGCCTATTGTGGGCAAGGTTTCAGCTAGTGTGAATTCTGGATGCCATTTCAGGAATTTTTCAATTAATATTTCATTTTCTTCTAAAGTAATGCTACAAGTGGAGTAGACTATGGTACCGCCTCCTTTCACGTATTCTTTGGATTGGTTGAGCATTTCCCACTGCACTTTAGCCATGTTCTCTGCGGACTTTTCTGTGAGTCGCCATTTTGCGGAAGGTGTTCTGCTGAACATGCCTGTGCCCGTGCAAGGTGGGTCTAAGATTACTATATCTGCTGATGTGGTCAGGGGCAGGGGTTTTCTCGCGTCTGCAACTATTGGCACAGCGATTTCTGCGCCCATGCGTTTTACTTGTTTTTCCCATGTTTTCATTCTTCTTTGTGAATAGTCGACTGAGTGGATGATGCCTTTATTATTCATTAGTTGGGCTATGTGAGTTGTTTTTGCTCCTGGGGCAGCACACAAGTCTAGGATTGTCATGCCGCTTTGTGGGTTTGCGATTTCTGTGGCGAGGCAGCTTGCTCTGTCTTGTATGTAAAACAGTCCTTGGCTGAAACTTTTGGTTCTTGTAAGCGCTTGTTTGCTTCTAAGCACCTTATATACGTGTCGTAGTTTTTCGTCTTTTTCTAAGAAGACTTTCTCGTTTGCTAACTCTTTAACCGCCTCTTCTTCTGATGCTTTGAGTGTGTTTATTCTTATGTATGTGGGTTTAGGTCTTGCCGATTCTTCTAAGAGGGTTAGAGTTTCTTTTCTTCCGAACAGTTTGAAGCAGTATTTTACAAACCATGTAGGATGATAGGTCTGTAAGGCGGTTTTTTCTTCATCTCCTAATCCCTCCAAGAGATGGCTAGGGTTTGTGGTCAATATATGTCCTAATATTTCTTCGATTTCCTGAAAACTGCGCCACCCTAGGATTGAGCGTCCCATTTGCGCAATGTTTACGGCTTTTTCAAAATCCTGTTTTACTATTTTTGTTTGGTAGGTGTATAGTCGTAGAAACGCTTTCAGTCCTAAGGTCAAATCGTTTAGTGAACGAGGTTTCAGAAGTGAGTTTATGATGTGGTCGATGAAGTTTTGTTTTCGGATTGTTTCGTATATTACTTTGTGTGCTAGGCGGATTGTCTTTGCATCTTCTATGACTAGTTGTTTTGCTGTTTTGTCTAGTGCTAGGCGTTCGTTCAGTCTTTTAAGTTCTATCCAGCTTAAGGTTTCGATGGCAAGAGTCCAAGCATCTTTCAGCACTTTCAATGACCAGTCATGAATGGAAATGAAGGGTTATAAAAAGCATATATTTGGATTAGTTTCGCAGTGAACCGAGCGCTAGGTTCTATTCTCTTTTTTCAACAATTATCTTACATTTTGTAGCCAAAGCAGCTATCACACCTAAAGCCGCAAGCCACGGAGCAAGAACAGCGCCTACAACTCCCACAGTAGCGGGCATTTCAAGCAACACTCTTCCCTTTTCATCCTTAACAATTATTCTAGTAATATTTCCCTCGTGAAGTATCTCCTTAATCCTCTCGATAAGGTCATCAGCGGAAACCGAAATCTCTTCTTTGACAATTTTGGCAACTGCAACTCCACAAGCATAACAGAATTTGTCATCTTCCTTCAATTTGGCTCCACATTTCGCACAGTATGTCAAATCTCTTTCACCTTTTTGGGAAAGGTGAGTTTTAGCTACTCTTAAAAACTTTATGACACACTCACAACCGAAGAAGAGTGTGAGAAAAATAAAAGAGTGAAATATCTCTTAGTAAATATCTGACAGGACTGAAAGAAATGTCAAAAAGCCGTCTAGATGACTTCTTTACTAGAGACAAAGCAACGAAAGAGGAGCCAAAGGCATCGTCACCTTCAAAAACCGAAGCATATAAAGAAGAAGAAAAACCTTCTCAAACTGTCATTCTGAAAAATTTGCCGTTTTCATATTTCGTATCCGCCACATACGACGGCAAAAGAGGCTCAGCCCTAATCAAACTATACGACCCTAAAAACGAAAAAATCATTCTTTGGCACGACACAACTGGACACAAACCCTACTTACTAACAAATCTTTCACCATTAGACCTTGAAAAAATCGAACGCCTAACATCACACCGTGGATTCGACCACTTCGAGTTAGTGGAAAAATATGATCCACTTCTAGAAAGAAAAGTAAACTTGACAAAGGTAGTAGCCTCTGACCCATTAGCCATTGGCGGACGCCCAACAGGCTGCATAAGAGACATCATACCAGAGGATTATCCAAAAATTTCAGGCTTAGAAAACCAAGCAAAAGTATGGGAAGCAGCGATAAAGTATTATCAATGTTACATATACGACCGTGACCTATCGCCTGGAATGCCATACGAAATCAAAGATGACAAACTATTGCCCGTATGCATAGATTCTGCAGAAGCAATGACACAGAAAGCACTTGACTTATTCAAAAAAGAATCCAAAGAAGAACTGGAGCATGTTGAACGATGGTCACGCTTACTTGAATATCCCGCGCCTACTTTTAAGCGAATAGCATTGGACATTGAAGTCTATTCACCAGTTCCAACTCGTATACCAGACCCACGTGAAGCAGCTGAAAAAGTAATTTGTGCGAGCCTATATGGGTCAGACGGCACAAAAAGAATTCTACTGTTAAAACGAGAAGGCGTCAGAGAAGGCTTAGAAAAAATCCAGGCAGACATAAACGTTGAATACTATGACAGCGAAGAGAAAATGATAAAAGCCATCTTCGAAGTCTTACGGACCTATCCTTTTGTCATAACTTTCAACGGCGACGACTTTGACTTGCGCTACTTAGCTCACAGAGCCCTAAACCTTGGCTTTTCGCAGAAGGAGATTCCAATCGAACTGGGCAAGAGAGTCTGTCTGCTACGTTATGGGGTTCACATTGACTTGTACAAGTTCTTCTACAACCGTTCAATACAAGTTTATGCTTTCAGCAACCGTTACAGAGACGTAACATTAGACGACGTTGGCAAGGCACTAATCGGCTTAACAAAAATAGAATTAACCCGCCCTCTAAGCGAACTAGCCTACACTGAACTAGCCTCCTACTGCTTCCGTGACGCAGAAATAGCCTTCAAACTGACAAGTTTCGACGAAGACTTACCCATGAAACTAATCCTCGTCTTAGCTCGTATCAGCCATATGCCAATGGAAGACGTAAGCAGACAAGGAGTTTCACGTTGGATTCGCAACTTCATGCATGCAGAGCATCGTAGACATGGTATGCTAATTCCAAACACAGCAGACATTATCGCTGTTAAGGGTAAAACGGCTACGAAGGCTATTATTAAGGGTAAGAAGTACAAAGGCGCAATCGTTGTTGAACCAATCCCAGGTGTGCATTTCAACGTAGCCGTAATGGACTTTGCAAGTCTATACCCCTCGATTATCAAAGTCTGGAATCTGGGTTATCAAACAATTTTGTGCCACCATGATGAATGCCAAAACAACAAGATTCCTGACACTCCACATTGGGTTTGCACTAAAAAACGTGCCCTTGAAAGCCTATTAATTGGTTCACTTCGCGACTTGCGTGTCTCATGGTACAAGCCAAAGTCCAAAGATAAGACTTTAGGAAAAGAACTGCGTAGCTGGTACGATGTGATTCAGAGCGCTCTGAAAGTTATACTAAACGCAAGTTATGGCGTCTTTGGGGCAGACACCTTTGACCTTTATTGCCCACCTGTAGCCGAAGCAACAGCATCAGTTGGCAGACATTCCATTACGATGATTATGAACAAGGCTAAAGAGTTAGGCATCGAAGTGATTTACGGCGATACAGACAGTGTTTTCCTAAAAAACCCTTCAGAACAGCAGATGAGCGAATTGGCACATTGGAGTGAAACAGAATTAAAGATGGGTTTAGACGTGGACAAGACATACCGCTACGCTGTCTTCAGTTCACGCAAGAAAAATTACCTAGGCATATTCCCAGACGGCAACGTTGATGTGAAGGGCCTAACTGGAAAGAAGAAGCATATTCCAAAATTCATTAAAGACGCTTTTGACCAAATGAAGATAAGACTTGGAAAAGTTAAGTCACCTGCAGAATTTGAAACGGCTAAAAAAGACATTAAGGAAATTGTTGTGGACTGCTATACGCGTTTGAAGAGGCGTGAATGGAAAAGCCTAGATGAACTAGCGTTTCATGTGGTTATGGGTGAACATGTGAAAGCCTATACCAAGACTACTCCCCAGCATGTGAAGGCAGCTATGATTTTGGAGAGGAATGGGCGTGAGTTGAAGGCTGGCGACTTGATAAGTTTCGTTAAAGTGGTTAGAGAGCCTCATGTGAAGCCAGTTGAGTTAGCGTCAAATAGTGAGATAGATGTAGACAAGTATGTGGGCTATTTGCATTCAACTTTTGACCAGGTTTTAGATGCTTTAGGCTTGGAATTCGACGAAATCATTGGACTAACTAGGCTAGAACGCTTCATGTAAACATCTGGAATAAGTTGAAAAATCTATCTTTCTTACGATAGAAAAAAGAGAAGTTGGATTAGGGTAGTTCTATTTCGTTGATTTCTTCGAGAGTTTCCAGATTTGTTCATCTTGACTTTTCCGGCAGAGATAGTGTAGGGCACATTGTCTATGTAGAGCGTTTCACGACATAGTTCTTTAATTGTCCCACTCGGAAAATCTGTGACATCGAGCACTGTGAAGGAGGTGCCCCAAGGGCTGTGTCCTTCAGACTTGGAGCCCCCAAACGAACGAGGTTAAGGACACATTTCCAACTTCTTCCAATGCCTCAACTTTTACACTAACCGTAATGTTTACGCCTGGATAACATTGATAGGGAGCATAAACCTCCACTCCAAGACCTACGTAGTTACGACTCAAAACCTTTCGTTCCTCAACAGCGTAAATAGTAACGTTGAAGATTATAGAAGTTAATAGGAAAATTGGTAAGATTAATAACATTATGGTTTTCATCTTCATTTCTAATCTTTCCCCCATTTAACAAATCTATGACATTTAAACTTAAGAAACTTTGTCAACGTATATGACTAAAAATAAAGAGAGGACGCTGGATGTTTTCCAGCTTTTGGTTTTTCTATTTCTCAATGACCACAATTGTGTCGCTGCCTTCAAACGATGTTCCAGCAACCTTGCCTGTGACTTTCAATGTGATGTCGTAAAACTTGACGCCTTTCACAAAGTCTATCGTTCCTATTAATGCGTCTCTCACAGTGGCTCTGTCAAACTTCACCATACGCTCCAAGATTGTATCTCCATCGTGATCTACGAAGTACTGACTTGGGTCTGTTACAAAACTGTATGTGGGGTCGGTTATTGCTGAGATGCCTTCCAATTGAACTGTGGTGAGGTCAATGTCTGCTACATTATGGCCAGTAGGCAGTCCTATGTAAGCTGTAAAGAATTTGCCATTGCTCTTCAAGTTCAAGGTGTCAGGGTCGATATCTATGGTTGCAGTAATAACTAAACTAAGGCTGAAAACTCTCCCTAGCTCTCCGACGGGACCCTGGGAATAGCGTTCAGCGAACCCTGTGTCAGCAAAATAGAGTGTTTTTCCGTCGTGTGAGACACTCATGAAACCTCCTCCAACGAGCGGCGGGCCACGCAGGATTAGAGTAGTAGCTCCCCCACTAACCGGCAGGCTGTGAATTGCTGGTCCTCCCGCTCCTGGAAGGAATAATGGGTTGTGTTCAAAGATGAATAACATGTGTCCGTCGATGGAGAGAGTCAGCGTACTAGCAAGCTTGTCTGATTCGATCGCCTTGGGTGCGCCACCTGTCACAGGAAGACTGAAGATGCCGGCATAATTAGCGGCAATGAATAATGTGCTGCCATCAGGTGATACACACACGTCCGCTGGGCCGTATGGGCCAGTTCCGAACGGAGGACCAGATACAAGAACAGTTGGACTACCCCCCTCGACGGGAAGGCTAAAGACTGCACCAGCGCCATTATCAGCGATGAAAAGAGTTTGCCCATCAAGTGAGATCGCTATGTCGTGTGGGCCGACTAACGGGGGTCCAGAGGCCAAAATAGTAGGTACGCCACCTGTACTAGGGATACTGATGACTTCACCTCTCGCCAAACCAGCTATGAATAACTTGCCACCATCTGGGGATATAGTGATACCCCTTGTGTTTTCAAAATCATACCCTGAAGCGATCAAGGTGGGTGTTCCTCCTATGGCAGGAAGATCGAAGACCGCATTGGCGCTGTAATCGGTAATAAAAAGTGTTGCATCATCTGGGGATATGACAATGCCACAGGGATCGATAAGAGGCGGACCAGAGGCAAGAATAGTCGATGTTACTTGTGCAAATGAGAATGAACTGCAGAACAAAAGCACTGCCAGCAACGAAAAAACTGAAAACATGCAGTAAATTCGCGCTCTCATTTCTTCACATCCTTTCAATTTGAGTACTTATACTCATAGTGCAAGCCACGCGCGCATCTTACTGTTCTCTCAGATTCTCTAATATATCATACCTTGATATAAGGATTAATCCTAACCTCAATATATTGCGCCCGCGCAGTGTAAAATCCCTCTAACGCGCAAAAAAGGGGCATGCATGCATGCATGCATGACACATGCCTATCATAGTAACAATGAGTCATTAAGATTCTACGTGCAAAACGTTTTGACGGGCCAACAGGCTTCGGCGACCATGATGAGTCATAAAAAAAATATATCACCATTTGGACATATGTTTTACTACGATCATATAGGAAACGGTCTCAGTAATTGGTTGACTCACACGATGCGCTTTATGTTTTTACAATGCGTGCATCAAAGACCGTTTAAGAATGATGGATGTACATTGTTTTTTGAGATAAGGTACACTTTTCAGAAACTTCTTCGAAGAATGGGCAACTCTTCACTTTGACTACTGGCTGTTTTAGTTTGCTGCAGAAAGTCTTTGTCCCTGTTGACGAGAAGATGGCATGCTTGCAATTATCACATTTACTCATGGTCATCTAACTCTTGTGCAAGACGCTAAATAATATTGTGTAGTAATACTTAATAAACATATTGATACATATCAATTATGCAAGCAAACATTTGTGCAGTCAGTTCAATGTTTTCAGTCCATGAGATTTCAAAGACCCAATTATTCCAGGTCTACTCAAGATTCTAAGCAAAGCATAGCCGATTCCCGCCACAGCGATTAGAGAGCTTACGGTTATGCTAATCATTGTAGCAAGCAGAGGATGCATACTTACGCCCAGTATGTCAGACAGTGGAAAGAACATCCATAGGTAGCCTCCGCCTACGATTATGCCAATTGGAAGAGCGCCAACAACACACGCTAAAAATGCTCTCTTCCTAAATAAGACAACAAGGCTAGCCGCAACTAGGTTTGCAACAGACCCGAAAACCATGTCTACAGCTCCTATCATGCCAAATGCGTTCACCACAACACAGCCAACAGTCACACCAGCAACTACTGGCCACCCAAGTAAAGCAGCTAGAGCAATGAGACAGTCTGCTACACGCAGTTGTACAGGACCAAAAACCGCTGGATTTCCAACCCCAGGAATTGCCATCTGAACTGCATTAACAATCACATATAACCCTGCGAAAACTCCAGAAAGAGCCACATCTCTCGCATCAAACTCAATATTCATTCTTTTTTCACCTCCATACACCGGGGTTTATACCTTCAAACGGCGGAACGGGTGGAGGTGA
>Ga0315306_10000671_pt1 | contig 16484 bp, 13 predicted proteins | sample TDP1_MG_FD_203803 | JGI IMG/M metagenome (GOLD analysis project Ga0315306, IMG submission 203803) | Freshwater sediment microbial communities from Lake Towuti, South Sulawesi, Indonesia - TDP1 | ecosystem: Environmental > Aquatic > Freshwater > Lake > Sediment | place: Indonesia: South Sulawesi... | reverse complement strand
CTCTGGCGTGATTGAAGAGATGGGCGATGATGTCAAAGAATTATCAGCAGGCGACAGGGTAATAATTGAAACTATTGTTGGGTGTGGTGAATGTGGCGCTTGCGGGAGAGGGGAGGAGAACCGCTGCAGACGTGGGTATAAGGCTATAGGTTTCCAGTATAACGGCGGCTACGCCCAGTTCCTCCTTACACCAAGAGAAGCTGTGAAGCAGGGATGTGTAATCAAGATACCGAACAACATATCTTTTGACGAAGCCACAATTGTTGAGCCTTTCTCATGTGTAGTCAATAGCTGGTCCCCGTTCAAGAAGAGGAAGCCAGGCTTCATAACAGCGGTGATAGGGGCTGGGATAATCGGTATGCTCCATGTGGAATACGCTAAACAGCTAGGGTCAAGGGTTATTCTCATCAATCGTACCTCTCCAAGATTAATTCTAGCCCAAAGAATCGGTTTGCCAGCCGACGAATTCATTGATGGAAGCAAGTATGATCCTATCAAACGGGTTAAGGAGCTCACAGATGGTTTAGGTGCCGATGTCATAATATGTGCCGCCTCGTCCAAGGATGTTCAGAAGTGGGCTCTGGAGATGGCCGCAGTAGACGCGGACATAAGCTATTTTGCAGGTTTGCCAGAAGACGATCCATATACGATGCTTGACACAAACCTGATACATTATAATGAACTTCATGTTCATGGAGCCAATTCCTCAAATAAGAAACAATATCTGCAAGCGTTGAACCTCATAGCTTCTGGAAAGATCAATGTTAAGAAATTTATAACTCACAAGTTCCCGTTGGAAAAGATTGCTGAAGCCATAAACTCCCTTGAAGATAGAAGTTCAAACGCTATAAAAGTAATAATTGATCCATGGACGTGACATCCAAGTCTCATGGGAAATATACCAAAACTCTCCCAGGTTTCGTTTTGGCTTCACCCTCTTCTGTATCAGCGTATCCAAAGGCCTCAGTCAAATCATCTACTCCATTAACAATAAACTTTCTTGCCGAGATTATTCGTCTAACCTTCTCTTGAAACTCCTTAGACTTCAACAACTCTAGGACTTTGATGTAATGTTCCATTCTGCTATACATTGAGCCTTCAAAGGTTAATCCTCTATTCACTATCTTGGTTATCTCAATAGGTACTTCCCCCATTGAAATCCCCAGCAAAATGCACTTGCCGCCAGGTTTAAGGAGGTCTATGGCTTGTTTCGCCGTGATTTTATGGGCATTCCCACCCACAGCTTCAAAGGAAACATCAACCTTCCCATAAAGTTTATTTAATCTTACACTTTCTCTTAATGAGTTAATTGCTAAAGCGAATTCTTTAGCTAAGGAAAGCTTTTCATCTACTACACCAATGAAGTACAAGTTTTCCCGTGGGATCCTACCGACGTAAGACGCTATCAGAGTTAAAAAGTAACCCATTGGTCCATCACCTATAACTGCAACCGAATCTGTCACTTCAATATGTGATTCTTCAAACGCGTTTAACGCGATTGTGAGTGGCTCAGTTAATGCTGCAACCTCTAATTCTACACCTTCCGAAATTGGGAGTACACGTTCTTCTGGATACAGAAAGAATGTTCTCGCCAGCCCATCAGCTTTGGCAGCCATATACCTCGAATATTGGCATAAATTCTCCTTGTGGCATTTGCATGCATAGCATTCTCCGCATTGGATCATTGGGTTAACAACAACTTTAGTTCCAGCCTTTAACTTTGTTGCTTCCCCGGCTTCAACTATTTCAGCAACACCTTCATGTAATAGGCACATTGGCAGCCGCTTCTCAAGTTTCTCCTGCTCTTTCTTCCCCTTAAAATATAGGATATCGCTCCCACAGATCCCCGCAACGATTGGTTTCAGCAAGAGGTAACCTTCAGAAACGAATTTAATTATTGTTTCTCTTTCAACGAACTCGAATGGTTTGATAAGGCAGAACTTTCTAGCGGTAAACTTCATTGTTAGACCTCAAACACTTAATAAAGATAATTTCCACATATACCCACAAAAGCCTTATCTTTTATGTATTGATGAAACAATTCTCCTATAACGAACACTAAAGTTCTTGTCGCGCGCGATGTTAAGTTCAGTTCCTTACACTTTGCATAGACGTTAGCACGCGAACCAGAATCCAGAGCGTTTACATACTCTTCGAGATTGGGATCTGTTGGGTCTGCGAATGCAGTGTCTTTAGGTGACTGAACCATCTGGAGCCGATTAGTTGAGCTCAAAACCGCCATAAAGTTCTCATAGCCTAAGCCAAAACGTTGTTAATGATTGCATAGGATAGCGCGCGCTAATGACGATTAGAAAAGAGGCTCTAGGATATCCTGGTAAAGAACAGCTCGCTATGCTGGCCTTTGCAGACGCACTAGAAACACTGCCAAAGTCACTCGCCGAAAACGCTGGACTCGACCCTATAGAAATAGTAACCGAACTGAGGATGCGGCACAATGATGACATGACTGACTACGGGATTAACGTATTTACTGGAAGAGTTGAGGACATGACTCAGCTCGGCATTATTGAGCCTTTAAAGGTGAAGGAACAGGTTCTGAAAACCTGCATCGAAGCAACATCAATGATATTGAGGATAGATGATATAATCGATACGAGTTACGCAAAAAAGCCTGAAAAGTGAGAAATCAAATGCGCTGCACAGCAGGTTTACCGGCAACACTTTATTGAGCCATAGCGATTTGAGCGTTTAGCGTCTCTCTAGTATACTGACAACAGCTAGCTGGCGTGTGTTCACTCAGCCTTTTCTCAGCGGCTTTGATGTCCCAATGAGAGGTTACATGGGAAGACAGTCGCCATTAACACTGACTTCATTAGTGGTGGCAATCTGCCGATGAAAAGGTATTCGGTGAGTTAGACGCCTAGCCGAGATAGCTTCACCCCCCATGCATAATCAAAGGGCACTGTGAGACCGGAGATCACCGGATAGCACAATCCGAACACTAATAGGGCAGCTGCCAATGCGAGGGCAGAAATGGGGAACCTCATAGCCTCATCGCCTTCTTTTAAAGCATTAGCCAGAGCAAGACATAAGGCTGGAACCGATTGGAGGAAATAGTAAATGTATTGCGCTCTTCCTCCTCCAAAGAGGGTGTAGGCTATTCCGGTGGGAAAGTAAAAGAGCCACGTTAAAAGAAACCACGCGCAAACAAATATGGTTTTTTCCCCCTTTCTTTTCACAGCGTTCCAAATGGATATCACAGTCAATACAAAGCCTATATGCCATACTAACGGATTTCCCATATGGGAAATCATTTCCACATAAGTAACTTCATTGACCTGAAGGGTTTGGTAAAGAGAGAATAGGGGTCGCACCATAAGTGGCCATGTCCAAGGCTCCGACATATATGGATGTACGCCTGGCAAATACATTGAGAAGCGCAGCATTTGGTATTGCCGGTCTAAGAAGCTGCCGAAGTCATTCCCGAGGATGAAAAAACATGGAACGTAGGATACGACGTAGATCACAAAGGAAATGACTGTGAGCGTGGTCAAGATGATGACGTTCCGTCTTCTTTTTCCTTTCCATCTGATAACCCCGTGAACGATGCATAGCAAAAGTGGAAGGATGCCGATTATCTTGCTAGACACCGCCATTCCGAAAAAGACCCCGGACAGAACCCCATATCTCAGCCGATTTGAACGATAGAATAGGAGATAGAGGAGAACCCCCAATAAAGAAAACGCCAAAACGTAAATGTCTAACATGGCTATTCTCGCTTGTGCAAAGAAGAGAAAATCAAAGCAGAGAAGCAATGAAGCTATCAAGCCAGTTTTTCGGGATCCATACAACTGTGTTCCAATCAGATTCAGCGCTGGCACGCATAGGATGGCCAGCAGGAAGCCTGGCAGTCTCCAGCCTAGGGGATTACTTGTTCCAAGAGCCGCCATGCCGCATGCCATTAAGAGCTTACCCAACGGCGGATGAATCCAGTTTGGATCTCCTCTTCCCTCTAAGATGGACCTTGCCGCTTTGACGTAATATTCTTCGTCGAAGTAGATTCTGTTGGGCAGATCTAACCTGTACAGAAGGATTACTGAAACTAAGGTTCCCAGGATCAGTAGGATGATGGATGTCGGAGTCTTCGCCAATCTTCCTTTGAAACACTCCCATTTTTTTCCCAATTTAATCGCCAGAGCACATACATATTGAGTGAGTGAGAGTGTTTGGGGGGCACTTGAAGCCCAGAAGTTTACAAGCAGCATAGCCAATAAGACAGTACGAGCTATAAATAGCCCGAGAAATTGAATGCCAAATACGGGTTGAAATATCGAAAATAATATGCTAACAAGATCAAATGAAAAAAATAGAACAGAGCTCGGTTGCAGAAGCCCAGCGAGTGGCAAAAGCCAAAGGTTAGTGTTTGGAACATAAATTCCGCCCACAAGCAGAAATAAGGCTAACACTGCAAGGATGAGTTGATAAGTAGATTTTTCATTCCTTTTGTAAAGTATCAGGAAATAGCCAACGATGAAAAGAAATGCAGTGAAAAGCGTATAAATAAGCTGGGATTGAGGCGTGAAGGAGAGGAGATTTTGTATGCTGCCTTTCCTCATAACCTCGATGAAGTTAGCAATGTAGGAGTTAAGCCACCTCTCCTGATTAATGACCTCAAATGGGAAGCTGATTAACATGAATGAGATTAGGAACACTGACGAGAAAACTAGGCGCTTCTCCTTTTCTGTTTTGAGCAAATAAATTGGAAGCAATAGAAGGGGATAAAAACTTGACGAGCACGCAACGGCCAAGGTAAGCGCTGACCATTTGATTATCCCTGCGGAAAGTAGAACAGTCGAGATGGCTATGAACACCGCTGGTATTGAATCCCAACTGCGTAATCCAAACAAGAGGAGGGAAGGCGCGAGAAACCAATAGAATGACCATCTAACAAACTTACCTTTCTTAACAGTTAACGTTGCTAAAAATGCCCAGAGCATTCCCAGCATCAATGAAATATTTAACTGGTAAACAATAGGATCATCCGTCCACCAAGACGCCGAGAGGAAAAAAAGCCCGGAAATCACTGGCGGACTGAAATCATAAGCAACGTATGGTGGTCCTAAACGCGCAAGGCGCAGGACAAATGGAGCACTTACATCGTTTATCAGAATGGACTTCGGCATAAAAAAAATGCTGATGAAACTGGCGATGCTTAAAATCAATAGGAACAGCGGTAGAACATAAGAGGTAAAATTTCTATTGAAGCCAGCGCTGTTGTCGACCGAATGCTTCACTTATTTTGGTCTCCTTTAACCTTTATCAACTCTCCCAAACCGTGTGCTGTCTGTAAGGTAAATTCTGTATTGTAGTATGCATATAGCAAAGAGGTTTAATATTACTTATTTTCAGAGACTTGGAGAATCGCCAGCAAGATCAAGCACGCGAAGTTACTTGAGTGTTCTTGGAGCTTTCATGAGTCTATAGAGATGTTTAGTGTAATTCCACAGTTCGTTAAAGCTCAGTTTACTTTTACCGTATCTCCTAGATCTGAAGGTGTAGGGTATTTCAGCAACTTTGCTATAGTTACCTTTAGTCAATATTTCCAGTAGCATCTTAAAGCCTTGGGGGTTCAGTTGTATGCCCGCAATGACCTCCCTTTTAAGAAGGAAAAAACCTGAAATTGGATCCTTAACTGCTTGGGTTTTAGGAAATAGTAGATGTGCTATAACTATAGCACCTCTACTGATGAGGCGCCTATGTAATAACCATCCATCCACCCTGCCGCTGTGAACATAGCGGCTGGCAATAGCTATATCAGCGCCCCCACGAACTTCGTTATGCATCCTAGGCAATAGTTCCGGCGGATGTTGGAGATCGGCATCCATTAAACCTACAAGGTTACCTTCTGCGTGATTTAGACCTTTAAGGAAGGCAGAGGCGAGGCCCATTTTTCTAGGGCGCCTAATAACCTTAATGTTGTTAGATTTGCGGGATATTTGCTCAGTAACAGCCCATGTTCCATCTGGACTGTTATCATCAACTATTATTATCTCATGGTCTCCTCTACTTAATGCCTTATTAATCCTCTCCAATAAAGTGGGCAGGTTATCTCGCTCATTATAAGTTGGAATAATAAGCGATAACTTATCGTCCTTATAATTTGATGGTTTTAGCCGCAAGGTGCGCGCGCGCATAGTTATAAATGAATTTTCGTATAAATAAAAGAATATCAAATACGCGCTATAATTGATTAAAAGAAATCCCACTCGAAAAAATGGTCTAGTAGTGCGCACGCTAAGGTTGGATCTAACATGGCAGGTGTTAGTATTTGGTCGACATCCTCCTAGTGCAGCCTCCACTGCCTAAATCAATGCATGAATATAGCAGTTCTCTCATAGTAACGCCACCGTTAGGGCTTGGATACATTGCTTCAAAACTTAGGCAGGATGGTTTAAACGTAGAGACAATTGACATGGCTATACAGGATCTCAGTTTAGGCGAATTAAAACAGAAGCTTCAGCGCACAGAACCAAGGATTGTAGGAATTGCATCTGAGACCTTAACGAGCAAGAATGCGCTCAAAATTGCAGGTTTGGTAAAGGAGGCCAACGAGAAAAACTGGACAATATTGGGGGGCCCTCACGTCACTTTCAAGGACGAGGAAACTCTCAGAAACCCAAATGTGGATGTTGTCGTCCGCCGTGAAGGGGAGTTAACAATGTCCGCTCTCGCCCAACGAATTAACTCTGAGAAAGCAGATCTAGAAGATATAGATGGAATTATCTATAAAAAGAATGGACGCATTGTTAGGAACCCTGACCGACCATTGATTGAAGATCTGGACATTCTTCCCATGCCGGCAAGAGAGCTCTTTCCACTTCACCTGTACAAGTACCCTGGAACTCTGATTACTAGCAGAGGATGCCCATCAAAATGTATTTTCTGTTCAGCCAATGCCATGTGTGAAGGCAGATACCGCATCAGGAGCCCAAGCAACGTTGTTGCTGAGATTACAGATTTGATAAACAGATTTGGTTTCGCCAAGTTCTTTATCGCTGACGATACATTCACAGTATTTGGCGAACGAACTGAAAAGATATGCCGGTCTCTGCAGAAGCTTGAAATCATATGGTTCTGTGAATCTAGGGCAAACACTGTGAATAGGCAGTTGTTGGATGCCATGGCTAGAGCTGGCTGCAAAGTAATCCAGTATGGAATTGAATCTGGCTCTGAGAAGATTCTGAAATCCATAAGAAAGGGCATCACACTAGAACAGGCAGCAAGAGCCGTAAAATGGTCTGTTGAGGCTGGCATAATACCTGTATGCAGCTTCATGGTTCCCCACCCAGAAGACACAGTCGAGACTATAGAGGAAACTAAGAAATTCATGGAAAAACTGAAGGCAATGGGTGCTCTTGTAGTGGTCTCGTCGACGACTCCTTTCCCAGGGACCTACCTTTACGACCACGCTCAAGAGATTGGCGTTGACATAATAGTCGATGATTATGACAAATATGACATGGCCACTCCTGTAATCACAACTAGAAACTTGACGCTTTCGCAGATTGAAGAGGCTTTTGATGATCTGATCTCGATATGCATGACTCAGGACGCTTTCCAAATCTTGGACAAAGAAAAAGTTTAGAAATGCTAGCAAACCGAGAAAAGTTTTCACATGTTTTAGCTGTGATTCCACTGCACATTGAGGTAACAGTTCATGATTTGACAGGTATGGTTTTAAATCAGCGTGCTACATAGCTTGAACCGACAAAGATTAAGTCGAAAAGTTTATTCCTTATTTCGAACAAACCTAACCTGCGAGGCCATTTTATGAGGGCGGCTAGGCTTCATGGCGCCAAAGATCTCCGACTTGAAGAGGTTGAAAAGCCGAAAGTTGGTTCTGACGAGTTCCTTGTAAGGGTTAAGGCGGCAACTGTTTGTGCCAGCGACATTCGAATATACACATACGGCGACCCCCGCATTCAGGCCCCTCGAATTTTAGGACATGAATTTGCGGGAGACGTTGAAGAGGTTGGTGCACATCTAAAGAATCATCTAAAGGTGGGCAATAGGGTGACAGCTAATCCAAACATGTATTGTGGCAGGTGCAGGTATTGCACAACTGGGAGGCATGAACTTTGCAATTCCAGATACGCCTTAGGGATAGATGTTGATGGAGCTTTCGCAGAATACCTTAAAGTTCCGCCTGAAGCCTTTAGGACGGGCGGTGTTTGCGAAGTGCCTGACAACCTCTCGTATGAGGAGGCCGCGCTCGTTGAACCCCTTTCATGCTGTCTTCACGGGCAAGAGTTAGCTCAAACAAGGGTTGGAGATATAGTCGCAATAATCGGCGCTGGGCCAATAGGATTGATGCATGTGACGGCGTCGAAAGCAATGGGAGCCTCTAAGGTTATTGTGAGCGAAATAGATGATGACAGATTGAGAGAAGCCGCTAACTTCGGAGCGGATTACATAATAAATCCATCAAAGGAGAACCTGACTTCAAAAATCAACCAGATCACGGATGGAAACGGGGTAGACGTGGTTATAGTTGCCGTTGGCTCTCCAGCAACGCAGCAGCAAGCTCTATCCATAGCGGCGAAAGGAGGCAGAATAAACTTCTTTGGCGGGCTGCCAGCTGGTAAGGAGATTGTCCCTTTAAATACCAACCTGATCCATTATAGAGAAATTTTCGTCTTTGGCACGTCGTCCCAGTCGATTTACGATTTTAGGAGGACGCTTGAGCTTGTTAGCGCCGGTGTCCTAAGCGTGAAACGCTTCATAACTCACCGCTTTCCGTTGAATGAGACTGTGAAAGCCTTTGAAATGGCTTCTTCGAGAGCAGGCTTGAAAGTTTGCATCAACCCATGATAACCAAGTTTTCATGAGAAGGCTATTATCGGCTACTCCATATAGCGTGCTATTCCGCGTTTAAATCCTAGGTCACGTTTCGATAAGAGCCCTAGGGTGAAAATCTTATCAACTGCAGTTAACTTCTTAACGGCTTTCTTATTTGGTAAGAGCGATTTTCAGCCTTTGATAAATTTTGGATTATCCACGACTTTGGGTCGGCCTTTCTCCTCGATCACTATCTTTGCGAAGCCTCTCTGCCTTATCGCATCATAGTCGTGTCCACCATCCGACGGATACGCGAAGAAGAAAGAGAGTTTCTCCTTCCCTAGATTAACTGTGCGATGAGCCCAAAACGGTGGAACATACACAACATCGCCTGGCCGGATTGGCAAATTACTAACTTGCCCACCCTTCGTTTGCATAATCATCATCCCCTCGCCTGACAGCCCTATGTAAAGTTCAGCAGCAGTCTCCTTTGTATGATAGTGCCCTCTTGTGAGGTAATATTCGTTCCCAACTTTGCCTGGGTATATGATTGTAACGCCGAAGTTTATCTGACCGTTCACTTCAGGTTGGGAGTGTTCAAAAACCTCATACACCACCGGGTCCTCTCCTCTAGAAAGAACCTCGTCTGCTGTTTCGCGATCGCTAAAGAATTCCATTAGGCCACTCAGCTTAACCTGCCCCTTTTTCTTAAATGATTCTAGTGCGCCAGTTTCGAAATTTAGAACAGTCGAATAAGGCTTTAGGATTTGAGACAAGGCTATTCACCTTTTTGTACTGTATACTATGCGCCCAAATTTAAGGATTAAGCCGATTGAGTAATAACACCTAGACAGTGTGTTTCTATTCTTCGCGAAGGAATCAGCTCTAAAACTCAGGATTTTTCAAGTCTTTGCACAAGTGGGCAGTTCGGCAGCTTGCATGTTAGGTTTGTGAACGTCTATTGTCTTCAGTCTTTTGTCCATCTGTTTCTTATCGCGTAAGTTGTTCAAAAACGTATTCTTATGGGTGGTTTAACGTCTCTAATGTCACAGTCTTCTTTCACGGTTTCCATTCCAAGCAAAACAGCAAAAGTCGCCCTCTCCGTTATGGGAAACGGAGCCCAGTGCCACGTTCCTTTTTTCATTACTACTCCCTTACTTCCATCTAGGAGAAAGACTGCCAACTCGTCTAAGGGAACCTTGGCTTTAGGATGCTCAACGTCTTTTGGGGGAGCCAGTGGGAATGCACTTATTCCCTCTAGGGGAATGAAGACTTCTGTGAGTTTTGCATGACGCTCTATCTGGTCTAGATTAAAATCTCTCTTTTTCACGACGAGAAAGCTAATCTGCGGTCTTTCCACATCTAACTCGGTGAGCGTCCCCCAAAAGTCCAGTGATCTGTTCGAAATTGTAGGTTTCGTGTTCGGGGATTCTATAATTGTTCCAAATGGTTCGAAATCTTCTTTCGTCAAATTCTTTATTTTCGTCTCTTTCATTTTTCTTCCCATACAGAGAGGAACATAAAAGACTATTTTAGATTTGTGCTCTCTCCTTACCATAATGAGAGCGTAACATTCTCAGCGGAGGAGCGCCCTTGTTTTATTGCTTCTCAAGGTGGGAGATATCGCATACCCTTCAATGGCAATTGCTGCATCTTCGAATGGCTCCTTTCCAGCACCATCAATCAAACTTCCATCTCTGAAAACTTCAATTGTGCATAGCCACTTTAGGGTTTCTTCTTAAATATGGGCTCTACCACACTTGGGGTCCTTAGTTGAGGCTTTTGGAAGAAAATCAGGTCAACTTGAAAATCTTGCCTATGCATTTAAGAGCTTGTACAGCATCATGTCCGCTTTGAACCCTCATCAGGTCTTCTTCGGATAATTCCTCGAGTAGTTTTGCTATTTTCTTGAAGTTTTTGATGCTTGTTTCGCAAGCTTGCACCGCATCTTCTCTGTACGGGAATATGTCTAGCCCGATCCAGCCTGCATAGTTCACTTTTGCCAGATTATATATGAACTCTAACGTATATGAACTCTAACGCTTTTAGTGTATGTAATGAACCGAAGAAGAGGTCGTCATCCCAGCAGCCATAGTTGTCGTTGATGTGGACGGCAAACAACCTCTTATATCCATCTAGAAATACTACTGGTTCTGCTGGATTTTCTCGGCCCAGCAAGCAATGGCCAAAATCTATTGTCGCACCCAAGTTGGGTAACCCCATCTCCTAGCACATTATAACGGTCTTTCCAGCGTCCGATATTGTCAAGTAGTTTCTTGGCTCTTTTAATTTGTACTCGATGCAAATCTTCACGTCGAGGACGCGTTCCTGGGCATACGTGGCCACTTCCCTAAAGCCACTCACTTCTTTCTCCCATAGTGCGCGCTGCTGCCTAGCTCCTTCGCTATCTTAACCGTAGATTTTGCGATCTCAATAGCCTCCTTCCTGATTTTTTTGTTCCATGACGTGAAGGATCCCTTGGCGAATCTTCTAAGAAAAAGACCGCGCGTGCAAAGGTAGCATTGGAATGTTATTTTGGCAATAGATTTAAAACTTGCCAAAGGTCAGTAGCTAATGATTAATCATGATAGAAATTACAAAATCTTCTTACGCAGGATGGAAGGATTGTCTCCGAATATCAAATCAAATTATAGAGTGTATTATTCCCACCCAAATAGGCCCGAGAGTAATAAGATTCGGTTACAAAGACCAGGAAAACGAATTTGGAATACTAAAAGATCAAGAAGGGATGACGGGGGGTAGCGAGTGGCGATTGTATGGGGGACATAGGCTGTGGTATAGCCCTGAACACAGATACAGAACTTATCTACCCGACAACGACCCTATCGACTATAAAGAGATAAAAAATGGAATAAAATCAATACAGCCCACACAAGAAGAATCCAAAATCCAAAAAGAAATAACGATAAAAATCAAACCAGACGCGCCAGAAGTTAAAGTAATCCACAAAATAATTAACCGTGGCTTATGGGAAGTGGAACTAGCACCTTGGGCAATAACAGTCATGAAAAAAGGAGGAAAAGCAATAATGCCATTCTCTCTCGGCGATCCTGACCAGCTTTTGCCAGATAGAAAAATAGTATTTTGGCCATATTCTAACATCAATGATCCAAGACTTCAATTAGAAGAAGGATATATCTTCTTAAATGATAAAAAAGAAGTTAGTCAACGCTTCAAGATTGGAGCTCCGATAAGGGACGGATGGATCGCCTATTGCAATCAAAATCACTTATTCGTAAAAAAATTTGACTTCAAAGAAGAAAAAACATATCCAGATGATGGTTGTTCTGCAGAAATTTATGTAGACAAATTTATTCTAGAATTAGAAACGCTAGGACCCCTCACAAAGCTAGGAATCGGAGAAAGTGTTGAACATACCGAAATATGGAGATTGTTAAAAAATGTACCAATTCCAAGAGAAAAGAATGACGTAAAAAATCATATACTGCCCAAAATATCTGATCGAAATTTCTAGGTCTTGCTGGTCACTTCCTCCGTGTTTTTTCATCTCACTCCCCATCGACCAGCCTCCAATAACTGTTGGCTGTATCGAGCTTGCAGAAAATATCAAATCTCCTTTTTCCCACCCAATACATCGCTGCTGAGGAGGTGCCCGGGTGATAGGAGGCGAATGGCATGACCACGGGTTTGACTAACATTGGCAGCAAGGGATCGAGCGCACGAGGAGTTTTCCGAGGCTCTTTTGGAAAAGGTTCTTCACCGTGCTTGCTGTGCTATCTGAACATCTCTGCCCAAGTGAAAAAAGGGCTCGACCGGCCTCTGAAGATCGGTCCCAAGGAGGTAGCCTTCCCCGCTAATGTGAAAGAGTGCCATTATCAGATGCCGATTGCGAACTGGCAGTGAGTCCCTATGTCGAATGACTCGGCATCCTCGGTGTGCACTATAATGCGACCCAGAAGGCGGCGCGCACTATAGGAATTAACGACGAGCCACAACGCGGGACTTAATTTAGAGTCTTTTCCCTCACCCTCACCTCCCAGTCAGCTCCGTAGCGATTAATTGCATGAGGTCAAAAATTTCAAGGAAAGCCATTTACCGTTTGCCGAAAAGTTTTAAGTAGAGATGCGAAAATTAGAACATGGTTAAAATGAAGCGCGCACTGAAAGCAAAGCTTGTACCAGTCTATTTTAAGTCAGGGAGAGACGCAGAGTACGACAACCAACTAGAAATTGTAAAAGAGCTATTGAAAGAGGAAGCAGATATCATGGAGTCTATTCCTTTGGGAAACCCAGTATCCGAAGAAGCCGATGCTGTATTGTTCCCTCAACTCCTTGGTGATGCTTATGAACAGCTGGAAGATATACGAGAACTCTCACTGCCTTTGCTTATCGTTACCTCCGAATTCGGTATGTTTAGTATGTGGGATTGGGAAATTCTTGCCTTCCTGAGGAGTGAAGGGATCGAAACTATTGCACCGTATAGCCTAGAGCAGGCAAAAACTGTCTGCAAAGCTTTGTGTACTAAGAAAAAGCTTTCTCAGTCCAAGTTTATCGTTTATCAGGACAACCCTGGAGAACTGGGAAGGCAGGACTCAATATTTAAACGATTTTTTTGGTGGGAAGATAGATGCATCAATTTGATGAAAAAAAAATTCGGTGTCGCTGTAGAGAAACGAAGTTTTGAAGAACTGGGAAAAAGAACGATGAATATGCCTGACTCTGAAGCAGATGCTGAACTGGAAAATTGGTCAATTAATGCTTCTGAGGATCTCTCTCAAAGAGCTCTGCGCAGTGGTGTAAAACTCTATCTTGCTGTGAAAGAAGACATAGAGAAAGAAGATTCGGTTGTGGGTATAGGGATCAACTGTCTTAACGAATCTAAATACTCAGATACGACTCCCTGTCTTGCTTGGAATATGCTGTACGAAAAGAAAGGAATTCTTTGGGCTTGTGAAGCAGATATAATGAGTCTCTTGACAGCGTGTTTAGTGAGCAACTCGTTGGATGCACCAGTTATAATGAGCAATATTTACCCGTTCCTCATGGGACCGACTGCTCTGAAACACGAAGGCATCCCTAGCTTCCCGGAAATTGTTGATGAGCCAGAAAATCACATACTGGTTGCGCACTGCGGATATGTTGGAGTTATTCCGAAGCCTTTCGCGACTGAATGGACTTTGAGGCCTAAAGTTTTAGGTATTGTTGATGAAAATGCACATGTTATAGACGCTCGATTGCCAACTGGCTATATAACTCTTGTAAAGCTTGAGCCCTCCCTTTCCAAGATTATGGCCATAGAAGGAATATCAAAAGGATACGTTCAGTATCCGGGTTCCGATTGTAGAAACGGACTAATAATAAAGGTGAATGATGGCCGTGAAGTGATAAAAAGGGTATATTCTCACCATCAAATCCTTGTACCTGGACATCATTCACAAGAAGTTGAATTGATCGGAAAAGTGATGAACCTAAAAATCGAAATTCTATAAATTAGCAAGGAAAAGATAAGAAAAAATTACGATGGCTATACGCGCGCGCTTAATTTGCGATCGATTTTCTTCGAGGATGCACGAACTTCCTCTTCGATTTAAGCTATGGCTGACGCCACTTCTGGGCGTAACGTTTATGCAAGCTCCGAAAAATTTTATATTTCAGAACAACCTTAGCATGCAGCAAGTTCTAGGACTAATTTGAAGGAGCGTTTCAGGCAATGGGTGAGAAAGTAGGCTTCACGCGAATGGCTGAGGTGAAGAAGCAGATTGAGAGAATCCCAGAGATAGGCGTTGGGATCCTTGGATATGCTTTCATGGGCAAAGCCCACAGCCACGCCTACATAGATTTACCAATTTTCTTCTATCCCCCACCAGCAAAACCTAAACTCGTAGCTATTTGTGGCCGAAATGAAAATCTTGTGAGCGAAGCCGCTAAAAGATATGGGTTTAAAAGGTACTGTACTGACTGGGGGCATCTGATTAAAGATGATGAAGTGGAGTTGTTTGATAATTGCGCATCAAACAACATGCATGCTGAACCTTGTATAGCTGCCGCTGAATCCGACAAACACATTCTCTGCGAAAAGCCTCTAGCTACCAACGCTAAAGAAGCCAAAAGAATGTTGGATGCTGTTGAAAAAGCGAAAGTAAAGCACATGGTTGGCTTCAATTACAGGTTTGTGCCGGCTGTCAGGCTTGCTAAGAAGCTCATAGAAGAAGGTAGGTTAGGAAGAATTTATCACTTCAGGGCGAGGTATCTCCAAGAATGGATAATGGATCCCAACTTCCCCTTAATATGGAAACTCCAAAAAGAAGTAGCTGGCTCAGGTCCGCTTGGAGATTTAGGATCACACATCATTGATTTAGCAAGATTTTTAATAGGTGAAATAAAATCTGTATCGAGCGTAACGGCAACCTTTATAGAAGAAAGGCCCTTACCCGATGAAACTGAAAAGAAGGGCAAGGTCACCGTCGAGGATGCTTTTGAAGCCGTGGTGGAATTCGAGAACGGAGCTGTAGGCACTTTTGAAGCTACCAGATTTGCCGCAGGAAGAAAGAACTTTAACAATTTTGAGATAAACGGTGAGAAGGGCTCCATCGAATTTAACCTAGAGAGGCTGAATGAACTTAAAGTATACAACCCAGCTGAATCCAACAAAGACATCATGGGATGGCATAACATACTTGCCACGGAAAGCTACCACCCGTTCATTGAGTACTATTGGCCACACGGACACATCATAGGCTGGGAACATACCTTCATTAATGAAGTGTTTCACATAATGGATGCTATAGTTAACGACAAAAAGGTCGGACCTTACGCAGCAACCTTCGAAGACGGGTATAAGTGCAACGTTATAATGGATGCTATAATGGAATCGGCTGAGAAAGGTAAACGTGTAATGATACAGTCTTAATATTTATACTAAGTATATTGAATCGAATAGTATGAGGGGAAAGATTTGAAAGTCGGAATAGACAGCTACTGTTACCACAGATACTTTGGAGAAATCTATGATATACAGCCAAAGACTGAAATAAGATGGACATACGAACAATTCATAAATAGAGCCAAGGAACTGGGAGTAGATGGAGTAAATCTTGAAAGCTGCTTCTTACCAAGCATTGAAGAAGACTACATTTTGAAGCTAAAGAAGCTTTTAGACGAATATAAGATGGAAAGAGTTCTAGCATGGGGACACCCAGATGGATTGGAGGCGGGAAAAAACAAGAAAGCAATAGACGATTTGAGGAGGCATTTTGAACCGGCGAGAAAAATCGGAACAGGTATCTTAAGAATTGTTGGAAGTAGTTTGAAATATCGTGATGAGCGCCACGAGCCGCAATTAAAGAGATTAATCAAGATTCTGAAAGAAGTGGCTGAGGAAGCAGAATCATATGATTTAAAGTTGGCCTATGAAAATCATATTGACTACACTTCTGACGAAATTTTAGGATTAATTGAAAAAGTAGGCTCCGAAAGTCTAAGGGTCAATTTTGATAGCGGAAACGCGCTGAGAATGTTCGAAGATCCATTAGAGGCGGCTAGGAAATTAGCTCCATACACAGTCGCAACGCATATTAAGGATCTGATTCCAATCAAATACAACAAATTCTATAATACGCGGGGAACGCCTAGAGATTGGTTTTTCTGGGCTTCGGTTCCTGTCGGAGACGGAATTATAGATATACCTGCCATGGTCGAGGTACT
>Ga0315306_10000670_pt1 | contig 16517 bp, 15 predicted proteins | sample TDP1_MG_FD_203803 | JGI IMG/M metagenome (GOLD analysis project Ga0315306, IMG submission 203803) | Freshwater sediment microbial communities from Lake Towuti, South Sulawesi, Indonesia - TDP1 | ecosystem: Environmental > Aquatic > Freshwater > Lake > Sediment | place: Indonesia: South Sulawesi... | reverse complement strand
CACCTGCACAACCCCCAGCAGAGAAAGAGGCTGCTATCCCAGAAGTAGAAAAGCTCATGAAAGCGATGGCGAAAACTATTGCAGAAGCAATGAAGGGCGCTAGAGCTCCCGCAGACGAATGGGAACTGGCAACGAAACCCATGGCTACAAAAATTGAAAGGAAAGAAGAAAAACTAAGCTCCCTCGTGTTAAGACCAGACGTAGCTCCTGAAGCCAAAAAACCCTTATTAGGCTTCCAAACAGGAACATTCATAGACGATTTCTTCCTAACTCCAGAAGGAAAGTCGCTAAACGGAGTGCCAATATGCGGGCAATTTGCTATAACAGGATTACCTGGCGCGGGAAAATCAATAATTGTTGAAGAGATAGCAGTAAAAGTTGCAGCGTCAGGAAGAAAAGCTCTTTTTGCAACGGCTGAAGACACGTGGAAGAGCGCAACCCCCCGCTTCGACTTGCAGTCTCGCTTAAAGCAGAAAGCAGACATATTAGGTTTAGACTGGAACAAAATCCGTGAAAACCTCTTTGTACTCGACACTGTGGCTTATCCGGAACTTCGAGACTGGAACACCTTCGCGGAAACCTATCGGTACGTTGCTGAAAAGGAGAAAATTGAACTGGCCATCGTTGACTCTGTGACGGTGCTTGAGGCTTACCGTGGAGCATTAAAATACAGAGTCATGGAACTAGCAAGATACAACCAAGTCCACGGTATAACAGCCCTCTACGTTAATCAGCGAAGCTCAGAGGTCTGGGACAGCTACGACATGGCAGGCGGAATAGGCTTAGCCCACAACCTAGACGGGACAATAATTGTTGATTATGGACGTGTTTATTGGCAAGATCAGCAAATCGATTTAGCTTCAAGCAGAGGAGAATTTGTTCGCATTTCACGGGTTTTAGACTGTAGAATGTGTAATTTCGAGAGAAGAAGAATTAGGGTTGACATAACATCGGACGGCTTTCTAAGGGCATTGGAGCCTATACCAAAAACTGAAGAAACAAAATAGTGAAAAATTAAATGTCAATAATTAAGCCGCCGTCTTTCGAAGAGCTCGTTGAAACTTACGGGTCTCCAAAAAAGGCAATACTTCATCTAATCGAGGCTGGGTTCTTACCAGAACAGATAGAATGGAAAATGGGTGTACCATACCATCGTATACGCTTATACATGGAAGAAATAGAACCAAAAATAGGCATGCCGTTCTCAAAAATGGTGAATGTCTACGAACGCCTTGCAGTCCTCCGCGGAAAAAAGGGGAAAGAAACGGAACTGGCGAGGTTCTTCCAAAACCCAGACCTAACACTAGAGATTAAAGCTCGCTTCGCCTTGGGAGCCCTAACAGAAGAGAACCTAAAAATTGGGCCAGGCCTGATTGAAAGAAGCATAAGCTTAGCAACAGGCTCATCAATAAGCGAAGTTAAGAAGCTATTAATAGACTATGGAGAACACGGCGAAGTAGCGTATCTGCTCAAAAAGCCTAAAGACTCTGAATTAACAGTAAAAGAAGTCTACGAAGCCGTTAAGCTGTTGCCAAAGCTGAAAAGGATAAGGGAACGTGAACTCCATGTTTCAAGCCTTTTGCACGTGAGCACACCAGCAGAAGCAAAATACATTGTTAGGCTTTTGCTTGGAGACTTAAAGCTTGGCTACTACGCTCGAACAGTGCTGAGAGCCGCAGCACGAGCCTACGGGGTGCCGCCTGAACTAATTGAAAATGCCTCTGCAATTTTAGGCTTGCCAGAAAGTATAACACTAGCTTCCGAAGGCATGCTAAAACTTTCAGAAGTTAAAATGCGACCTGGACAATTTATTAAGCCTCAACTCGCCCACCTCTACGAACCTGATAAGGTAACATACCCTGTTAGAGCCGAATACAAACTTGATGGGAGTAGACTCCAAATCCACAAGTGGGGCACCCAAATACTGCTTTACTCACGGCGGGGTATTGAAAAATCACAGACACTGACTGAAATTGTGAAAATTGCAGAAAAATTTAACGCGCAAAGTTGTATTGTTGATAGTGAAGTAATAGCCATAGATGACGCTGGAAATCCGCTGCCTTTTCAAACTTTGCTTGAAAGAACAGTGCCAAGAGAACTTACAATTGAGAAACTAGCAGAAAGAAAAGAGAAGGTTAAGGTTACCATCAAAGCCTTTGACATACTGTTTTTAAACGGACAGGAACTCGTTGATTTGTCGCTTTCTATGAGACGAAGATATCTCTTAGAGGTTGTTCCAGCAGAATACATAGTAGAAGGCGTTGACTGCCAAAATGAAATTGAACTTATGCGGTTCTATGAAGAAGCCTTAAACAAAAAATTTGAGGGAATAGTGGTCAAAAACTTGATTTCACCTTATGAGATAGGACAACGCACTTACACATGGCTGAAGCTAAAGCCCGAACGCGATACAATAGACTGCACAATAGTAAAAGCCCTATACGGAAAAGGCAAACGAGCAGGTCTATACTCATCCTTTCTGCTTGCGGTCCGCGACCCTTCGGAAAAGAAACTTTACACCATCGGAAGAGTTTCAAATTTGCCAGACGAAACAATGGATGCTTTAAGAACAATAATTGAGAACACCAGAACAAGCGAAGACGATGAAGGCCTTTTTGTAAAGCCTTCCGTAGTCGTAGAAGTTACATATCAGGAAATTCAAGAAACAGGTGAATACACTAGTGGCTTTGCTTTAAGAGTACCAAAAATAGTTCGGTTTAGAACAGATAAGACTGTTAACGAGATAGACAGCGTTGATAAACTAAAGAAACTTTACGAATTGCAGTATGAACGCTACCCAATCAACACGATATGATTTGGGGTTTTGTTCAGAACTGACCACTTTTTAGTTTAAAATCTTACTTTGGCATAAGGGCCTAAGAAAATTAATGTTAGCGGTTGTTTTATATTGTACGATGCGGAGTCCTAAGGCAATTTCTATAAACTCTCTTAGGGTTTGGTTGTTGAATTCCCATGTTGACTTTCCATATCTAAGACCGCTACATATGGAATCTGCATAAACAAAAAGTTTATTTTCACCATAATTATACGCTGCCTCGTTTGCATATCCAAACTCGGGTTTACTGACGATTTTAAAAGGCCAGAGCTTGCAGGCCTTAGGTTTCATTTGCTGAAGCCCGCATAGATGCATGTTTGAAATGTTGTATAGGAAGACGCATGAACCGTCACTTCTTCTTTTTATGAATAACTTGTTTAAGCCAGAGGCAGTTGTTTCGACACCGTGGCTTTTAACGATTTTGAGCCATTCTGTAAAATTTAGAACAACACTGTAGGCTTTACAGCATGAGCCACATGCGTTGCATTTCCAGTCAGCAATGTATTGCCATGGAACAAATAGCATTTTCTCTGCCTACTTGCCTCCTACTCTAAAATTTTAGAAATTTTATTTTCTCTTAAAAACTTATTTGCAGAATGGTTTCAGCTTTTCAACGATTTCTTTTGGAATTTGTGTGGCTTTCCCTGTTTTTTTGTTTGCTGCCACAATTGTCACGTAGCCGTTTGCCAACAAAACTGCTGACTCTTGATTGTAGATTTTGAAGCCGTATTTTATGGATTTCTCCTTTAATTCCTCTACGGTTAATTCTACTTCGATTAACTCGTTGAATAGAGCCGGTTTTTTAAATTGACAAAAGGCTTCAGCCCGTGGGAACCAAAGTCCCTTATTAGTAATGTCGTTAAAGCTAAAACCTAAATGCCTATAAAATTCTTCTTCTGTTTTCTCGAAAAATCTGAAATAATTGGAGAAATGCGCCACTTGGGCAGCGTCGGTATCTACCCATGAAACTCTAAAAGAAGTCTTAAAAGCAGTAGACGACATGATTTTCACCGGCGGGAAAGCCTAAACTTTCTTATATAAATAAATTGTATGAGAAGGGTATCCTAAAGTCTGGTTTTCACAGAAATTCTCAACCTTAACGGGTTTCCATCCAACAATTTCATAGTCGTGGGAAACCACGCGGACTCCGGATTTGAGTTCAGCCTCGAGTTTAGGCTTGACCTTTTCATTTGCACTTGTTGTTAGGTATAGGAAAATGACGTCCGCCGACGTTAAGTCTACGCTAAACATATCTCCATTCACTATTGTCACTCTATCTTGGAGGCCATTTTCATAGACGGTGCTTAGCGCCTTTTTCACGAGGTCTTCTCTCAATTCGACACCGACGGCTCTTGCACCAAAATCTTTTGCAGCCATTATAACTGCTCTGCCGTCGCCGGCGCCTAAATCGAAGAAAACTTCTCTAGGTTTTAATTCAGCTAGAGTAAGCATTTGGCGGATTACTTGAGGTGGACTTGGAACATAAGGTGCTATATACATTTATGCGCCTCATTACATGTGACTTATTCTTTGTTCTCGTTTATCCCATGTCTTAGCTCTTTAAAAGATTTTCCGCATCTCTAGGCAACATATGTAGCCTTTTTAGGCGGTGGTCTTCTGGCTTCTCCGCATTTCATGGCACTTTGGGTGCATAACTCAAGATATTTTTCTTCATCTTCTGAACTAATGGCTTCAGAGGCTTTAAGGCACAATTCACTTGCTTCTTGACATCCACTTTCCTTACAAAGTTTTGATATAGAAAGGCAAATTTCATGTACGTCTTTAGGGTTTAGCACAGCCCTGTTTGTGCGGACAAGTAGGCAAATCTCCCGCGCCAAAACACAGTTTTGAACGTATTTAATTCTCTCTAGAACTTCTTCCCGAAGTTTCTTTCGACTTATTTCCAAGGTTTTATTCTCCTTACAGCATGCAATAAGATGCTTACGCACAATAAGACAGCCCTTCATTTAAAAGTTGTTGTAAGTCTTAGTTGCTACTAAAAGGAAAGTTTGCACATCACAAGTGTTAAAAATATAGCGATGTATTAAAAACTGTCAATAATTTTTCAAATGTTCTCAAATATATTTGGGGCAGTTGCTATGAAGTTGAAAACTAAAAAATCTCTTAACCTGTAATGTTAACGCATGTAAAAAGAATGTGAACGAAAGCAATAATTGAAATTTTCAATAAACTAAGAGATTTTGACAATTAGATCTGTGGTTAACTCAGCAAAACCTCTTACCAGAATCGCTTGCTTAAGGCTTTGCGTTCTGCTTCAAGAACGAGTTCATAAAATCTGTCATTGGGTTTGGGCTCTTCTTCAAGGACATCCATAACATCTGATGGTTGGACTTTTCTCGCACATAAAGCAACCGCAGCCGCTTTTCCGTATTTAGCTATTAATTGTGCCGTTTGAAGAGCTTTTCTTTGTAATTTATCCTCAGTTTTCGTAAGTTTTTCGCCTTTCTTTTCAATGAGCGGAAGCGCTTTCTCTTCCTCCACCTTTAGAAGCCCCAGAGCTGAGGAGCCGCATCTTGGACACTTTGGCTTGTCCGGCAAGTCTTTTGCACGTATCATTTCCATGTAACTCCAACAGTTTGTGCATAAAAAGTTGCATGTTTCATTAAGCAACCGCGCTCTTGCAGATTCTATAAGGACAGCGCGCATTCTTTCAGGAGGAATCAAGTCAGTTTTCATGCTTACGCGTTCAATGCCAACACGTGCAACAGGCGTTGCATTGCCGCCAGTTTCGACCTTTTGTAATTGGATTTCATTTTCTCGAATTTTTCTAAGGACATAAACAAGCTTTTCCAAGTCTAAGTCCTTTGTAAAAACTTCTTTTAGAGCTTCCTCGTAGATCGGTGTGCCTTCAAAGCTTTTTATCAACCTCTGTAAGCTAACGTTGCTGAAGTCTGCCCATTTCTTTAGGGCTCCGAAACGTCGTGCAACATGAATCATTCTTCTCTTGAAAAGTCCAGTTTTCACAGTCGCCCTTGTTAGAGTATCTCTGATTGCATGGTCTGTCATAGCCCGCATTTCATTAAACAACATGATTATCTGGTTCGCGTTGGCAGCGCCCATCGTTTGCACAAAAATACGATAAGGGTCATGTTGAACTACGACGCCATATCCGATTTTTTCGGAAAGCAGCTGACCCAACAGCTGGGCTAAGGCCCTATTCGTAAGGGAACCGAAGTTGGCGTGAATGATGACGAACTCTTCCCAGTCTTCGAAGACTATTCGGTTATCTGTAGGGATTAGAAAACCAGCCGCTACATGGTCTAATGTCTCAGTTAAAGCGCGCAAAATAGTGTCCTTGTCAGTCGGATATCGCTCACTTAATTTAGCGATTATTCTCTCTCGTGAAAGCCCCTTCTGCGTCTGCTCTTCAACAAAACCTCTAATTGAGCCTACTTCCTGCGCCACTTCGAAGGGGACTGGAATTTCTTCCCCTATCCAACTTGGTATGGCTCCTGTAGGATCGTCAACTGGTTTTACGTGGACTTTTTCCTCGGAAATGTGTAAAATCCGCCATGGGCTTCCTCTGATGATGAATTTTGTTCCTGGTTTGCCATACTCTGCCATGAAGGCTTCGTCTAAAACCCCTATGGCGGAGTCGCTTGACTCGTCTACTACGAGAAATTGTTTTTCTTCAGGTATCATGGATAAGTTTTCAAAATAGTATTCAAAGAGGGCCTTTGTTCTGCGCGGCTTTAAAACTACCTTGTCTTCGAAGGAGACCCATGCTAGGCGTGGAAAACGTTGGTGCATATAACTAAGGATTTTTTCAACATCGTCTATTGTTAAATCCTCGTAGGGGTAGGCACTTTTGAACATTTCCAATATTTCGCCAAATTCTAGCCTTCTGTTTTTAAGCAGCAAACCTGCTATCTGATGGGCTAGGGCGTCGTAGGGCTTTGGCGGAATTTCCACTGGTTCTAAATCTTCTTTTAGGGCCCTTCTTGCTATGGCTAAAGCCTCAAGTGTGTCATCGGAATCCATTGCAACGATTATTCCTTCGGCTATAAGTCCAATCCTGTGACCACTTCTGCCGACTCGCTGTATGAGTCTCGTCACCTGCCTTGGGCTCATGTACTGTATAACTAAGTCTATTCTGCCCACGTCTATGCCCAGTTCGAGGCTGCTTGTGCAAACAAGTCCTTTTAACTCTCCGTTTTTCAAACCTCTTTCAGCGGCGATGCGTGATGGTTTAGCCAAGGAGCCATGATGTATTGAAACTGGATAGTCTATGTCCCAAACTTTGAATCTGCTTGCTAAAACTTCTGATATCGCTCGCGTATTGGTAAATAACAGCACAGATTTGTGTCTGCTTATGTAGTCGCGGATTATCCGCAGTCTAGCTGCAACTTCCGGATGAGTGTAAAGCTGTCCAGCAAGTCTGAAATCTTCATTCCCTGGCTTCGGAAAAAGAATTTTTAGCCTCATCATTCTTGCAACTGGAACACGGACAATTTCAGCGCTTCGCCCATTTCCAACAAGGAACTGAGCCACTTTCTCTGGACTGCCAATAGTGGCGGATAAACCTATTGTTTGGAAGTCTCTGCCAACCATCGACCTAAGCCTTTCTAGAGCAAGAGAAAGCTGGCTTCCACGTTTACTGTCAGCCATCTCATGCACTTCATCAATTATTACCCAACGTACTTGTTGCAGATGCTGGCGCATAATCCAGCCCGGCAATATAGCCTGCAAAGTCTCAGGAGTTGTGATTAAAATGTCTGGTGGGCTTCTGGCCTGTCTTGTCCGCTCTTTTGTTTCAGTGTCGCCATGCCTCACAGCCAATTTTATGTCTAGATTGTTGCACCACCATTCAAGCCTTTCAAGCATGTCCCTGTTCAAGGCTCGCAAAGGAGTGACATACAAGAGTTTTATGCCTGGTATCCTATGAGGTTCTTGGAGGAGCATGCTTAAAACTGGCAGAAAAGCGGCTTCAGTCTTGCCAGTAGCAGTAGGCGAAATGAGAAGGACATTCTTTCCCTCAAGAATTTTGGGAATAGTTTTCTCTTGTGGTTCTGTGGGTTTTGAGAATCCCCTCTGGTCAACAAGCCTTCGAACAGGCTTAACAAGCAAATCAAAAGCATTTCTGGGAGAGTCTTTCAAGAGTTGTTGAACCTCGATGCTAAGGAATAAGCACAAAACCATAGGTAAAAGCATTTTGGAAACTATTTCAAATAGCTTATATTGCCATTTTTTAAATGTAAGACAATTTGAGGGATGCTTCTGTATTTCTAAACATAAAGAAGGGAAACGTTAGTCTATTGGTGCAACATGCGCTTTTGTTCGTATAACTGGAGTGTGGGCGTAGTCTCCCCAGCTTCCAGCCACAACCAGCTTGTCGGAAACAGCGTCAACGTTCTGAAGTACATTTAGCAAATTATCTAAAAGCCTAGACTTCTTTACCGCGCCAGCTATTTCGCCATTCTTAACAGCGTAAAGCCCCATCCTCAAAACGCTTGTGAAATCTCCACGCGTTGGATTCGTTAAGCGGGTATAATGAAAACGGCGTACAAGCAATCCATCCTTAGTCTCTTCTATGATTTCTTCTCGTTTCCATTTTCCAGGCTTAAAGTACGGATTTTTAGGAGCAGGAATAGGTTCACAGTTATAGTTTTTGCCCGGAAAAAAGCTCACGCCAACAGCGAACGAAGTCCGAACAGCGTTTCCAGTCGTCTTTTTCTTTTCCATAGCTCCGTAAAAGCTGTCGTAGACGAAAGTCTTCAAAACTCCTTTATCAATTATTACATGCTTTTCCGATGGTGTTCCTTCATCATCCACCAGTGCCGAACCAATGCCTTTAGGCATCAGTGGGTCATCGATTAAGGTTATCTGTGGGCTTGCAATTTTTTTGCCAAGTTTATCCAAGAACAGCGGGAAGTATAGCTTCGCAATCATGGGACTTACTAGCATGGAAGCATAGGAAAGCACTCCGTATGTTGGTTCATAATCCAATATTACCGTGTAAGTGTCTTCCTTTAACTTTTGAGATTTCAGTCCAGAAATAGCCATTTCAGCGGTTTTCTCTCCAACATGCTTCGGCTTCAATTCTTTTAGGCTTCTTCCTGCTGTTGCATTAGACCCTTCAGAAACATTTCCGCTACTTTTAGCCGTAGCACTTAAACTGGCCTCGAAGAAGGTTCCCGCATTTTCTGCTGAAACCCCATGGGTATTCAAAACCATGGTTTCATAACTAACAATGTTTAGCACTCCAGCGTTATCCACGATTTTCTTATTATGCGCCATAGAAGCTTCCACCATGTCGTAAGCGAGCTTAACAGCCTTCTCTGAAGGAAGAGCAGCTAAATCTTTATCGTATATTCCGGCAACCCTCGGTATTTTCCTAGGTTTTGGGAAAGAATATTTGAAGGGCAGTTTTCTTGCCTTTGCAGTAGATGTAGCAGTATCCACTAGCTTCTCCAAAGATTTTTTGGAAAGGTCTGCTGTTGAGCTGAAGCCCAGCATGTCACCTTTAATTACTCTTAATCCCACGCCTATATCGTGCACGCCCTTAGATTCAAAAACGGCGTTATTCACCAACCTTATAGTCAGCACCTTGTTTGAGACCAAATAAGCTTCAGCCTCGTCGATTCCCCGTTTTTCAGCAATTTTCAGAACACTCTTTCCAGCTTCCTTCAAACTTGTTAAAATTGGTGCCATTGCTATTTCACCCCCAAAAGCGTAGCTACTCCACGAAGGTATGGACCTCCATTTCCAACGTATAATGCTTGCATAGGGTCGCCTTTTCCACATCCTGGCAGAGGCAAAATCTCGATTTTTTTAGTGACAGCGTTTATGCTTTTGAAGAATTTGGGGGCAGTGGATGTTAGGGCTACGTCTCTCAAATGAGTCGTTAACTCTCCATCTTTTATTTCGTAGGCTTCTTGGGCGCTAATTGTCCAGTTGTAGCGTTTATCATCAATTGAGGGATGTCGCATACACGAAATCAAATATCCATGCCTGGTTTCTTTAATTAGCTCTTCCTTTTTCCAGTCGCCTTCGCCGAAGAAGGTATTTGACATGCGTATTAATGGGATGTACTCAAACGTTATTGCCCGCATTCCAGCATTGGGTTCAACGCCGAAAATAGCGGCTGTTTCTCGACTGTGCATGTGCCCCTTCAAAACACCCTTATCAATAAGCACTTTCCGCCCGGACTTCACACCCTCATCATCGTATAAATAGTAGCCTAAGGTATCTGGAACCGTAGGGTCATCGTAAGCTGTGAAATAGTCTGAGCCAATTTTTTCACCTATTTTTCCAGCCCACCATGTTGTTCCAGCCCATGCAGCTTCACGTCCAAGAACCCTATCGGCTTCGCTTGGATGTCCAACAATTTCATGAACGAGCAAAGCAACATAATCACTATCAAGGATGACTGTGGCTTCTTTTTCGGTTTTAGCGGTTTTGGCTTTTAGAAGGCTTTCTGCTTTTTGTCCAGTTTCTGATGATATTTTTTCCATGTCATTCTTTTGGAATATTTCGTATCCTCCAGAATGCCCAACTGTTTTTTCGTAAAACTGCGTCATATCGCCTTTTTTAGAATCAGCTTTCAATGAAGCCCAAGCCAACGAGTTATAAAAACGAATGTTAGTGCCTTCGCTGTTGGCAAAGATTTTGTTGATTTTTATTCCAGTGTATTCCGCAAGTCCCCGAACAATTTTCTTGGACGTATGCAGATTTTTCTCCCAAGTGATTATCTGTTTCAACTTATCCTCAAAGGCTATGTCTTCAAGGTCGATTTTCGCTTTAGTCTTATACGAGGTTTTGTAGGATTTTGTGGGCGCAAGTTTAGCTGGTGTTGGGACATATTTGCTTGATGCTTTTGCCACTTTAAATACAATTTCAGCTGTTTGCCTTATGCCTTTCTTGGTTAAATCTGTTGTTGACTGAAAGCCCCATGCACCATTAACCAGTGTTCTAATGCCTATTCCACGTTTACGATTAATGACACCGCGTTGAACTTTGCCGTTAGCAACTATTACAAGCTCGTTATAATGGTCTTCAAGCCTTGCGTCAACATAGTTTGCACCGAGTTTAGAAGCGTAATCAACGGCAAATAGAACCAAATCTTCATCCATAATCCATTTCATCCTTTTACGTATGCATTTTTAGGCTTTAACTTAAAAGTTTTTGCAGAAAAATTTTCTATCATTGTAAAGAACGTGTTTAAACTTGATGTTCAAATAAAGATTTTGTATCCAAAAACAATGGAAAGTTTTTTATCTATCATCCTATGAAACCATGGTTATCGAGAATGTTGGAGGAAATTAAATGGCTAAATGTCCAAAATGCGGAACTGTTGTTTCGATGCCTAAAAAGAAGTGGACTATGGCTGGACGGCCAGACAAAGCAGGAAAAAGAATGCAGCTGGAAATTGGACTTTTCGACTGCCCGAGATGTAAGAAACCCTTCAGAGAAGTATTAAGCAAAAAGAAGATTTAAACGCTTGGAAATGCTGGCGACTTCGCATGCCGAAAAGTCAAACAAGACAAAACATTTGCCCAGAATGTGGAACATCAGCAAAAGACCCGTATAAAACGTGGGAGCTTGTCGCTCCTTTCCCAGATAAAAAAATGAGAATTACCTTAACAGTCTTCGGCATGTACGAATGTCCAAAATGCAGCAAAAAATTCAAGGGAATCGTAAGTAAAGCAAAGTTAGGCACAGAAGGCATAGAACTTTAAGCTTACCGTCTTCCCCCCCATTTTTCCAATTTCAAAGCGTTAAGTTTTAAAACATGGAAGCCTAAATCAACAAGAACGCTTCATTCAAAAGAAGGCATAACATTGGCAACGGCAACACTAAAGCAGTTATGGAAAAACGATTATTTCCAAACAGCGATAATGATTATTTTAATTATAGTAATAGTCTACGGATTTTGGTACGGCTCCCAACTAGTGCTAAACACACAATATCCTGCCTTGGCAGTGGCCTCCGGAAGCATGTGCACCTTGCCGGGCCCTCATTGTGATGGATGGTCTCATCCATTTGAATATACATTGCACGTTGGAGACTTAATCATAGTTCAAGGAGTGAACGCCGCGGAGATTAAGGCAGAGCCATATCCTAATGGTGATACAATCGTATTTCGTAAACCGGATTATCCGGACGAGTTAATAGTTCACAGGGCGATAGCAAACGCAATAGCACCCGATGGTAAGGTATACTTCAGAACAAAAGGTGACGGAAATTCCGACGCAGATACTCATCATGGTGAAGGCGCCTGGAATGGCATGGTTTCTGAGGACCTCGTAATCGGTAAAGTTATTTTTCGGATTCCTTGGGTTGGGCATGTTTCGCTTTTTATGCGAAATTCTTCTGGAATCCTCCTGATAATGGCTCTTATAATTATTGTAGTAATCTTGGAGTTTGTTATTCCAGCATTTACGGGCAAAGAGGCTCAAATTGAACCGAAGGAAAATGCGGAAAAAGCTTCAGGAACCTAAGGCTTTATAAAGGGTATTTAAGCATTCACTATAAGAAGTGATGTTTCATGCCAAAGGCTAAGGCCATAATAAACATCGAAAACGTTGTTGCCTCCGCAACCCTAAACCAGAAAGTCGACTTAAACGCTGTTGTGAAGGGTTATCCAGGAGTGGAGTATCGTCCAGAGCAGTTTCCCGGACTAGTGTTCAGGCTTAAAAGGCCGAAGACAGCTACTTTGATTTTTAACTCTGGAAAAATGGTTTGCACTGGTGCAAAGTCGGAAAAGGAAGCCCGCAGAGCAGTTATAAAAGTCATCAAAGAACTGAAAAAAGGTGGAATAATCATCATTAGCAAGCCGGAGCTAAAGATACAAAATATCGTTGCTTCTGCGAGTCTAGGCGGTATGATAGACTTAGAAAAGTCGGCTTACACCCTTGGAAAAACAATGTACGAGCCTGAACAGTTTCCAGGGTTAATTTACAGAATGGATGAGCCCAAAGTCGTTATACTTTTGTTTGCCAGCGGGAAACTTGTTTGCACAGGGGCAAAGAGAGAACAGGACGTTTACGACGCAGTGCATAAGCTCCACAAAATATTGGAAGAACAAGAACTTATATTCTATGAATAACCTCATTCACTGGTTTCAATTATTTTTCATCCTTTTTTAATCTGTTTCAAAATGGTTTTCAACTGTTCTTCGTCAATCACTCCTATTTCATACAGCTTGTTGGCAATCTCGCTAACATTGAGTAGTGCATGAAGTTTTATTCCGGTTTTCGCGAGTTTTTCTTTTCCGCCTTCTTGTCTGTCTAGAAGTACAACTGCATCTGTCACTACTCCGCCCTCTGCCGTTATGGCTTTTGCCGCCTTTCTTAGAGATAAACCAGTCGTGATTAGGTCGTCAACTAGTAAGACACGGTCTCCAGGTGCTAGGATTCCTTCTATTCTTCTTTGTCTCCCATGAAGACGAACGCCTTTACGAACGTATAGAAATGGTTTTTGTAAACTATGGGCAATTAGGGATGCAAAAGGTATGCCGGCAACAGGAATTCCGGCTATCCTTTCAAAATTTTTACCACCTATCTCTTTTTTTATGAAGTTCACGTAGAAATCACAGACTTTTTTAAAAGCGTCTGGGAAGCTTGGGACTATTCTTAAGTCTATGTAGTATGGGCTTATTTTTCCGGTTGAGAGTTTGAAGGCTCCGAATTGCAGGGCGCCTATCTTGTTTAGAATTTTGCAGACTTCAACCTTGACAGTTTCGTTGCTTTTTTTGGTAGGCAATATTTCACGTCCGTTTAGAAACTTGGTAGATTTTTCCTACTTCAGGAATTAAACAGGTGACGTTTGGCATTTCCTTTTTTAGAAGTTCAGCAAATTTCTTTTGGTCTTCTGTTGAGGCCGTATGGTATGGAACCGCCACCTTAGGCTTTGTTAAACTAGTAATTTCAACGCCAGTTTCAGGCGACGCGCCTGGCGCCATCATCCCAACAGTGCAAAAAACGACATCAAGTTTTTCCCTTTCACCAATGGCTGCCATCTCTGGAAATGGGAGGCTGTCTGCTGTGTGGTAAACTTTTACCCCGTCTTCGCTTGCGATTATGAAGGATACAGGCCTGGCTGCTGGATGATTACATTTTTCAGCCCTTACATAAACTTCACCAAGTCTCACTTCTGAACTAGGCTGAACTTCTTGCAATTTTTCAGGAGGGATTATATTCTGCAGTCTTCTTGCCGAGGTTGAGTCAGCGACAACCACGCAAAGCGTATTTTTATGGATTTCCGAAACAAGGGATTGGTCTAAATGGTCGTAATGTTCGTGTGTAATAAGAATGGCGTCAACATTCTTAAGGTCTTTAGGTTTGACATCTACAGGGTCTATAACCAATGTTTTTGTGGGGGTTTTTATGGTTACTCCAGAGTAACGGTTAAACCACACAAACAAGATTTCGTTTTTTGCAGGAGACTTTTCGATTGACATGTTCATTTCCTCGCATGAATAATTATTGCATTAGAGTTTTAAAGAACTTGTGTTGCTGAGGAATAATTTGAAGGGAGATACAACATGAAAACATGCTGAACAGACACGGTTTATTCTTGTTTTGTTAAGGCTTAATAATGTGGTCCGATTAAAAAAGTTGTCAAAGGGGATGAAAATTATTGAACGCAGATGAAATGTTCGAAAGTCTAAGCCAACAGATGCTTACTAAGTTTTTAGAGAAGAATCCTGACTATGCCACTTATCTCGGATTACATGAACACTACGATTACTTGTTGCCAAACGGTTCTACTGGAAGACTTGTGGAAAATCTTCGTTTAATAGAAGACTGGATTAAACGCTTGAATGAAACTATAAACCGCCAAGAACTAAACGAGGAACACAAAATAGACTGGGAGGTAATTGAAAAGGTCTATGAACGCGGGGAGTTTGACCTCTACGAGCGGCGAATGCACGAGTTAAATCCAGATGCCTTCGATGAGCTAGGTAGCCTAATCTTCGTAATGTTTACCCGAAATTATGCGCCCTTGGAAAAAAGACTAGAAGCTATTGCAGCCCGCATTGAGAAAATCCCTAAATTCTTGGAAGAGTTCCGCTCTAGGTTTGCAAACTCGCAGCCAGTAAAACTCTGGACTGAAGTAGCCATAGAAAAAGCCCAGCAGATAGGGGGGTTATTCCAGTTCATACTCTACGCGACTAAAGGCAAAGTGTCAGATGAGATTTACGTAAGGCTACGTAAAGCTGTTGAGAATCTTCAATCAGCGTTTAGAGTACAAATGGAATGGCTTCATGGTTTGCTTCCAAAAACAAGAGAAGAATGGGCTCTAGGAAAAGAAAAATTCGAGAAGCTCATTCAGCTACGATATTTAGGAATGAATTCAGACGAAATCTATCAGCTAGGCGTGAAATACTTAAAAGAGTTGAAGACTGAAAGAGAGCGGCTGGTCCATCAAATAGCTCCAGGAAAATCTGTGGAAGAAGTGTTTAAAATTATAGAGAGCAAAGCACCCAAAACCTTCGAAGAAGCGTTGGAATTCACCAGAAAAACCATGGAAGAAGCTAGACGTTTTGTTCAAGAGAAGAACCTTGCAACAGTCTATCCTGAAGACGTATTATTAATAGAAGAAACGCCAGCTTTCCTCACACCTATTATTCCCTTCGCTGCTTTGATGATGCCTGCCAAATTTGATAAGCCCCAAATAGGTATATACATCGTGACAAGACCAAAAGACCCGGCGAACCTAGGCAAACACTTGAATTATCACTCGATAAGGAACACGGCTGTTCACGAAGCTTTTCCTGGGCATTTCTTGCAAGGCGCTATATCAAACCGCGGAAGCTTTGTTCGCCTATTGGCTGAAGGAACCGAAGCCGTTGAGGGTTGGGCTCATTATTGCGAAGAAATGATGGGTGAAAAAGGCTTTATAACAGATTTGGAGACGCGCCTTATACAAGTTAATGATATGATTTGGCGCGCTGTCCGAATAATCGTGGATGTCAAACTTTCTAGGGGTGAGATGAGCTTCGAAGAGGCTGTTGAAATGCTTGTGAAAGAAACAGGGATGTCTAGAGAAGGCGCTGTTGCTGAGGTTAAACGTTACACGCAGACGCCGAGCTACCCGTTGTCTTATCTGCTAGGAAAACACCTAATATTAGGACTGAAAGAAGAATTAAAACAGAAAATGGGAGAAAAATTCGACGAAAAATTCTTCCACGACACCATAACCGCCAACGGCTACCTACCAATATCAATGCTGCGCAAAATCTTCGACCAAAAAACAAGCAAATTCAAATTTTCTTCCTAAACTTCCCTCTTGTTTTAGGCAAAATAATGCTTGTTCTTCATTTCTTGGCTTCGTGAACCAAAAATAGAACAATTAGTAACGCTGGAATAAGCAGTCCAAGAGTTACATAGAAGGGCATTTGTGGAACGAAGTTTACGTAGAGATAGCTCCCCAATAGCATGCCTAAGCCATTAAAGATGTAGCCTACGAAGTTTCTGAATCCGACCACCTTGCCTCTGTTTACAGGTTCTATAAGGTCTGTTGAAAGTGCCATCACCGCAGACATAACCATTAATTGCCCAATTGCAAATAGAGACATCGAAATCATAACTGTTAACAGGTCGCCAACGACAAAAATCATCGTAGCCACGCCGAAGACAAATAAACCGAGAATTAGCGGTATTTTTCTACCGATCTTGTCAACCATCTTGCCGATCGGAATAGACACAACAATCAT
>Ga0315306_10000669_pt1 | contig 16541 bp, 12 predicted proteins | sample TDP1_MG_FD_203803 | JGI IMG/M metagenome (GOLD analysis project Ga0315306, IMG submission 203803) | Freshwater sediment microbial communities from Lake Towuti, South Sulawesi, Indonesia - TDP1 | ecosystem: Environmental > Aquatic > Freshwater > Lake > Sediment | place: Indonesia: South Sulawesi... | reverse complement strand
CCGGCAATCAGATCTCGCCGAGAAAAACAGCCAAGCTGGCAGAAGCAAGCCGGGTAGTCTTGGAGCAGCGGGGATTGGAAGGGAACGGCTGGTCCTCTGCCTGGAAGATGGCTTGCTGGGCGCGCTTCATGAACCCTCGGAAGGCCTTGGACAATTTCAACTACTGCATCCACAATTACACATTCAACAGCCTCTTTTCCATCTGCTCCAAAGCTCTGCAGGTGGATGGAGCTTTTGGCTTGGCCGCAGCCGTAGCCGAGATGCTGTTCCAGTCCCACGAGAATGAGCTCTGTTTCCTACCTGCTTTGCCGGATTCCTGGAGCGAGGGAGAAGTCAGCGGGCTTTGTGCCCGGGGAGGTTTTGAGGTGGGCTTGAAATGGGAAAACGGCGCTCTTCGAGAGGCTTCCATCTATTCCAGAAATGGAAAGACGTGCCGCATCCGCACCAGTCTGCCATTAAAGATTAGGTGTGAAGGGAAGGCAGTCCGATGCTCCAGCCCTGAAAAGGATGTCTTGGAATTCCAGACGGTTAAGGGGCAAGCGTATCTTCTTTCTACCGGAAAATAAAAATAAATAAAAAAACCATCAAGAATTTAGCTTAATTTAAAGAGGAGAGAGATTCCTAATAATTGCGGATGTCTGCAACCTGATAGAACGCTCGAATTCTCTTAACATCATTCATTTTAAAAAAAGAAATATGCAAGCGCCACTCAATTGGTGAAGTCGCCAATCACTGTGTGTTCTTGACCAATCCCGCGCGCCCTAGGGCTTCGAACACACAGGGACTGGCCTGAGCTCATCTTTATTCTCTATCGGTGCAACAGAGAGAAAATTGTTATAATAGTGCTTGGTTTCAAAAAAGCGAAAAAATCTAAAACTTTTGGATAAGGAAGGTGGTCGTGAAAATTTCAAGCCTGAAAAAGAACTTATATATTCCAATTTTTTTATTGTTTGTTATTCTGTCCGGCAAAGCTTCTTTATACGCCGCAACTTCCTCGACCAATGTTGTTAGTGATCCCCGTCTCGAACTCTTAGCCGTCGTTCAATCCCTAAGTGGCTACGGAGAGCGTTAAGGATTGATTACTTCTCTTGATTTTCCCTATAAAAAAGAAATCGCTGATTATTTTTCTCAATACAAGAATCAGACTGCAGTAAAGCTATTTTGCGGAGATGAGCAGGGCTGGCTTCAGTTTTGATGCGTCGCCGACTCCCATGATTTATCTCTCTGATCTGTCAGAACTGACATCACGAATGCCTTTCTCAGACTGCCTCAAAGAAAGAGCGGGTGGCGGAGAGCGCTTAGAACAATTTGTTAGGGAGTTTCGTGATTTTGCTAGCCAGAGCAAATTTGTGGAATTTTTTAAAATCCAAGAAAGTCTAACTTTCATCAGTTCTTTTCCTTTTGCGCAATGCCCTGACTTTAAAAAGTTCTTTCAGAATGCCAGAAGCATCGGAAAAAGGACGAAGCCTTGAATCAAGGTCACAACTCCACTCGACTGGAAATTCCTCGATCCTGTAACCGAGCTCTAAAGCGCGAAGCAAGGTTTCAAGTTCAAACATGTATCCCCTGGTGAGGCACTCAGCAAAAAGCTTTCTGGCTATTTCTCCTCTATAAACCTTGAACCCGCACTGAGAATCTGTAATCCTCCGGGGAAGACCTGTTATCCATACAGCAGCCCGGTGGAAAAGCAAGGATAGAAGCTGCCGCTTAAGACTTCTTTTTCTGCGGATTATGCTATCCTTATGGCGCCGCGAGGCCAAGGCTATATCCAGCTCACCGGCCCTTATTCGTTCTATAACAGGCAAGGCATTGGAATAGGGGATACACGTGCCGCTGTCAGCGAACAGCACCACATCGGCCTTTGTCTCTTTTATACCGGTTTTAACCGCAAACCCTTTGCCTGAATTTTTCTCAAGGCGCAAAACAGTGAACCCCACAGAAGAGGGGATATCCGCTTTTCTGGCAGCCTCTGCTGTGCCGTCTGTGCTTCCGTCATCAACGATGATGACCTCGCCCTGGAATCCGGCATCAGAGATAAAAGAAGCGGCAGCTTCGACATCGTAGCGAATCTTATGCGCCTCGTTGAAGGCAGGAATAACGATTGAAATATCCATCATTTCTTTAGCTGCTTCTGGATGAACCTATCCCATAGATCCTTTCTGATGTATAAAGCCAGCAGCACCTCAGGCCGCAATCCGTAATATTCGGATAGATAATTATTCTGAAGGCGAGGCTCCAGTTTATCTTTTTTATCGATGGATGAAACGATGAGCGATACATCTGAAAAATCTCCAGCAGCATCAACCTCCTGCCAGTATCCAACACGCTTAAAGCTTCTCAAGTACCAGGGCAGCGGCCAGGTCTCATAAGGGTTGGCGATCACTTTTATCAGCATTTGATTGTGATCAGGATGATATCGGGCTAATTCCTTTATACGCTTGACGAGGTTCATGAAGTCAGTGCTTGTCTGGGCATAAACATAAGGATTGCGCGGATCCGCGTAGAATCTAAAGTTTGCCCTGTAGCTTTGAAACCCCAGGTTGAAAATCCCGACGCCGAGCGCTAGAATAACCAAGCTCCTGACCATGAATTTTTTGCTCGCTTTTATAATCACAGCCGCCCCGTATCCAGCCAGAAGCAAAAACCCGATATAGAAGGGAAGCATATTCCAGGGAGTTTTATAGGAAATCAGGGAGTAAAGCGATGTCTCGAGGAGCGTGAAGAAGAAAATAAAACGGACAAATAAAAGGCTGGAATCGCCGTAAGAAGAAATCCTGAAAGCTGCAATGCTGCCAACCAGAGCCAAACCAAGAATAAGCGCCTCACTCCAGACAGGTCCTGTTCCATACCTGGAGTAGGCCAGCATTTTCAAATAGTAATACCAAGGATATGAGTGGAAACCGGCTTCACCTGCCCTCTCAAAATAAGTGCCAAAGGCAAGGACAGAATCAAGGATTCCCCTCGGGTTTTTTAAAAAAGAAGAATACATTAGAAAAGAAACCAGGACTCCAATGCCCAGAAAAGCGAGCAGATGATTGACTGAAGGCAAACCGACGTTTTCTTTGACCCGGCTTGTTTTTTTCATCGAGAAAAAAGAAAGAAACCATGCTGCTAAAATAGCGCCAAAGGCAATGATAGAAGTTTCCTTGGTGGAATACATCATCCCGCAAAAAAATCCGGAAGCTGCTAGCCAGAGCAGAGAACGGTTTTGGCTGTAGCGCCAGCCCGATACTATGGCTCCCACGAGAAAGAAGACTAAGAGGGTTTCCTGAATGTAGAACCTGCTGTAAAAGACTATGACTGGTGAAATGGCGGCAAAAATTGCGGAAAGAATGATGGTTTCTGGAGAAAATGCTTTTTTTAGCAGCAAAAGAAGAAAAATAATCCCAACCCCAAACAAGGCTGGCACAAGCCGAAGGGTAAATTCATTCAGAGAGGCGAATGATTTTCCGGATGCAATCCAGGCAAACGGAAGCGAAAGATAATAGAGGCTGGGGCCATGGTGCTCTTTTTTGTCATACCGATAATCGCCTTTTTCCAAAAGATTGCCAAATTTAACAGCCTGGTTTGCTTCGTCGTGGTGCATGGGGCGCCGCTCAAGAAATGTCAGGCGAAAGAGAATTGCTGTAAGGATGACAAGCAGGAAGAGCCCGTAAAAGGCAGCTTTTTTATTCATTGTGTCGGGATGCCATAAACTTCCACTTCGACATAATGATTCATATCGTTTGAAGTATTTCCGCTGCTGTAAAGGCGAACATACCTGGCCCTGACGCCTCTGGGGTCGATCAGCCGGCCCTCGTTGGTCTCGATATATTCTTTATCCTTCCCAATTCCCAATCCCGAGGAATTGTCGTGGTCATTGTTAAATATCGTTTTGACATCGGTCACAAAGTCGGGGTCGTCGGAGACCTGAACGACCACATCGCGGTAAACGCGGGCCTGACTGTGGTAATGCCAGATTAAAATTGCATAAAGGTCATAGGATTTTCCGAGGTCGATTTGCACATACTGCGGTCCCGGTCCAAACTCGACATAATATCCTTCTTCTCCAGATTTCTGGCCGTCGGTCACGAATCCTATTTCGCCTATGACAGGTTGTTTATCGCTTGCGGTGACCGGTTTATGGAGAGAGAGAAGTTTTGTTCCCAGCGGAACCATAAAGGGTCCGCGTCTTTTGCCGGTTATGACTTCCAGGTTCGGGCTGCGAATATTCCTTGGCGTCCCGACAAACATGGGCTTGGGCAATTCCAGCTTCAACACCTCTTTTTCTGTCTGCTGAGAATGGACTCTAGAGACCAGGATAAAAAGGAAAAAAGCTTGGAAGAGAATTGCGAATAGAAAAATCTTTTTCATCATGAGCGATTCCTTAATTCAATTGTTCATAATAATGCAATAAATTTTATTGCGTTGCGAGCGACCGAAGGGAACGTAGCAATCCGACGAAATCGTTTTAAGGCGCATAGCACCGTGGCAATTTTAACCGCTGATATCGCCACGCCGCTTTCTGCCACGGTCTGCTCGCGGCTTCGGCTCATCCTCGCGGCGCTACTTTTATTATTACTTTTGTATTAGATTATCATTAAATGTCTTAAAAGTCTTGGAAGGAACGACGACAAGCGCCCATACCTCTGGATTTTTTTCACAAAAGGCTCTGACTTCTTCGGTGCTCATAACCATAAAGGCTGTGGAAAGGGCATCTGAAACTGTGGCTGAAGGATGAGAAGCCCATGCTGCCAGATGGCCATTTGCCGGACGCCAGGTTCTCGGGTCAAATATATGCTTTCCCTTGACCTCAGTCCCTGAGCCGCTTAAAGCCCGGTTTCTCAGAATAAATTCTTTTGGCGCCTGCTCAAAGTCCCACGAGCCTGCAATACCAACCGGCCAGCCTTTTTTCTTCAAGCCTTGATTTGCCGGGTAGCCTATGGCAAGAGCTGTGCTGGTTCCTCCGTGGATCAAGGCGTTGCTGATACTCCAGTCAGATAAGATTTCAAGGGTTTTGTCCAGGGCATATCCTTTTCCGATGCCTCCCAGGTCAAGGTCAACATGGCCGTTTTCATCCATTCCTTTTCTAGCTGGAATCTCTACCATGTATCCTCTTTGAGTTTGGATTAAATCAATCTGCTTCAGGATATTGATATCAGTGCCCGATTTTTTGGACTCAGGCACCTGGTCCCTTCCAGATTTTGCCGCAGACCCGATATTTATATCAAAAGCGCCCTGGGTCTGAGATTGGACCCAGGAGGCTATTTTTATGCATTCAAATATTTCAATACCCACCATCAAGGATTGACCCGGCTTGAGACGGTTAATCTGTCCGATTTCGCTGCAGGGATTAAAGCGGCTGAAAAGATTTTCGACCCGGTCGATCTCGCTGAAAACAGCCTGAGAGACCTGCCTCCCATAAGCTTCATTCTTTCCGGCGATAAAGAGCTCAAACGTAGTCCCCATGGCAAAATGAGCAAAGCTGCAGACGGATTGAGCTTCTTCTTTCATCGTTTGAAACCATCGGTCAGGGTAATGTAGGCAAAAGCGATTGCCGAGAGCAGACTGACAAGAGCTGCGTAGCGGTGGACTTCAGTTAATGCTATCTGGCTATTTAAAGAAAAGAAAGGAAGCATTTGAGCCAGCGCTGAAACAATCAAAAGCAAGCCTGCAATGATAAAAAGCCAGAAAAGTATTTTTTGCATTATTGCGTAGGAAGGAGTTAACTCCTTAAGTTCAGCCGAACTATCATTTGACATCGTTTTTCCTGTCTGGAAACTATAGACCCGCGCACGCAGGACAACAATAATAGATAAGCTGATGGCAAAGATCCCGCCAAAGCCAATATGCAACAGGAGCAGAAAGCCATAAAGTCCTCGCCGGATGAACATTGCAGGAATGAACCCGCTCGCGACGAGAAAAACAAAGCTCGCTATTAAGCTAAGAAATATCCATCTCTCTTTTTCTGGATACTGTTGAATCCTCAGAAATTGAGCCATCTTCTGCCAGCTCAGGGAGGAACTTTTAAAAATTCTGGAGAGTTGATTGAAAAGCCATGGAATATAAGACCTGGTTTTTGAATCGACAGAAATTCCCTTTGCCTGGGCTTTCATTCTCCTCGAATGATGGAATAAGAGAGAGAATATCAGCCCGAAAAAAGAGACAAGAGTGATGATGGTAAACACAGGAATTTATCTCCTTGTTTCAATCAGCCCGGAGAGTCTTCCTAATAGAAGGAAAAACACCAGAAGGACGACAGAGCCAATGACAATGGCTGAAACAAAAAGAACCGCTTTGTATACAGGCCGAACAGAAAACGAGAGGCCAAAGAGTTTTTGATACGGTTTATCCAATCGCAAAAAGGAATGGCTGGAGCGTTCCTCAACTTTTTGGGTCAGGAGAGGGCCGATTCCCTTCACCGGACTGAAAAAGAAAGAAGATCCTGCTTTATGGCACTCCCTGCATCCTTTTTTGCCGAGAGACTGCTGGGCAGGCCGAACCTGGTGGCCGAGAGGCCAGGCCACAGGTTCTGCTGCCGGATGTTCAGTAGCCTTCAATTTCCCTTTCTCGTCAATCCGAAACATCCTCCCGCCTGAAACATAGAGATAATCCGATTTTCCTAGGGAATTCTTTTGGCTTTCGGCCTGAGCCAGGGACTTTAAGACCAGTTCAACTTGCTCCTCGGTCAGGGTTTGTTCGTGACCGACCGTAGCCACTATAGTCCGGATCTCAAATTCAGTGGCAAGAGGGTGGATTTGATTGTCATAAAGCCAGAATAGTTGAGGAGACTCGGTTGGCTTGCCCGGCCATTCCACCGCCTCAAGGTAGCCACCCGAGACACGGTACATCATCTTCTTATTGATCAGCACCGGCTTTCCAGGAGCTTCTGGAAGGAGTGCCAGGGCCTCGAGTATTTTCTGGATGCGGGCTTCTATTTCTGCTTCAGGAGCTTCTGCGTCAGGGTCAAAATAGGGGATAAGGCTTGTAATCTCCCCATTCTTTTTGACTGCCCATAGAATTTCTGAGCTTATTTTCAAACCTGAATAAGGCGTCACATCAAGCCCGCCATCCTGGTTTAGCTCATAGACATTTCCAGCCGAAACAAAAACTGGAGTCCCATCAATTTCGGTGTACAGGGAAATAATGGCAAGTATTCGGGCAACATGCTGCTCTGCCTCAAAGATATCTCCAGCAATCGCCTGAACATCACTCGGTTTGAGGGGAGAAACCTTTTCCCCTTCTAGCTTTCCCCAGAAAGCCGGCCAGATTAGCCGGTGCGGAGTTATCTTGCCAGATTCGTCCCTTATGAACGCTGGCTCTATAATAGCGGGTGATTCAGTATACCATTGGGCAATGCCATAAATACCCAGCCTGTTGGCCCGCGAAGTCCGAACCCGGGTAAAGTCTTTCCCGGGAAGAGGGCCAGAATGGCAAACAGTGCAGGAAAGCTTATCAAAATGAATTGCCGGGATTCCAGAATGCTTGGGATACGGCGCTCCAAGTCGGCCTGAAGATAGATTTTCCCCTCCAGAAGTATCCTTTCCCAGATGGCAGCCCTTGCAGGTAAATCCATATATATCCTGATTTTTTATTTCTTCTGCTTCCCCTTCATATCCGCGAATCATGGCGTGACTGATATCATTCCTGTGGCAATCGACACACTTCATGCCTGCCGCTCGATGGACATCGTTATCAGCGTTGAATTTTTTCATCTCGACCGGAGAGACTGAATGGCAATTGAGGCAGAGGCTGTCATCCGGCTTGTAGGCGATATCGAAAAAAACACGATGCTTGCTGTCGAAAAGGTCAGGATGATAGCGAACAAAAGGAGCCACCGCCCATTCCTTGTCATCAGGGTTTGGTCCGTCATAAATATCCCAAGTTCCAGAAAGGCGGGATGCCATTCCTCCCACTTCTCCCAGGCCTGAGGAAGCGGTTGCTGCCCACCTGAAATTCTGGCGCAAAACCTGCTTTGCCCATTCGCTGTGATCCTGGATTCTTGAGGCATTGTGGCAGCCCATACAATTGATTTCGATTTTTCCGGATACATTCCAGCGGGATTCCTTGCTTTGCTCAGTGTCTTTAGGCTCGGCTATACCGCCTCCATTCATGTGCCTTCCGAACATCAGGCTGAAATCCCAGGAGGAGATTCCAAGTTCTTGAGGATTCCACATTCCTTTCCATTTTCGGTAGGAGAGGGGCAGTATGGTCCCTGTCTTCAGGTCAATCCAGACCCAGGGTTCTCCTGGTCGGCCATCCTGGATTGAAGAGACAGCATTGAAGTGCAAGCCTTTCTGGATGAGATCATAGTCATGGCAAGGAGCGCACGTATACCGGGTTGAATAGGGCGAGGGATAAGGCTCTGAAGGAACGATCGTTTGATTGAACTCGTCTTTTAGAGGGATGAGATGGACTGGAGTGGTTCTGTTTCCATCCCACTTCTGAGGAGTTTGATCAGTCTGCCCAGCCAAGGAGTTTAGAATACCAAGGCAGATTATGATCAAGAAAATTGTCTTTATCCGCTTCATGATTTAAACTGTTCGGGTCGAAATTCAAGCAGACGGCGGCTGCTGACCGCTTCATTCGCCCTTAAAACCGCCACCGCAGTTTCATAAGCGGTCTGCGCAGGGCAATTTAAAGGAGTTCCATGAATGATGGCGTTAAAAAAGTTTTCAAGATGAGGCTGATGCGCGGGTTTGGCCAGCTCGACAGGAAGAGGCCACCGTCCGGCTTCTGCTGTAACTCGAATATCCAGGAAGATATTTTTCGTGCTGACCTTCTGGATCGGAGGGACTTCGGATTTGAGAAATCCCTGATTCACCAGTGAATCCCATTCAGGAGCATGGGGTTCGCGCATGGCCCAGTTTCCCCTCTGAGGAACTTCAGATATCTGGAGCGAGCCATTTTCGCCCATAAAAGCCTCATAGAATCCGCCATGGGCTGTAGTCGTCTGGACCTGGTAAAAAGCACGCGCTCTTCCCATTTTCATTTCAAACTCATAAATCGTCATGACATTGTCATACCATTCCCAGTTTTTATAATAGTCAATCCCGCCGCTGGCCACGACAGACCTCGGGTTGACTCCAAAGACCCAGCTGAAGAGGTCAATCTGATGTGAACCAAGGTCCACGATCGGGCCGCCTCCGTATTTCTTGAACAAACGCCAGTTTCTGAACTCAGTCATAGAGCCGTATCCATACTTTTCCAGCTTCTCCTGGCTCATGGTGTATTTTTCAGGCCAGCCGAGCATGTCACTCTTAGCCCGGTTCCACTGAGCGTAGGCGATATTAACCCGGCCTAAAAGATTTTTTTCATGAATCAGCCGGTCTATGGCATGGATGTAACGGGGATTGCTCCGGCGCTGATGTCCTATCTGAAGAAGCTTGCCTGTTTTCCTTGCAGTCTGAATCATGGTCCTGGCTTTTTCCAGAGTGTTGGCCATTTCCTTCTCACAATAAACATCAAGCCCGGCTTCCATGCAGGCATTTGCGTGTTCAGCATGCATCCAGTCAGGCGTGGCTACAATCGCCGCATCCAGGTTCTTCTCCTTGCTCAAAAGGTCTCGATAGTCCTCATAGATATTAACCACCTGACCGTATTTTTTAAGATAGTTGCCCGCATATTGCTGACTGTATTCCCAGATGTCGCAGACGGCAGCAATACGGGTTCCGGGTATTCGAAGGCATGATTCAATCAGCACCCGCCCTTGAACGCCAGCTCCGATGACAGCCACATTAAGTTCTTCTGGATTTTTCTTTGCTTGGCGAAAAGCTACCGCGTTCCTGGCGAGAGTGGTTCCAGCCAGTGCCATGCCCAGTCCAGCAGATGCAGAAGACTTAAGAAAATCCCGGCGTGAAATTTTTTTATTTTTTCCTGAGTTTCTTGAGCCATACATTTTAATTAACCCTCTTATAGATTAAATGATGAATATATATACATTGTGAACGCAAAAATTTCAACACATTGAGATCTTTAAAAAAGCTATATGCACAGACCAATGAACTCATTCATAATGTATTTAATTCTTGGATTAATTTCTTTTTTGTATATCTTCAAGCGAAATGGGTAATCCTAATAGGCACTACGTATTCATACAGGTGCGAGCTAAGTTATTAATATTAAATTAGATTCATTTTGTTTTTTGTGAATTCTTTTTTGATTTCACATTTTTACGATGCCAATCTAAAAATCTTTTTATCGTCCCTTCTTCTATAACTTTGGGCGCATCTACCGGCAAATTTAACATTTTTGCGACCTTTTCTGCTAATTTCTTATGAGTCCAAGGGTATAACTGATATTTCATAATTAGTGCAAACCCACCTTTTTCATTAATTTCGTATATCCAAGATTTTGGCAACATCCGTGTTACAAACAAAGGACGAAGTCCAAGAAATGCACACATTTCAATTTTAGTAAGAAGTTCCTCATGTTCCATGTATCCCAAAGTATTTTTTACTTCCACTCCATAGGATTGTCCATCCCTTTCAAAGATGAAATCAAGATCGTGATTTGTCCTCTTCCACTCTTTTTCTTTATATGATTTTGTATTCTTTCCCATTAAAACAAATTGTGATCGAGCAAAAGCTTCAAGGACCATCATTTCTCCGTGTAATCCTATTGCGCCTGCAATGTTTGGATCTGCATATTCTTCCACAATTTTAACTGTCTTAGCAGCACTTCTCTTGTAATATCTATAATTCTTATGCCAAAGCAGATGAATCCAGCCTCCAGTCTTGAGATTTCTTTCCTCTGTTAGCATATGGCCTGAAGCAATGATTTCGCGAATTACCCTATTTGTCACCCAATGATAATACTTATCTTCGAACCATACTTCTAGTTGTCTCGAAAAGAACACTTCTTCCTTAGACCTATCAAATAACCCTTCCAATTCTTTCCGAGCTTTGATCCCTTTTGGATCAGGCTTGCGCATTTCTTCTTTGAACTCATATTCATCAAATAAAAATTCGTCTTCCAATTATTTCATCCTCATCTTTTTGCTGTTGAACTATTTTATCACTGATTTGTTTCTTTTTAACGCAAAAAATGACATATAAATGCTTATATTTTTCTCTTTAAGAAAATTGTTTTTTATTATACCGATTAGATAGAAAGATCGCTTTGCTCAGCAATCTACTTCTTCATCGCCCAATCCTCTTAGGATTCGAATTTCCTTTTTGGAAAAGCAAAAAACAGTTTCACCAAAGCTAATAACCCGCTTTTTCAAACACTCATCTTATATTCGGCTTGAATCTTTCTAATGTCTATTCGGATTTACCTTTCATATCACGGTCAAAAGCCACTCCTGAGGGCGAAAAGTTCATTTTTTTGATGAACTCCAGCGATTCCTTGGCGCCGAATTCCCGGTCCATGCCATTATCTTCCCACTCTACAGAAAGGGGGCCATCGTAGCGAATGTTGTTGAGCTCCCTGATAATCTCTTCAAAATTCACATCTCCATGCCCCAGAGACCTGAAATTCCATCCTCTTCTCAAATCTCCAAAAGAAAGATGAGAGCCGAGGATTCCGGCTTTCCCGTCAAGGGTTAGGCTAACATCTTTCATATGAGTATGGTAAATTCTATCCGGAAATTCACGGATGAATAATTGGGGCTTGACCCCCTGCCAGACAAGATGACTGGGGTCAAAATTCAGCCCCAGTGCTGGCCGGTGTTTAAAGACTTCAAACAGTTTTTTTGTCGTGTAAAGGTCGAAGGCGATCTCTGTGGGATGAACCTCAAGGCCGAATTTCACTCCATTCCTGTCAAACTCGTCAAGGATCGGCGTCCAAAGCTTGTGAATTTTTTTGAATCCTTCTTCAACCATCTCTTCGCTTGTCGGCGGGAAAGAATACCAGAACTTCCAGATCGGCGATCCCATGAATCCATTGACCACATAACAGCCCATGTTCTTTGCTGCCTTAGCTGTGGCTTTCATCTCTTCCACAGCCCAATCCCGGAGTTTATCAGGCTTGCCTTTGACTTCTTCCGGAACAAAGACATCCAGTCGCTCATCATAAAGGTCTCCCACACACTGGCCAGCGAGATGAGCGCCAAGAGCCCAGCATTTTAACTTGTATTTTTCAAGTATTCGCTTTTTCTCTCTCACATAGCCGGTGTCAGCGCTAGCTTTGCGGACTTCCATATGGTCTCCCCAGCAGGCGATTTCCAGTCCGTCGTAGCCCCATCCGCTTGCTTTTTTACAGATATCTTCAAAGGCTAAATCCGCCCACTGCCCGGTAAATAAAGTAACAGGTCTAGCCATACTCTCCTCCTTTATGAGTGTTTAAAATTCTATCCATGCGGCGCCTTTTTTTGAGCTCTCGACGCACTTTTCTATGAACTTAACTCCCTGGATTCCTTCATTTACGCCTGGATAGTCAAGGTCATCTTTAGAGAGCGATTTTCCGACCTTCTTCTTGTTCAAAGCTGTGATAAACGTAGAGTAGATGTTTGCAAAAGCCTCGAAATAGCCTTCAGGGTGGCCGGAAGGAATGCGCGATAAGCTCTGGGCGCGGGGATACATCTTATCCCTGCCGCGGGAGAGAATCTCTTTCGGCTTACCTAGATAGGAAACCCTGGCATAGTTGGGATTTTCCTGCAGCCATTCCAGCGAACCTTTTGTTCCGTAGATTCTGACTCTGAAACCGTTGTCATGTCCTATTGCAATCTGAGAGCTCCAGTAAAGGCCTTTGGCTCCTTGGTCATAATTAACCATTATCGAAGCGTTGTCGTCGAGGACTCTTCCTTTTCCAAAGATATCCAGCCTGGCACAGAGAGACTGGATTTTTAAGCCGGTGAGATAAGAAACCATATTTTCAATATGGCTGCCGATATCGCCGACACAGTTTGATTTTCCTGCCTGCTTGGGGTCGGTTCTCCACACCGATTGTTTTTGTCCGGTCTTTTCAAGAAGTGTGGCCAGCCATTCCTGGGGATATTCGGCGTTGACAAAGCGAAGGTTTCCCAGACTTCCCTTGGCGATAATTTCCCGCAGGTGCTTGACCATCGGATAGCCGGTATAGGCGTAAGTGACGCAGAAAAGCAGGCCTTTTCTGGCGGATAGACGCCTAAGTTCCTCCGCATCACGACTGCTTGTGGTCAAAGGTTTATCGCAGACTACATGAAATCCATTCTGGAGGGCAAGCTTTGCGATGCGAAAATGAGAATTATTGGGTGTAACAATGACGATGAAGTCAGTCTTATCCTTGCGCTTGGCTTCAGCCTCGATCATTTGCTTGTAGGTCCGGTAGAGGCGGTTGCTGTCCAATCCAAGAATTTTGCCTGTGGTTAAAGTATTTTCAAAGCTCTGGGAAAAGCAACCGGCAACAAGCTCTGCCTTGCCGTCCATGGCTATAGCCTTGCGGTGGACATCGCCGATGAAAGCTCCCTGGCCTCCACCGACCATACCGTATTTAAGCTTCGCAATTTTTTTGCCAGATACACGACCTTCAATCATATTCTCACCTCCCATAAAATCGGGACATAATACCAATTATCAAAAATGCGGACAAAATATTGATTATTAAAAATTCTCTTTATTAAAAAATTGGGACATAATACTAATTATTAAGAAAAAAATAAATAATAAAAGGCTCACCGCAAGGATCTAAACGACATCGCGATCTTACAAAATTCCTAAAAAATTACCTCGTTTCCTTCAGTCGCTCGAAACCACAGTTTAATAACATGAATTTCTTTATATTTATATTGCTAAAAGCATCAAAATACAATAGTGTTAACGCGGCTTTTTTTCCAGCTTTGCCTTTATTTTTTCGACGGCCAGCTTGGCTTCGGCCTTGACTTCTTTATCCTTGGTCATGGATTTGGCAAGCCTGAGTGCATCCTTACAGGCAAAACCGGTGAGGATTGAAAGGATTGTTTTTTTCTCCTCAGCCCGTTTGGCAATGGCCAGGGCCTTTTTCAATGTCCGGATAGCATCTTCAGGAGAGAGGTACTCATCCATCTCGACCATTCGCAAATATGCCCTTAATGCCAGAACTTGGTGAACAGGATTTGATGACGTTCGAGCAATCTTAACCAGGTCATCTCGAGGAGTAATGGTCGGCCAATCTGCAAGAGCTCGTACTGCCGCATCATGAGTCTGTTCATTTTCTTCAGCGAGAGCTGTGCGAATAAGAGGAAGAGAGCTATCATCCCCGATCATTCCTAAGACCCGGTAAAGAGCGCAGCGTCCTTTTATATCTTGAACTGAGGGAAGCATTGCCTTTACGGCATCAGCCCTTCCGATCGGGTTGGATATCTTCCTGGCTGTAGCCCAAATCGTACTTTTTATCTCTTCTTGTTCTGTCTCGTCTGTCCTCTCCAGCAGAAGATGGACGAGCCGCGTCAGGTCAGATGGAGCTGCTATTTCTTTTAGAGTCTTTATAGCCTGCAGACGGATTTTGGAATTCGAAGAACCGGCCTTTTCAAACAAGTGTTCTTTGCCGGCATAAATGCGCCGCTCTCCAATACTCATCATTAGCTCATTCTGGATATCTGGATCAGGATCCTTGACGAGGCTCTGTAAAATGACTTGATCGACATCAGAGCCGGGAATGCCCCAAAGGCTGTTGCGAGCCACCGTTTTTTCTTCGCCTTCTGCCTTTGCAGCATGGAAGGTAAGGAGCTCAACTGTAGAAGCATCGCCGAGTGTTTGGAGCGCCTTTAAACCAGCAACTCTGACATCGCTTTCTTCACTTTTTGTGGCCTCGATTGCCGTGGAAAGAATTGCCTTATCCCGGTAATGGGCCATAACAGCAAGCAGTTGAACCTGGTTTTCTGGCGGCAGGTTTGGCAGTAATGCACGCAACTCCTGGATGGTTGATCCATCAAAAATATCCTCTATCATACTGATGGCAGGAGCATATAGCTCCTTTTCTTTGCCGGTGAGCACATCGACGACCAGTTTCCGGGCTGAATTTCCGGATGAGGCAATCATCCCTTTCATGGCAGCCTGGCGAATCGGCGTTGGAAGTTCTAAGGTCAGAAGTCTGGCATAGATATCAGCGCTGGACTTCAAGTCTTTGTTGGCGAGATATTTTTCAGCACATCGTAAGAGGGATGCGGCAACCTCGATCTGAATCTTTCCCTTGGTTTTCTCCAGAGCATTCGATAAAAGCAAAGCTGCATCGGGGTTCGCAATCTGTCCCAGCGCTTTAGTTGCTGATATGCCTATCGACGCGTCAGGATCATAAATCAATTCTCCCAGAATCGGAACACAATCCTGAACTTCTCTTCCGCCCAAAGAAGAAATGATTCCGATTTTAACCTTGCCTTCGCTTTTCCGAAGTCCCTCGATCAAAGCCCTGTCTGCAGAAGCACCGGGAATTTTTTCAAGCGCATAGCGGGCCATATCAGAAGTTTCTTCCCGGAGGAGCATTTCTTCGAGCACAGGAACAGAGACTGATGTCCCGATCATTCTCAACTGGCGGCAAACAGCCATTTTTGCTGCAAGAGTTGCCTTTGACTTTAGAAATTCTGCCAGCCGCTCTTCACAGAGCTGGCTTGACTCAGGCGAATTGCGAATGGCCCAGACGTAATCCCTGAGCTGGGAAAGGATTTCTTCGTTCTGTCCATATTCATAGCTTGCAACTTTTTTTAAAATGGCGTCCAGGGATGAAGGCTGGAAATTCTTCTGGCTTCTCGCCTCATCAGACATTCTCTCGTCCCTGCGCGCCCGGCTGCAAACACTGAGAAAAAGGCAAAGGGGCATCATCACCAAAAGAAATGCTATTATTTTTCTTTTTATCATTTTCTTTCCTCTTTGATGACCTGTCTCAAAATAATCTCGTTTGTCTCTTTCATTGATCGAGCTGCCAGGGGCTGCGATAGGCTCGGCTTAGCAAACGCTCGGCTTCAGGGTCATTGATGATAATTTCTCGAGCCGGGTCAAAACGAATTTTCCGGCCAAGTTCTAAGGCGATAACTCCCAGGTGTCCGACACTGGCTGAGCGGTGAGCCACTTCACAGGGAGTAATGGTCTGCTGGCGGCTCTTTACACAATCCAGGAAATTCTGGTAATGGTCCCTGCTCTTGTAGAGCCGGATTTCTTCGGGCCCGATAAATTCGTTTAAAAGACTTTCTGGCTGAGCCTCGAAGCCGCCGCGATCAACCCAAACCCAGCCGGATTCTCCAATCCATTTGGTTCCGCCCCGAATCTCTTTATATCCTCCGGCTATCACAATCGGAAGGCCATTGGCATATTTTGCGGTTAGATAATAGCGGGTCGGGCTGTTATAGATTCCGCTCCGCGGAAATTCTGCTGTGCCTTCGATCTCGACCGGACCCGTGTAATCAAACCCAAGCCCCCAGTGGGCGATATCCAGATGGTGCCCGATCCAGTCCATAAGCTGGCCTCCGCCGAAGTCCATATTCCAGCGCCAGTTCATGTGGACACGGGCCGTACAATAAGGAACATAGGGCGCAGGCCCGATCCAGAAATCATAATCCAGATATGATGGCGGCGGGCCCAATGTTTCCTGGCCGAATGTGCCAGCAAAATCGTAATGCCCTGAGGGCAACCCGACCTCAACTTTTAAAATTTTGCCGATCCGACCGTTGC
>Ga0315306_10000668_pt1 | contig 16547 bp, 18 predicted proteins | sample TDP1_MG_FD_203803 | JGI IMG/M metagenome (GOLD analysis project Ga0315306, IMG submission 203803) | Freshwater sediment microbial communities from Lake Towuti, South Sulawesi, Indonesia - TDP1 | ecosystem: Environmental > Aquatic > Freshwater > Lake > Sediment | place: Indonesia: South Sulawesi... | reverse complement strand
TTAGAAAGGATGAAGAAAAATAAATTTGTGAGCGTAGGGGAGAGGGGGGTCTAATAGGCGGGCGAAACAGCGTTTGTGGTGGGTGCTGTTTGTTGAATAGGGTTTGTTTTTGGTTCTGTTTGGGAGTCCCGAAATCAGCACCAAAAAAAGGTTTCTGGAGCGTTCTTATGAGTGGTTTCTTGGATGCGCTTTGAGGTATTCGTTTAGTGTCTTCTTTGTTGTGACCCAGTTTCTGTGGAGTTTGAAGGCTCCGAGGCTTCCTTTTCGGGCTAGTAGGCTCAGGTATTCTTGTGTGTAGGGCGTGAGTCTGCTGGCCTCAGCCAAGGTTAGTATTTCTGCTTCTTTTTCAAATGCAAGAAGGTAGATGTCGAGCGACCTCTCGACGCAGTTGGCTGTGAAGTTTGCGAAGGGAGTGAGGTTTCCGTTGTCTGCTTCGCTTAGGGCTCTGAGGTATTTTGGTCTGTCTACCTTGAGGAGGACGGTGAAGGGGTAGCCGTTTTTCATTAGTATGGCGTTTGTTAGGAGTCTTGCGGTTCTGCCGTTTCCGTCTATGAAGGGGTGTATATAGACTAGCTTGTGGTGGAAATAGGCTGCTAGTTCGATTGGTCTTAGTTCATCTGGGTTTTGGTTGAGAGTCTGAAGAAGCTCGTCTATCATCGGTTGTATCTTGCCTGCTGGGGGCGGCATGAATGTTGCGCCTGCGACTCTGACTTGACCAGTTCGGTATTTTCCTGTGTTTTGGTCGTCTATGCCGCGCATGAGGAGCTCGTGTACCTTTAGGATGTCGTCTTGTTTGACTGTGTTTCTGTTTTGGGCGAGTCTTTGGATGTGGTTTATGGCGTCTGGGTGGTTTCTCGCTTCTAGGTGTTCTCTTAGGCTTTTTCCTCGGACGGTTATTCCTTCTCGGATGACGAGTTGGGTTTCTCTGAGTGAGAGTGTGTTGCCCTCGATGGCGTTTGAGTTGTAGGTGAACTCGATCTGGATTTGTTCCCACAGTTTTTTGACGAGTTGAGGTGGCAGTGGGCGAAGACTGTCCAGAGTCTTCTTCTTTGACAGTATTCTCGCGTATGTTTTGGGCTTCAACATCTGCATGGCAATATTCCCACCGTGTCTGCTAATAGTTAACCGATATAAAAGAGTATCGTACAACCAAACTACTTCTACATCCGATACATCCGTTTAGGCTGCCTAAGAGTTCTGAGATTTAAATTGTCCAATGCATTTCTGAAAGTAAAACTTTGTTTCTAATAATTTTTAGGTCAATAGCATACTTTCCAGAACGCCCAATTCTTTCGCTGATTGTGTATTCTCTTTCTTCGGTTGGAACCAGATTAGGTAAATCTTTGAACTGCTCTTTCTCTTTCTTTTTTAGACCCAAATCTTGAATCTTTAAATGCGCATGGAGATTATCTAAAGTTTCCTCTGAAACGTTTCGCATTTTCAATGAAATTCTTATTTTGAAGCCAAAAAGTAGATTGCCAATAATTTTTAGGTCAGCCTCTACTTTCGGAGCATTTCGTTGGATTTCTGCTATTTCCCAACTACCTGGATGGTAGAATGGCGATGGCATGAGCGCAACCCATGGTCTATCCTTTCTTCTGCGATAACCGAGACCAATCATGAACGTTGGAATGAACCCTATACATGACCAAACAAGAAACCCTAACAATACTTCCAATTGTGAGTAACCGTATGCATAGAAACTTATTCCTAGAAATGCGGCTATAATTGTTCCAAATACGGATATTGCTATATGTTTGATTTTTTCTTCTCTTGAAATTCCACTAATTAGTCCGAATGTTATTCCAAGCAATATTCCCGCTAGTGGAAGCATAGTTTCGAGATTGAAAGGGAACATTATCTCAATTCGCTCTACATTATCCTAATTAGTTCTTTTGGTTCTGCTAAAAGTTTTCTGCATTGTTTACATTTAATTATCTACCATTTTTGAATGTGGTCTATAGCCCACTCTGGAAATTCTCTCTCTCCAAGTTCTTGGTTTACTTTCTGACAATAATCTTTGAAGTCTTTAACAAAATAGTTGTATTTCTCTCGGAAATCCTCAAACTCTGTTTCGATACCTTTTACTATTGGCTTTTGTGTTACAGCCTGTATCACTTTTGCAAATTCCTCAATGGCTTTAAGATTTTTCTTATACATTTTCAAGACTAACTCAAAATGCTTCATTATAAGGAAAAGGTCACGAAAAGTCTTGTTCGATTCGTTAAGTTCTCTATCTATTTCATAGAATGAACTCTGTATTTCGTTTTCCGTATGAGTTTGCAATCCATGAACTGACAACCCTCTGTTTATCTCATTTTGGTAGTGAGTTCTCAACTTATCAGATATGCTTCTTATAGAGGAGTTGAATCTTTTGGAATCATCCACAAGGTTTTTGAACCCAAGGAAATACCTTTCTGCAATTGTGTTTCGTCTGTTTTTAAGGTTAAAATTCTTTACTCTTTTGGAAAGGGGTTTAGCAAAAATCATACAAGGCACAGATAGTATAAGCATTATCAAAAAGATTAATGAAAAATCAAACCACCACGATGGAACGTTTCCACTAGCGCTGAGCAAACTCGTGCTAGCCACTAAAATTGCCGCTACATACCCGATAAGTTTTAACCACTCTGCTACGTCTATGCCTTTCTTTTCTTCCTTATTATTTTCAGTCATTTTAATCAAAAATTCTGTAAGGTGAAGACTTTTAAAAGCCTTGTTATGTTTTGAATTATTGAAGTAGAATGACTGTTGTTAAGCCGCCTTCCTTCGACGAGCTCGTTCGATTGTATGGGAGTCGTCAGGCTGCCGTCCAGCACCTCCTGGACTCGGGCTTCAACCCCGAAGAGATCGAGTGGAAGATGGGCGTCCCCTACTACCTCACACGCCTATACATAGCAGGAATTCAACTAACCAATCTCGTTCCCTTCTCCAGCATAGTCAAAACCTACGAACGCCTAGCCGTGCTCAGAAGCAAGAAGGGAAAAGAAACAGAACTCACCAACTTCTTCAAACGAGACGACCTAAACCTCGAAACCAAAACCAGACTCGCCCTCGCAAAACCAACCGAAGAAAACCTGAAGGTAGGACCAGGCATGGTTGAACGCGGCATCAGCCTCGGCACAGGAACAGCCATTCAGAGAGTTAGGCGCCTACTCATCGACTACGGGGAACACGGCGAAGTAGCCTTTCTGCTAAAGAAACCCAAAAAACCAGAATTGACCGTAGGCGAGGTCTACGAAGCCACTCGGCTCTTACCCAGCATCACAAAACTCAACGAACGCGACCTCCACATCTCGAGCCTCCTGCGAGTGGCAACGCCAGAAGAAGCAAAATACATTGTGCGCCTGATTCTGGGCGACCTAAAACTGGGCTACTACCAGCGAACCGTAATTCACGCCGCCTCCAAAGCCTACGGCGTTCCACCCGAGCTGATGGAGACCACATGCGCCATACTAGGCTTGACGGAGGGGATAATGCTCGCACCCGCCGGCGTGCTGAAACTGTCAGAGGTGAAACTGCGTCCAGGGCAGTCCTTGAAGCCCCAGCTCGCTCACCTCTACGAACCAGACAAAGTAGCCTATCCCGCTCGCGCCGAGTACAAGTACGACGGCAGCAGGCTGCAGATTCACAGGTGGGGCACCCAGACTCTGCTCTTCTCTCGACGAGCGGTGGAGAAGTCTCAGACGCTCCCAGAGATAGTTGAGATAGCAGAGAAGTTCAACGCCCACAGCTGCATCGTTGACAGCGAGGTCGTCGCTATAGATGAACAGGGAAACCTTCAGCCGTTTCAGTCTCTACTCGAGCGAACCGTTCCGAGAAAGCTCCCAGAGGAGGAGTTAGAGGAGAGAAAAGAGAAGATTGGAGTGACCATCCGAGCCTTCGACATCCTCTTTCTGAACGGCAACGAACTGACTAGTCTGCCCCTTTCAGAGAGAAGAAAGCACCTGCTCCAGGTGGTTCCAGCCGAACACTTGGCTGAAGGCAGAGACTGCGCAAACGAGATAGAGCTGATGAAATTCTATGAGGAAGCCCTGCACGCGGGGCTAGAGGGAATACTCGTCAAAAACCTCAACTCATTGTATGAAATGGGTGAGCGAACCCACACCTGGCTGAAGCTGAAACCCGAGCGCGACACAATCGACAGCACCATCGTGAAAGCGCTGTATGGAAAGGGCAGGCGAGCTGGATTCTACTCCTCCTTTCTAATGGCGATTCGCGACCCAGTGGAGAAAAAACTGTACACCATTGGGCGCGTCTCCAACCTGTCCGAAGAGGCTATGGAAGAGCTCAGAGACGTGGTGGAGCGAACCCGAACCGGCGACGATGAAGAAGGCGTGTTTGTCAAGCCCTCGGTCGTGGTCGAGGTCACCTACCAAGAGATTCAAGAGACGGACGAGTACACCAGCGGCTACGCGCTCAGGGTGCCAAAAATCGTAAGGTTCAGACCCGACAAGAAGGTCGAAGAAATCGACGACTTGGGAAAACTGCAGAAGCTGTACGAGTTGCAGTACGAGCGCTACCCAGTCAAAACGTTGTAGTTCTGGCTTGGTTTCTCCATCATGTCTTAAGCAATGTCAGGGCGATGAACGCGGCTGTAGTCGTGATGAGAATCAGCCACGGAATGACTGCGACTTCTGACCAAGAAGTGTCAGAAATACGGTTCCGTTGCGTCGATTCGTTTGGCATACACTGAGCGATAAGGTGCAGGCGAGGTTGAGTAATACTGCTTCTTCCTTATTCCAAGGGCGAGCTCAACAAACTCCGTGAGGGCTGTGTTCATGAAGTCTGTCGTGGGTTTTCCCCAGCGTACGCCCGTGCACGATGGGTCAACGTAGACGAACAGTCTTCTTCCTCTGTGGTTGTAGAGGGCTTCGTTCGGTCTGCCGTACCTCGGTTTCTCTGAGATTTTGAACGGCCAGAGCTTGCAAGCCATGGGTTTCATGTGTTGGAGGGCGCAGAGCCATCCGTCGTAGGATTTGCAGAGGAAGAGGCACGTGCCGTCGCTCTTTCGCTTCAGGTAAAATCGGCTTATGCCGGGCGATGTGGCGCCAACCCCGTACTCTCTGACTATGTTCATCCACTCTGGAAAATCTAGGACTACGTCGAAGCCTCGGCAGCATCCGCCGCACGTGATGCAGCTCCAAGATTCCACGTAGTTCCACGGGATTGGCATCATGGCTGATCGTTTGGAATTTTAGTTAGTCAGCGCTTATAAACGTAAATCGTGTGGGAGGGGTAGCCCAGCCTCGGGTTCTCGCAGAAGCTGTCGATTTTCACGGGCTTCCAGCCTAGAATCTCGTAGTCGTGGGACACAACCCTCGCTCCGGGTTTCAGTTCCGACTCGAGTTTCGGCTTGACCTTGTCGTTTGCGCTCGTTGTCAGGTAGAGCGTGACCACGTTGGCCTGCGTCAGATCAACCTTGAACAAGTCGCTCTGGAGGATTTTGACCTGCCCCTCTAAGCCTAGCTCGGAGACTTTGGTTAGGGCTTGTTTCACGAGGTCTTCTCTCATCTCCACGCCGACTGCTCTGGCTCCGAACTCCTGAGCCGCCATGATGACGACTCTGCCGTCTCCGCAGCCGAGGTCGTAGATGATTTCGCCCGGTTTGATTTCTGAGAGGAGCAGCATCTGTTTGACAACTGGGAGGGGTGTGGCGACGAAGGGTGCGATGAACAAGTCTTTGTTTCACCTTGATGTTTCTTTGCCTATCTGTCGCTGTTAGATGCTTATTTTGTTTTCGAATGAGAATTCAAGGAGCGGACTGTCTGTGGCTTGATTTGTGAGAGATTGGGGTTGTTACGCCACGTAGTTTGTGGGTTTCTTGGCTGCAACAGGTCTTCTTGATTCGCCGCACTTCATGCAGCTCTGGGCGCAGAGGTCTAGGTATTTTTCCTCGCTCTCTAGGATGGCTTCTGCGGCTTTGCTGCAGAGTTCGCTCTGTTCTTCGCATCCTGCTTCTTTGCAGAGTTGGGATATGAAGCTGCAGCATTGGTGGGCGTCTTTTGTGTCGAATGCGACTCTGTTTGTGCGGACGAGTAGGCATAGTTCTCTGGCTAGTATGCAGGTTTTGATGTATTTGAATCGGCTGAGGGTCTGTTCTCGGAGTTTTTGTCGGCTGAGCTCCAAGTCTGTTTCTCCTTTTGGGGTTTCGGCGATTGTAGTTGTTTGACTGTGTCTTTTATAGTTTTGGAATCAAGGCTAACGACTAACGATTCATTTTGAATAACATTCTTGCAAAGTTTTTTGCTTTGATGCTTTTTTGGGCTTTTTCTTTTGGCTATCGCATGTCGCGTTTTGTGAGAGAGAAATAAATTTTTGGGCGTGGGGGAGAGGGGGTCTAATAGGCGGGCTGAACTGTTTGTTTCTGTGGTTGTTTTTGTTGAATGGTTAATGATTTGGGCTCTGTTTGGGAGGCGCAAAATCAGCACGAAGAGGCTGCTTCATGTGTCTGTGCGTGTGTGAGACTCTGCCTACCTGGAGAGAGGGGTATGTGAATGATGTTGCAGAGTAACGTCATGCGTACATGTGTGTGCCCAGGTGACCTAAAGTTAAGGCACGGCTATAAGAGCTAGTTCTTTGATTTTCTGTAAGTGCTGGATGTTTCTTGTGACCAGTGAGTAGCCCTTTGTTAGCGTGATTGCGCTTATCATGGCGTCTCTTATCCCTAGTAGTTGTCCTTTGGCTTCGAGCTCAACGTGTATTTGGCCAGCTTTTTCGGCTGATTTTAGATTCATCCTTAGGACGATAAGCCTGTCTAACAGTCTCTTGGTTGCTGCGAGGTTTTGCGCGCGCTTCTTGGATTTGTAGGCGCCGTAGAATAGCTCGAAGGCGTTTATGATTGTTGTTGATAGGAGGTATCCCTTTTTCTCAATTTCATCGATAAAATCTACAACATTTCTAACGTCTCTCAATAGGTCAACGAGTAGGTCGGTGTCTATTACAACTCTGTCACGGGCAGCTGCCATCTCTTCCACGCCTCTGAGAGCGAAGCCTTGATTTCAGCCCACTCTCTGTCTGACATGTCCCACGAACCAGCTAGATCGGTTATCTTGATGCCTTTATCCTTTGTTTTGGAAGTGAGCAGGTGTTGCATAGCTTCGTCTAGGGAGACTGGGCGCTTTAGTTTGACTTGGAGTTCACCTGCGATTTCTGAGAGTTTGGAGTATGTCTGCTTGCTTACCTTCACGGTTTTTAGCTCGGTCATTTCTTCCACTAAGGAGAAAAAGTAGTACGTGGTTTCATTTAAGCTTTCCCTTCTGGAAGTCGCGGTCCCACTCTTCCTCTGTTCCACCCTCCCCACTGAACAATGTTTTCTAGAATGCTGCTTGTTCGGCGGTTGTGGATTCTGCTCACGCGAATCTTCGTTTGAGTGCGTTGCGCTCAGCCTCGATCACGAGCTCATAAAAGTGGTCTGTCAACGTCTTTTCTTCCCAGAGAACCTGCGCCGCGTCGGGTGTCCTCACTCTCCTACCCACTAAGGCTACAGCCGCTGGCTTGCCGTATCTCGCCACGAGCTCTGCTGTCTCTAATGCCTGGTCTCTCAGCTTGTCTTCGCCCTTGGTTAGTTTTTCGCCCCTCTTCTCCGCCAGCGAGCGAACCTGCTCCTCCTCTCTGCCGAGCACACCGAGCGACGGTGAGCCGCACTTGGGGCACGTTGGCTTGTCTGGCAAATCCTTTATACGTATCATTTCGAGGTAGTCCCAGCAGTTCGTGCAGACGAAGGTTCGGACCTCATTGAGCAAGCGTGCCTTTGCCGACTCCACCAAGATGAGTTTCATTCGGTCGCTGGGGATGAGGTCTGTCTTCATGCTGACTCTCTCTATGCCCACTCGTGCGATTGGTGTGGCAACACCGTCGGTTTTCAGCTTTGTGACTTCGATTTCGCCCCTTCGAAGGGTATCTATGACCCTGAGCATTGTTTGAAGGTCCAAGTCTTTCGTGAAAGTTTCCTTCAGCGCCTCCTCGTAGATGGCTGTTCCCTCAAAGCTCTTCATCAGGCTTCTTAGGCTCACTGTGCTGAAGTCCACCCACTTCTTGAGGGCTCCGAACCTCCGAGCCACGTGCGCCATCCTCCGCTTGAAGATGCCAGTCTTCACTGTGGCTCTGGTGAGCAAGTCTTGAATGGTCTCGTGCGGCATCTTCTTCAATTCATTAAACAATACAATGATGCCGTCGGCGTTGGCTGTGCCCATAGTTTGTATGAAGATGCGGTAGGGGTCGTGTTGAACCGCAACCCCGTAGCCCGTCTGCTCCGTCAACACGTGACCAAGCAGCTGAGCCAATGCGCGGTTGGTGAGCGAGCCGAAGTTGGCGTGGATTATGACGAACTCCTCCCAATCCTCAATAACAATTCGCTTGTCCGTAGGCACCAAGCAGTCTCTCCTCACGTGTTCAACGGTCTCCAACAAAGCCCGCATCACCACATCCTTCTCGGCTGGATACCTCTTAGCCAAACGAGCAGCAACTTCCTCAGGCTCAACACCTCGCCTAATCTGTTCTTCAACAAACCCCCTCACCCAGCCCACCTCCTGCGCAACCTCAAAAGGCACGGGAATCTCCTCGCCCACCCAGCTGGGGATAGCGCCCGTCGGGTCGTCAACCGATTTGACATAGAGTTTGTCGCCGTAGACGTTGCTGATTTTCCACGGACTCCCACGGATTATGAACTTGACGCCTGGCTTGCCGTACTCCGCCATGAAGGCTTCGTCCAAAACGCCTATGGCTGAGTCAGACGACTCATCGACGACTAGGTATTGTTTCTCGTCGGGTATCATCGACAAGTTCTCGAAGTAGTATTCGTACAGAGCCTTCGTTCTGCGGGGTTTTATGGCGAGCATGTCCTCGAAGGAGACCCAAGCCAACCGTGGAAACCGCTGGTGCATGTAGGTCAAGACCTTCTGAATGTCCTCCACGGTTAGGTCGGCGTATGGATAAGCCCTCTTGAACATGTCGTAGATCTCGTAGAAGTACCAGCGCTTCTTCTTCATCAACAACCCAATAATCTGGTGGGCTAAGGCGTCATACGGCTTATTTGGTATGTCAACTGGTTCCAACTCTTCCTTATACGCCATGCGAGCGATGGCCATAGCCTCAAGCGTGTCATCCGAATCCATAGTGACTATGAGCCCGTTAGCCATGCGCCCGACGCGGTGTCCACTCCTCCCGACGCGCTGGATCAGCCTCGTCACCTGCCTCGGACTCATGTACTGAATCACCATGTCGATTCTGCCAACGTCGATGCCCAGCTCCAGCGAACTCGTGGCCACAAGCCCCTTCAGAGAACCCTCCTTCAACCCTCTCTCAGCGGCTATCCGCGAAGGCTTGGCTAACGAGCCGTGGTGAATCGAAACAGGGAAGTCTATGTCCCAAACCTTGAACCTGCTGGCCAAAACCTCCGAGATGGCTCGCGTGTTGGTGAACAACAACACCGACTTCTGCTTCTCTATGTACCTGCGAATGACACGAAGCCTAGCAGCAACCTCTGGATGAGTGAACAGCGTGGAGGCGAGCTCCGAATCGTCTGGTGTGGGCTGAGGAAAGAGAATGTTCAGCCTCATCAGCCTCGCGACTGGAACCTTCACTATCTCCACCGGGCGCCCGTTTCCCACAAGAAACTGCGCAACCTTCTCCGGACTACCTATTGTGGCGGACAACCCTATGACCTGAAACTCTCTGCCGGTTATCCACCTCAGTCGCTCTAGGGCTAGCGAGAGCTGGCTGCCTCTTTTACTGTCCGCCATCTCGTGAACCTCGTCAATAATGACCCACCTCACCTGCTGGAGGTGCTGGCGCATCACCCAGCCGGGCATGATCGCCTGCAGGGTTTCAGGCGTGGTGATCAGCATGTCGGGTGGGCTGCGGGACTGCCTCGTTCGTTCGCCCGTCTCTGTGTCTCCATGCCTAACAGCCAGCTTGACGTCGAGGTTGTTGCACCACCACTCCAAACGCTCTAGCAAGTCTCGGTTCAGAGCCCGAAGCGGAGTGATATACAAAATCTTGATTCCGGGCGGTCGCTCAGGCGTCTGAAGAAGCATATTGAGGACAGGTAACACCGCAGCCTCGGTCTTTCCCGTGGCTGTGGGCGAAATGAGGAGAACATTCTTTCCTTCAAGAACCTTGGGTATAGTCTTCTCCTGAGGCTCGGTCGGCGCTGAGAAGCCCTTCTGCTCAATCAACCTACGAATAGGCTTAAGAAGCGTCTCAAAAACGCTTTTCTGATACTCCATTAGCGCCAGCCGACTTTGGAATCAAAAGATAACAGCAGAAGCCCTCAGTAAAAGGGTTTTGGGAAGTCTACACGGTTTATTTGTTCGTGACCGCTAATGAATTGTGTGCACCGCAACCGCATCCAAGAAAGGGCTTATCCTCTATAAACTTCCTTGTGCGAACAAACTCTTAAAAAATCGATTCTTCTGGCAGATTTTTCAACGAAATACAGTATTCTGCAATCAGAACTCAGATCATATCCGTAGCATCCCTGAAGTTCTCCTTTCTTCAGGCGCCCAAGCTGAGTCGGGTCATTGCTGTGCGTTAGCTCGTCTATAGCCTGTTGTGTTTTGAATTTAAGCCATTGTTCTAAATTTTTGAAGCCGTGTTTAAATGAATTTGAAAATTTAATTCTCCATGACATAAAAGACACATTGTCATTTGTTTAGCCATTTTATTGCATCGTCAACTTTGTCAAATTCCCTTGCCTTTCCTTGTTTAATCTCTTCAATACTTCTTTTTACATCAGCGATTTCCAAGGCGCTTAAAGTGTCGGGTGTTCGAAAATTCGAAATCAGAATTTCCCCCTTTCTGACAGGCAGTCTGGGAACGATTGAGGTGGTGGCAGAATGTAAAGGGGATGTTTCAGTTTGACATTCAAGAGTGATATAATTTGAACCTACGTGATTCAAGGATGAAAAACTCATAGTAAATGAAACCTCCTATATCTTGCGCAGTTTTTCCGGGACTTCTGCAATGATAAGCCAATTAAACATTGCGTGGTAAAGAGGTTCTCCATTCGGAAGATAATAGATTTTGCCTTGTTTGTCAATTCCGCGAGAAATCTTCCCAGCCACAAGTTTAATCTTCAAAATTGTTCCGTCTTCTAATTTGTATTCATTCCATTCTTCTTTTAGTGTTTTAAATTCTAAATCCTGAGCTTTAATGGTTTCTCCTTCAGGAGTACGCGCTTCCGTAAATGTTTTCTTGGGCATAGAAATCATCATATTTAGATTAATGTTATACTTAAAGACTTTACTACTCTGCAATAATGCCATAAGCCATTCGCGTATAAGTTTACAGCAGCTGGATAGTTCAAATTAAAGCCTAGAGTTTATCCGAAGCTTGTTCTTCTTCCGTCAAATCCGCGCCTGAAGCGTCCGAACTCGTCTTTGACTTCTCGCAATTGTTGGCTGGTGAAGACTGGGCCGTCTCTGCAGACGCGGAATCTCCCTATTACACAGGTTCCGCAGAGTCCTATGGCGCAGCGCATGAAGCGTTCCAAGCTGGCTTGAAGAGGCGTCTTGTGGCGTTCGGTTAGCGCGAACATCTTGTGCATCATCTGCTCCGGACCGCACGTGTAGACCATGTCAAACTTCTCTTCAGCCAGAAATTGTTCCGCTGGTCTAGTCACTAACCCCTTTCGCCCGTAGATACCGTCCTCTGTGACCGCAACCATGTTGTCCTTCGCTTTCGATAGAGCAGCCTTAACTCTGTCCAAGAAAAGAAGCTGACCACGAGTCTTAGCCCCGAGCAAGAAGGTAATCTCACCGTCTAATTCTGCAATTTTCTCCGCCATAGGAGCCAAGGAAGCCAGTCCTGTTCCTCCTCCAACAATCATAACCTTGCCCTTAGTGAGCGTGAAGGAGTTTCCGAAGGGTCCTCGAATCCCTATGAGATCGCCGACCTTCATCTTGTGAAGAGCCCTGGTCGCAACGCCGACCTTCTCAACAGTTATGGCTGAAGCCTTCTCTGAGTCCATAACTGACAAGGTCATGGGGACTTCGTCTACGCCGGGAATCCAAACCATCACGAACTGTCCGGGTTCAGCCTTGACGCAGAGTTTGTCGTGGAAAGTGAAGGACTTAACTGTGGGTGTTTCGTTTTGGACGCCGAGAATCCTAACCGTTCGCAGGTGGTTAACCGCGGTGAGATAAGCCGACAATTAGAACCCCTTTAGTGCAGTAAACAGTCATATGCGCGTGTCTTTTATTCGGTGTTCAGACATGACGGATAACAAGAGACTTCGATGAGTTAGCCAGCTGACGATTTCTGAGATGTTGAAGCCACGAGATTTCGCCAGCGTCTCAAAGTATTTCATTTCATACTTGCTTATGCGTAGGTTGAGCCGTGTTATCTTCCGTAGAGATGGATTGTCATCTTTCAAGGTTTTCAGCCTTCAAAGTGTATGACAAAACCTTATCTTATGTCTTGTGCACGCATTTGTTGCGCATGTCTCACCTATAGGTTGCGTAAGAATCCAGTTTAGTGCGACATTTTGGACAAACTGTCCTTAAGAAGAAGATTCCAGCAACCCTCTCACAACTACGACAGACAAAGCCACGACAAGTTGGACAATAATTCACGTAATATTTCACATATTTATCCCCGTGTTTTGTGTACTCTTCTTTCCAAGTAAAATTCTCGTACGGGTGCAGCTTGCAAGCTCTTTTGCCGCATGATACACATTTATAAACAGCATATTTCTTGCAAAACTGACAATTCTCTTGGGACGCTATCAAGCAATCTGCACACACATACTTGCCTTGAACGTCGTCCACACATGAATCACAGAAAAATTCCTCTCCGCAGCGTGTGCACTTGAAGCCTTTTCCCGTTTCAATTGGCATTCCGCAATGCAAACAATTTCGGACCAAAATGTCTGTAGCGACTACTCTCCGTGTCTGGTCCACAAAGCGAAAGACTACACCACAATTAGAGCAAACATATTCGTTCGTTTTGCCACGTTGCAAATTGGAAGGTGAGCCGCAACGAGGACATTTCATCTCAACTATAGACATTGAATCACACCCGTGCGCCCGAAAATGTATGACAAAACTCTATCTTATGCCTTTGTGTGATAAGCCGACAATGTCCTTCACGCTCTCGAAACCCTTCCTTCTGAGGTGGAATTCAACGCCCCTCGAAACAGACCTGAACACTCCTAAGCCATGAGTGGCAACGGCTGTTCCGATCTGAACCGCCGAAGCTCCAGCCAGAATAAACTCCACCGCATCCCGCCAAGTGGCGATTCCACCGCAGCCTATCACGGGAACCTTGACAGCCCCGTAAATCTCGTAGACGCACCTAACCGCAATCGGCTTCACCGCTGGACCAGACAATCCGCCTATCTTGTTGGCTAGTATGGGGTGGGTTGTTTCGACATCGATTGCCATGGCGCGCACCGTGTTTATGGCGGTGATTGCGTCTGCACCCGCTTTGACTCCAGCCTCAGCCACTTCAACTATGTTAGAGACGTTTGGAGTCAGCTTGACGATAACAGGCTTTTCAACGGCACTCTTAACCTGCTCAACCACTTCAGCCACGAGGCTTGGGCTCTGACCGATCTCTGACCCTGTTTTCTCCACGTGTGGACAAGACACGTTTAGCTCGATGGCGTCCGCGCCTGCCTTAGCCAAGATGAGCGCGGTTTTGGCAAACTCTTCTGCAGAAAACCCGAACACGCTGGCGATGACCGGAACGCTCATTCCGCTCCTTTTCAGTTCTTTTATCTCCTCTGCGAAGTCTTTGGCGCCCGGGTTTGGCAGCCCGATGGCGTTGAGCAAGCCGCAACTGACTTGAAACACTGTGGGATTTGCATAGCCTAAGCGAGATTTCAAACACACAGACTTGGTGACCACCGCGCCCGCGCCGTTTTCGATTGCCTCACGCAATGACGCCCCGGAAAGCCCGAGGACGCCTGCCGCGAGCATGGTGGGGTTAGGAAGCTTTAATCCTGCGATTTCAACTGTCAATTGATTTGACATGTCTGGGTTTTGTCTCCTCTGCTTGTTGCATTATTTGGTTGGTTCACTGATTATTTAAGTTAGGCTGGATGTATTAGGATTAGAAAGTTTTGCGACGGAGGACTGCGTGTGGCCAAGGCTGTCAGCGTCATAGGATTAGAGAGTTTTCCAATAGTCAGGCAGGGTGATAATCTGGCTGAACTCATCACTTCCACATTGCAGAGGGAAGGCGTCACGTTAAACGACGGTGATGTAGTTGTTGTGGCGCACAAGGTGGTGTCAAAGGCTGAAGGCAGAATAGTGAGGCTAAGAGATGTTAAGCCTTCGGAGAGGGCTGAGGAAACAGCCAAAGTTACGTTCAAAGACCCGAGAATTGTCGAACTCATACTGCAAGAAGCAGAACGCATAGTGAAGGCGTCTCAAGAAATCTTAATTGTTGAAAACAGGCAAGGCTGGGTTTGCATCAACGCCGGAGTGGACAAGTCAAACGTGGAAGGAGAAGACGCCTATGCTCTGTTGCCCACAGACCCAGACGAATCGGCTAAAAGAATTCGTTCGGAAATCAAGAAGCTAACAGGGAAAGATGTAGCCGTAATAATCACGGACACCTACAGTCGCCCGTTCAGGCGCGGTCAGATTGAGTTCGCCATCGGAATCGCCAGCGTCGACCCATTCAGAGATTATCGAGGTCAAAAGGACCTATTCGACTATGTCTTGAAGGTGAAGAACACAGCTGTCGCGGATGAGATAGCCTCCGCAGCCGAGTTGGTTATGGGGCAGGGAAAAGAAGGCGTTCCAGTGGTGGTGATCAAAGGTCTCGGCGGTGTTAGTTGCAGAGAAAACGCCTCGTCCGCAGACTTACTCATCTCAAAAGATGAGGACCTGTTCAAGGGAACTCTTTGACATCCTTCCGTATTATGCGACTGGCGAAGAGACACTGCTCAGCTGAAATCAAAACCGAAGAAGGTTTTACTTTACCAGTGAGCTTCACCGGAGCATTCTTTATCAGAACCACCGGCGTCCGCTCGTTTGATTCTCCCATGATTAAGTGGGCGGCGCTGGCTAAGTCGTCGGCTAAGGCGTGTCTGGTTATTGAAATGGATTTGCCGTAAAGATCATTCTGGGTTCTGCAATCCCTCACGGGTTCAAATCCGGCAATACCTATGGCGATGCCTGTTGTTCCCATGCGAAGAGGCGTGACTCGACTGTCAATTATTAAAACGCCAACGCGTCTGCCAGCCTTCTCAAACAATTCTTTACGAATGTTCTCAGCGCTCTTGTGAGGGTTTTTGGGCCACAATGCAACACAGCCTTCAGGAGCGTTCTTCTGGTCCACACCCGCGTTGGCTACAAAAACACGGTCTTTCAATGTCAGCAACGCTCTCGCAACGCCTCCATAGACCTCATCAGCCTCCTGCAAGACTACTTCCACGAAGCTGGGGTCCAAATCGTGTTTTTTGGCGATTTCCCTCGCTTTCCCTGATGGTTTAACAGAACTCAGCCTCTTTAGGCGGTTTTGAACAGTTGCCACTGCTTTGCTGGAGATCGCTAAGACGTCGCCGTTGTTGATTTTTAAGTTTTGTCTGTTCACTGCTTCTAGAATCACATTGACTATGTCGCTTTGGGGTTGTATTAGCTGGGTGCGTATCGCATAGAGCTGCATTCTTTTTATTTACCTCCAATTTCGTATCCGTAGGCTCTGATCGTCTTAATCATGGGCGTTCCAACGAGAATTGCGACCAAAACAATAATGGACCTTTCAAGAGGGTAAACAAAAGTTAGGAACTGCCATTGGGCTGTGCGCCAGTACTCAACTTGGGAGTGAATGATAGGCCAATACATTAATTCGAACATCAAGCTCCCAGCTATCTGACCTATCAGCGTCGACACAAAGCAGATTATTCCAACGCTGAAACTCAACCTTGTTAAGTCGTCGTTTTTGCGCTTGAAGTTGATGGCTAGAGGTGTCAGAGGCGATGCCAAGACGATTAGTCCAATTAACTGAAACCAGAGATAATACGGATAGAGCCACGCGGGACCAACGACCGGATGAAAAGCCATAGACAAAAACAACACGGCATAAAGAACAAGAGACTGTTTCTGCTTGCCACTGTACAATAAACCAGAACTAAGGGCTGTGAAGGTCCCTGGAACAAAACTGAGGAAACTAAACGCACCAGTTTGCATGATGGACCAGCCTATGAATCCGCCTATCGAAACCGCTGTTGCTCCGAGGTAGGGTCCAAGTATCATTCCGACTAATGGAGCCATTGTAGTCGCCAATGTGATGAACTTGCCGAGTGAGCCAATAATGGGGAAAAGCGAAACAAACGAGAGAACCGCGTATAAAGCGGCGAAACTGCACACCAACGCCAAGTCTTTTGCTCCAAACTGCAAATCGTAACTTCCCTCACCAGCATGTATGAGAATAGATTTATTCGTTTGGTCGGAATAAAGGGTTAGCGAGAACATGAGGGAAAGGCATGGAAGCCACAATTGTCGAGTGTGTCATGGGGGTTCTGGCTTTCGGTGAGAAGAACAAACTGGTTGATTACGCCTTGTTTCCCAAAGACCCGAAGAAAACTGCTGAAA
>Ga0315306_10000666_pt1 | contig 16563 bp, 15 predicted proteins | sample TDP1_MG_FD_203803 | JGI IMG/M metagenome (GOLD analysis project Ga0315306, IMG submission 203803) | Freshwater sediment microbial communities from Lake Towuti, South Sulawesi, Indonesia - TDP1 | ecosystem: Environmental > Aquatic > Freshwater > Lake > Sediment | place: Indonesia: South Sulawesi... | reverse complement strand
AAAGAGAACACGGCGATAAAAAGCATTTACTGACGAAACATGTTATGTGACGATTGATTCTAGTTTGCTTTTTTCTTTAGCTCTCCTAAGCTCTAACGCAATTCTGTCGCCAGTACTCAAGGGACGATTGTACTTAGCATTAGCATACTGCGAACCGAGACCCATGTGAACATTAGTTCCACCGCCATGCCGAACAGCTATATCTTGAGTCTTCGGAACAAAGTCGAATAGAGTTGTGCCCGCTGAGTCGTAAACCCCTTGCAGGACAGCCTCAACCATCGGAAGCTCTTCAAAAGTTATCAGCGTCTGGATGCAATAGGCTCCGATCATGCCCGGGGATTCTAATTTCTGGGTAAGCTCTACAAAGGCGTCAGCGATTGGGTATATTTTTCTCAATAAAGATTCTCTTAGACTAATGAGAGCGTGGGCGGTGACTTCAAAGGTCACCGGATAAGGTGTTTTACTCCAATCCGCGGTAAGTTGATCCCTAGCTAACATCCTTGTGATTCCATCATGAGTGGTTTCCCGTCGCTCATCAATTGAAAGAAATTCGTTTGCCAAACTGAATCGGCTCACGTAACGTTCGATTTCTCCCCAATTTTCCTCAGCGTTGATGGGTGAGTAGAAGAAGTTGAAGTTAGCTGTAACCCCTGGGACATACTCCTCGGCGCGACCCGATTTTAGATCTTCAGCGATAATTTGCCCTCTTTCCAGTTCTTTCTTCACCTCGGTTTCCAAGGCTTCGCCGTTAGGAGCGAAGATGAAACCTCTCTCTAATCGCCTACCGGCATGAGGGACCTTAAGAACTACTGGTCGAAGGACCTTCTCTCGAAATCTTATGCCATCCTCGATTACTTCGTATTTGAACTCTTTGGGATGCGGTATGCCAGCCTGTTCTAAATACCAATAATAATTCTTTTCAACTTCTTCTCGGTTTTCAATTTTCAGAAGTTTTCGTGAGCCGAGAATTGGGACATGAAAGTGGTTCTCGATTTTTGAGCATGCTTCTTCACCGACGTATGTGGCAAATGCGCGGTTAGGTATCTGTATTCCTTCTAACTCTATCAAACCACTTTGGTTTTCAGGCTTCAATATATCTTCGTAACGATCTAAGATCAAAATTGCTTCTTTCCAGGGAGCAGTCTTTCTTCGAAGGATATCTGAGATGTCATCAGCGACAATAAGATCTCGTCTGACGAGAGATGGCAGGTCCTCGACAACCTCGTTAGGGTCTCCGATGCGAGGTTCACGTAAGTAGATGGCAGCCCGTGCCCTCGTGCTATAAACCAAGCCTTTTATTCCGTAATTTCTCAGGCCAGCCATCGCGTCAAGCGCGGAATGAGAACCAGTAACCACTCCAATTGGTTGCCGATATTTTCTCACTAGTTCTTGCATCTCTTCTCTTTCAATCATGTCTCTTGGTCTCCATTGGGCATTACCCGATTCAGATGTGAAGTCTTAATTTTTATCCCTTTCCAGTAAACTATTCAATTTGCAGTACATTTTATGGAAGCTTATCTAAGCGTCCAAGTTCGTCGGCGACATCGCTAAGCCCAAATTTCTTTAAAACGCTTCTCGGTATCCACCCTGTTTTGCTATCCCATCTTCTCAGCTTATAATACTCTTCAAGCATAGGCTCGAGTTCAGCCACCATACCTTTTGCTGGACCATCAGGCATCGGTTCTTTCAAAAAGCGTTCAGGGAGGCAATCATCGCTTCGAGTTAAGTCCTCTCTAATGTTGAAAGCTCGTCTTAAAGTGCAAATTCGCTCCGCAGTCATTCGAATATTTTTGATATCCGCATACTGTTTCATTCCGGTTAATGGAGGTAGAAGCTTTGCTATGTCGTCAAAGTAGTATATGGGAGGCCACATGGTGCCATACTTGCATAAAAGAAGGGAATCAACGATCGCGTACAGATCCTCCATATCTTTGACTAGGAGTCCCTTATGCTGGGTTGAATGCAGATTTTGTAGACCTTGAACGTATTCTTCTCCAAACCTAGTAGCTAAGGTTTGAGTGAAGCCAAGTTCTTCGAGACTACTGAGTGAACGAAGGTGATCAGCCCCCCTGCAGCCAATTGCGTGGGTTAAGGCAACAGATTGCTGTGCTCGCCCGTCTTGACCTGAGATTTCTAAGCCTTTAACATGCATTGCATATCTTTCTGCCCTTTTTCCAATGTGCTTCGCTGCCGCCCTAACCCCGTCGGCTAGTATGTTACCGAAGCCCTCGCGTTTTGCGATGCGATGTATCAGTTCCACTATTCCCATGGAACTTCCCCAGTTTAGGTTAATCCCGGTTTCTCGCCTTGTTACGATTCCATTTGCATAGCATTCCATAGCGAAAGATATCACCTTACCAGTTGAGATTGTATCTAATCCGTATAGATTACACAGAAGGTTTGCATGAATTATCGTCTCGACATCTCCATTAAAGCAGTTAGATCCAAGCGCCATAATTGACTCGTATTCTGGGCCGCCAGTTAGTGTTCCCTCGTAAAGTCCGTTGTTAATGTAGGAGATGTACTTACATTGTATTCCACAAGAGAGGCAAGACTGGCGACCCACTCGATACTGGTCGCGGAGAACATGACCTCCAATAGCTTCCGCATTATCATAGAAACCCGTCAAATGGTTCTTTGTTGGTAGCCGACCAATCTCATTTATGGCAGTTACAAGATTTGGAGTTCCATATTTTCCGAGAGATCCCTCGCATACTCCCCGCCATTCCACAGTAACCTTTCCATATGCCTCTTCCGCAACTTTCAGGAAGCCTTCTGGATCGGCTACTTCCACATCGCCTGATCCCCGAACAGCCACAGCCTTTACATTCTTTGAACCCATCACCGCTCCCATTCCCGACCTTCCAGCTGCATGGTAGAAATCGCAAATTACACTTGCAAACTTAACCTTCCGCTCTCCAGCTTGACCGATACACGCCACTTCGACGGTGTCATCTTTCAATTCGGCGCGAATAGCCTCAGTGGTTTCTCTTGTATCCATGTTCCATAGATGGGTTGCATCCCTTAGCTCTACTGAGCTGTCGTTAATATTCAGATACACTGGGTTTCTAGCACGTCCTTGAAGGATGATCAAATCATAACCAGCATACTTTAACTCTGGCCCCCAGTGCCCGCCACAGTGAGCCTCCCCCCAAATTCCAGTAAGCGGAGATTTCGCGGCTATCACAAACCGACCGGAAGGGGGAAAGAAGGTTCCAGTTAGTGGTCCTGTTGCAAATATTAACCTATTTTCAGGGCCAAGTGGATCAGTTTGTGGTCCAACTTCATCCCATAGAATCCTCGCACAGAACCCAGTTCCTCCAATGTAGAGTTCTGCAAGTTCAATTGGAAGCGGGTTTTTTGTTAGTTTATTTTTTGATAAGTCTACCCGAAGAAGCGTACCTCGGTATCCTTTGTATTTAAACACAGTTAATCCTCCTACTCTGGCTAGGCGAAAGCAAGCTTGATAGCTCCTCTAGCACAAAACCTCACGCAAATCGGGTTTCCGCCGCACAAATCGCATTTGATTGGATACTTGGTCACCGGATCGACAATGACCCCTCTAAATTGACAGGCAGAAATGCAAGCCTCACATTTTGTGCAGCGGTCTAAATCTATCAGTATCGCCCCTGTTTTTTGATTCCGAATAATTGCTTTAGTTGGACAAGCCTGAGCGCATGCAGGTTTTTCACATTGCCTACAAATCGTGGGAACAGCTTTTCCTCTCTTGTAATCCCTTAATACGCAGATCCTGGATCTCCGCGGGTTAAAATGTGTGACGTGATAGAATGAACAGACGAGTTCGCAGACTCTGCACCCGGTGCATTTCTCAGCATCGATCAATAAGGCTTTCCTAGGCATTTCACGATTGCCAGCTTACTGTTTTTGAACTTCGCTTCGCGATTAAAAATATTTTTAACGCAAAAATACAGCAACCGCTTGGTGGAATTTTGATTTATTTATGTAGAAAAATTAATCCACATGGAGCAATTTTTATAGGAAGAAAACAAAGATTCAAATGTGAGGGATAAAAAATGGAAGAAAACTTTTCGATGTGGAAATATACGCTGATGATTGTCCTCTTCGCCTTGAGCACAGCGTTGTACGCAGTCTTCCTTTGGATTTTCACACAGTTTCCCCTGTGGCTTATTCCGGGAGTCACCTCACTTAGACCGGGAAACGCTTTTCCACCGGTGACTAGCTTACTTTGGGGTCCTGCAGCCTCCTGGGGCACAGCCTTCGGAAATCTTATTGGCTATGACATTATGGGTGGCGCGTTAACTATCGGCAGCATCGGCGGTTTCATCGGAAACTTTGTCTATGGACTTCTGCCATACTACACGTACGGTAAGGTTTTCAAAGAAGAACCCCACTGCAAGTCTATTTCAAGCTTGGCAAAGTTTGAGGCTACCACATTTTTGACCTCCTCTGCATGTGGAATGGTCATCAGCCTCTGGACCGAGGCTATAAACTTCGTCCCCTTTGGCCTGTTGTCATTAATCATAACTTTCAACAACTTCATTGCAGGAGCTATAATCGGACCAATTCTTATGGCGCTGTTCTACGATCGAGTTAAAAAGATGGGGTGGCGTTGGACTGACATCATGACAGGATACAGTTACACAGCGACAGAAGTTAATACGAAGACGATAATTGGGTACGGTCTTGTATGGCTAGGTTTCGTAATTGGAAACTTTATTACAATTGGCTATGCCTTAGGAGTCGGGCAACTAAACCCATTTACTGGTGTAGGCAAGTTCATGTTTGGTGGCATAGGAATCGCTAACTCAATTGTAGACACTGGTCTAGTCTTCATCATCATTGGGCTTGTAGGTCTTGCACTTATACCAACAAGGCGGAAGGCATAGAACTCTCCACACCTCCTTTTTATTTTTAAGAAGAAACTGCAACTCTAACCGACTGAGGCTGGAATACCGGAATGTCCGCGATTGAAATTGAAAACCTCTTTATAAAATATCGTGGACAGTCCGACTACGCTCTTCAAGGTGTAAATCTAAGAGTTAAAAAAGGAGAATTTGTAGGCATAATTGGCCCTACTGGCGCGGGGAAGAGCAGTTTTTGTACTACTTTGAATGGGTTAATTCCTAACCTGATTAAGCCAGAGGAGTTCAAAGGCGACGTAACTATCTTTGGGTTAAACACAAAGGAGCATACCGTAGCCGAACTATCCCAACATGTGGGAATCGTATTCCAAGACTTTGAGTCACAATTGTTTTGTACTACCGTGCTTTTGGAAACGTCGTTCGGCCCAGGAAATCTTGGTCTGCCGAGAGAAGAGATTTTGAAGAGAGTAGATGAGAGCCTCAAGTGGACCCGCCTTACAGGATTTGAAAAAAGATATACCTACAGTCTAAGTGGAGGGGAAAAACAACGACTCGCTATTGCCGCTACTCTGTCAATGCACCCAACCATTATAGTCCTTGATGAGGCAACAGCTGACCTAGACCCAGTTGGAAAGCTAGAGATCTATCAAATCGCTAAGCAGTTTAAGGAGCAACAAACAGCTACAATGGTCATAGTTGATCACCACCTAGACCGCTTAGCCGAGATAGCGGACAGGATTGTAGTATTAAACAATGGTCAGATAATTTACGATGGAAAACCGCGCGAGGTTTTTTCGCATGTGGACGAGTTGATTGAAATGGGGTTAAGGCCACCGCAAGTAACGGAATTGTTTTTTAGGTTAGGTATCAAAGATGAGTATCCACTAGATGTGAATGAGGCGATCAACAGATTTCCACAGAATTATAAGGTAACGTCCCCGCCGAAGGCTATATCAGAAAATTTCGAAGCCAGAGCGATTGAAATTAGAAACTTATCGCACACGTATGATGGAGAATTTTGGGCTCTGAAAGACATTAACGTGACTATTGGAAGAGGTGAATTTGTTGGAGTTATTGGCCCAAATGGCTCCGGAAAGACGACTTTTGCTCAGTGCATTAACGGAATAGTCCGACCAACTAAGGGTTCAATCAAGCTTTTCGGTGAAGAAGCAACCATTAAGAGCGTTTCCGAGCTTGGCAAAATCGTCGGTTACGTATTTCAAAATCCAGACTACCAAATTTTTTCGAATACCGTCCGAGAGGAGTTTACCGTAGGACCGAGGAGTTTGGGGCTGTCTTTAGAGGAAGTGAATCAACGGGTTGCCGAGATGTTGAAGACGCTGGGCATCGAAAACCTCGCTAACGAAGATCCATTCTTTCTAAGCAAAGCAAATCGAGAGAGAGTTGCGGTGGGCGCGGTGCTTACCCTAAAACCTGAGATAATTATTCTAGACGAACCGACAACGGGCTTAAGTCCAGGGGAAGTAAAAAAGATGATGGAGCTTGCTAAGTCCCTAAATGAGCAGGGAAAAACCATAGTCGCCATCACCCATGATATGTGGGTTGTAGCACAATACTGCAAGCGAGTGCTTGTTTTGCATAATGGGGAACTCCAATTAGATGGTCCAACCCAGAACGTATTTTCCCAAATAGATTTGTTAAAGAAATTTTATGTTGAACCCCCACAGGTTTGTCGTTTCAGCCAAGCGAAATTCGGTGAAACATTTCTGACCATCGAAGAATTGATGAAACACGTGACTTTGGGTGGTTAACTATGGTCCAGTACACTATGTACATTGAAAAGGACACTTTCGTCCACAGGCTTGATCCTCGCACTAAACTGCTCTGGCTTGTATGCGTTTTTATTTGGTCGATGACGTTTAATCATCCGCTTTGGACCTTAATGATTCTGTTTGTCGTGCTGGTGTTTGGATTTGTGTCAAAAACTTTGGGGAGGTTCAAGTACTTCTGGTATGGATTGCTTTCGCTCTTCCTCATGTGTTCACTGATGTGGCCATTCTTCAAACGAGGATACACTGTACTGATGTATTTTGGTCCCCTGCCATTGTACTATGAATCTGTTTGGTATGGACTAGCCGTGGGCATACGCTTGATAGCAATGGTCTTAGCTGGAATCATCACGTTTGCAACTACGCGCGTCGAAGACCTCCTTGCAGCCTTGTGTAAACTGCGATTTCCATATTCAATGGCATTTGGAGTTTCCACGATCTTTCGGTTTATCCCAACAATGATGGGAGATGGAATGCTGATTATTGCTGCGCAAGAGGCACGCGGTGTTAATTTGAGAGGTGGAAGCATCTGGGAAAAGGCAAAGAATTCAGTTCCAATTATGGCGCCACTTTTAGTAACCACGTTAAGGCGCACTGGAGAGTTAGCCATGGCCGTGGAAGCTAGAGCATTCAGAGCGAAACCAGAGAGAACAGACCTCTACGTACCTCGATTAGAAGCAAAGGATGTAACCGTCATGATCGTGTTAATTGCGTTAACGCTTATTTTCTTATACTTGAGGCTGCAAGGGTATGGTGCCATTTTGCCGAAGGAGATGTGATCTACGAGGAAAGGCATTGGAACTCTCTACGGGCTTCTAACGCTTTCTCTTGCGGCTGTCATAAGCAGTGTTACTAATTTGGAAAATATTCGAAGTAGTTTGATAGTACTCTTTACTGTGCTTACGCAGCCACTGGGGATGGGCTTAACAATTCTGACAACTCTCTTACCATGGATAATTTCTGGCTTAGCCGTTGGCATTAGCTCTAGAAAACCAGTTAACGGTATCTACGCGGGTGTTCTGGCTGGAACATTAGCTGGATTACTGTTAAACTTATTCCTCTTGATTTACTCTGGTCCATATCTGCAAAGCCTCAGCGAATTAGAACAAAATGTAATCTTGACAAGGAATCTCGTTAATGGATTCTTCGTCGGAGTTTTTACTGGGCTAGTGGGTGGCATAGGGGGGCTTATTGGTTCTAAAATTGTCAGGAAAAGGCTAACGCTAGGCGGTCAAGTATCCTTGATTGAAAGCGTCTGTGAACAATGCGGCGTTAGATACAAGTCAACCCCACAGTTTTGCTCTGTATGCGGTGCTAAACTTAAAGTTCCTCAATCTGGTGAAACAAACCGGAAGTAATTGCCCGCATAGTCAAAAAGTTTAAGCATAAAGGACCGTTAAAACGAAATAAACCTTCATTTTTGGAGGAAATTTAATGTCTTCCTGGTTAGATCAGACGCTATCCAACTACAATCCGAGAGACATAACGATCGCAACCATAGGTAGCCACTCGGCATTGCAAATCCTTAGGGGCGCAAAGCAAGAAGGATTAAAGACGTTAGCGTTTTGTGAAAAAGATAAAGCACATTTTTACGAGACCTTCGGAGTCGCCGACAAGATAGTAATTGTGGAAGATTATGGAAGCTTGTTAAAAGAGGAAAACCGAAGACTGCTTCTCGATTATAACGCCATATTCATTCCTAATGGTTCATTTTTAGCTTACATAGGCTCCAAAAGAATTGAAAATGAATTTAAAGTCCCCCTGTTTGGAAACCGCCGTCTTCTGCGTGTTGAAGAGGATCGAGTGCTCGAGCTTAACCTTCTTTCAACAACAGGAGCCGCAATTCCGAAGGAGGTCCGGAGGGAGAGGCTCAAGAATTACAAAGAACCGGTATTCGTAAAATATTCGGGACCCCGAGGAGGGGCAAGCCATTTCTTAGAACGCGGCCTCAGCCTCGTAGGAAAACGAATCGGCAAACCCCGAGAATATCGGATTGAGGAATATGTTATCGGATCCAGATTTTACATTCACTTCTTCCGGTCAATTATTCGAAACCGTGTGGAACTCCTTGGCATGGATGAAAGGAAACTAGCTAATATTGACGGGTTAACGTTTATTCCGGCAAGCCTTCAACCAGACCTGATTCCCACGTACTTGGTTACTGGTAATGATTCGGTGGTAATGCGGGAATCTATAGCACCAAAGGCCCTAGAGTTGGGTGAAAAACTCGTAGAGGCTTCTACAGACTTGGATCCAAAAGGATTAATTGGACCTTACGCGGTCCATGTGAGTGTTGACGATCAACTAAAATTCAAGCTTTTCGGGCTCGCGATGCGAATTGATGGGGGATCCAACAGTTTTGCTGATGGCAGCCCCTATGGGTATGCGCTTTTTGGAGAGCCAATGGGAATGGGCAGACGCGCCGCCCGTGAGATTAGAGAAGCAGCTGAGATAGGCCGCTTAAGGGAAATAGTAACTTAGATTTCAGCAAGGTTCGATAGTGCTAGGTGGTTTTGAGCTTATCGCGTAAGTTACCCATGTCACATTGGGAACTTCATTTGTGATTCGGTTGCTGATCTTCTCCATTAGGTCATGTGGAAGACAAAGCCAATCTGCGGTCATGGCGTCAACTGACTGAACGACGCGGAGTGTAACAATATGACCGAGTTGTCGTTCATCCCCCTTCACTCCAACTGCCTTATCATCACCGACAACTGCGAAAGCTTGCCAAACTGTCTCGTATAACCCGGCTTTTTTCAGTTCTTCCTCAAGGATAGCGCTGGCTTCATGGCAGATGGTTAACTTTTCTTGCGTAATCGCTCCAATGATTCGAACAGCGAGACCAGGCCCAGGGAATGGGTGACGAATGATAATCTCTTCTGGGAGGCCGAGAAGACGGGCTACGTCGCGTACTTCATCCTTGTATAGCCAACGCAGGGGCTCAATTAATTTGAGATCCATCTGTCTAGGTAAGCCAGCGACGTTGTGATGAGTTTTAATTCGCGAAGCGGGACTACCCGCGCTTGCGCTCTCAATTACATCGGGATATAGCGTTCCTTGCGCCAGCCACTCAACTTTACCAAGTTTTCGGGCCTCTTCTTCGAAAACTCGAACAAACTCTTCACCTATGATCAAGCGTTTTTCCTCGGGATCAGCGACACCTTCTAATTTCTTCATGAAACGGGCTTTGGCGTCAACGTAGACGAGGTTCATTTTTAGGTTATCTCTGAAGGTCTTGAGAACTTGTTCAGGTTCATGTTTTCGCATGAAACCGTGATCTACGAAAATGCAGGTTAATTGGTCACCTACTGCTCTGTGAACGAGAGTTGCTGTCGTCGAAGAGTCTACACCACCGCTTAAAGCGCAAATAACCCGGTCATCACCAATTTGCTCCTTGAGCTCAGTAACTGTTTTCTCCACGAAGGCCTCCATCGTCCATGACGGCTCACAACCGCAGATCGTATAAATGAAGCCTTTGAGAATTTCTTTTCCCTGCTCTGTGTTAGCAACTTCTGGATGGAATTGAACCGCATATAATTTCCGTTTCCCATCTCGCATTGCAGCAATAGGTGAGTTGGCAGTGTGCGCAATGGTGCTGAACCCATTCGGGAGTTTAATCACTTTGTCCCCATGGCTCATCCAAACGCTAAGTTTCTGCGGTAACCCTTTGAAGAGGTCAGAATTGTCATCTATAATTAATTGGGCTTTGCCGTATTCACGTTGGTCGGCTTTAGAAACAGCTCCTCCGAGCGTATGTGCCATGAGTTGTAAGCCATAACAAATGCCAAGGACAGGAATACCCAAGTTGAATATTCTGGTATCACAAGTAGGTGCATTCTTAACATATACGCTTGCTGGACCTCCAGAAAGAATGATGCCTTTAGGGTGAAGCCCCATCAGTTCATCTGAGGATGTATTATACGGAAGTAGTTCTGAGTAAACTTTGCACTCCCGAACACGCCTAGCTATAAGATGTGCATATTGAGCCCCAAAATCGAGCACTGCAATGAAGTTACGTTGATTACACGTAGATTCAGCCTTCATACCCGGTTTGCTCCTCATCCGCTGACTTGCCTTAACCGTTGTATTACAAAATCTTGTTCAAGAGAAAGTAAGAATGGCGCGAGACGTGGACCGAGGGGCTTTCCGAAGAAGATTAGGTAAACTGCTTCAAAGATCTTTGTTTTGATTCCAGTTTGGTTTCCTATGTTGAAGATTTCATTTTGAAGTTCTTGTTCATTCCACTCCTTAGAGGCAAAACTTTCAACTAGCAGTTTGATCCCGAGCTTTTGCTTTTCGCTCAGTTTCTGAACGATTTCTTCGCCAACAGTTGGGGTGATAACTACTTTCATTTCAGTGGGAGCATAGTGATCAACCCAGTACTTGGTCCTCTCCAGGGTTTTCTCTAGGGCGTGGATCTCGGTTTGGGTTAATTTGGGTTTGTTGTAGAGTTTTTGGGTAACGTCTATGGCTTTCTTATGAACTCCCTCCATGCCGAGCAGGGGATCTAATTGGGATAAAATTACCGCAAAACGGTATGGAAGCCTGACAGGCAGCGCCTTCGAAGGGTGATTTGGCATACAGAAGGGGTAAATCAACTTGAGATTTCTCTTTTCAATAGAGTTGGACGCCTTTACGTAGTCAAAGTAGATTTGTTCCGCACGTTCAAACTCGTCTATCAACTGAGGAATTCTCTCAGGCTCGAAACTGATGTGTTTCCGTGGATCTTCACGAAGGACCATGTAACGAAGAACTTCTGGGGGAGCGATTGCTAACCATTCGGGCCAAGTGAATGAGATGCCTTTGTGAGTCTTCATCGCGTGAGCTCCAAGGAGGAACCATTCATATGGTACCCGGTATGGTCCTTTCCACCCGAACACTTTTTGACTGATAGCCTCACCAGTGTCGTATGCTCCGCCCTTAACACAGTGATCCTTACCTGCAGGTTCACAGCTTACCTTGAAAATAGCCCATTTCGCAGCCCAGTCGACTCGCCACCTTAATTTCACCCTTCCCTTGCTAACCGACATTTCACCTGAATATCCACAAACTGAACATGTGTACGAAACAGTATCTCGATTAGGGTCATAACCAGTTACTACTGTAGGTTTAAGTAGCCCGCACCGCTCGCAAACGACGAGGCAAGGGTACCATGTTAGCAGATCACGTTGGAAAGTTTCAAGTTGACTTCCAGATAAAGTGGGTTCCATTATGTCCTTGAGGATTTGACGGATAGATTCCACATTTTTTAGGGATACACGGATAGCGTCCTTCATTTCCTTCGTCATGTATAATTTATGCGCCCAGATAACCCTCGGAAAAAGACCGAAGGCGTTGAAAGTGTCGATAAGCTCCTGAGCATAATGTTTACCCCAGTTTTCACAATCGCCATACGGGCATGGAACATCAACCATAGGCTTTCCAATATACTCAGTATGCTTCGTGAAAACCTCTGGAACGCCCGGCGGAAACTTTTTTATTGAATCCAGGTCATCCACGGTGAAAATGAAGTCAGTTTCAACTCCTTTCTCATTTAATAGCTTCTCAAAAACACTACAAAAGACAAGTTCCCGGCTGATCCCTATGTGAATAGGACCACTCGGAGTTTTAGCAGAACTAAGAACAGTAGGTACGTCTCCCCTTTTAACAAGGTCATCTACGACGGTTTCAATCCAGTGCTTGTAGAGAGGTTTAGCTTCACTCAATCAGTTCAACGCCTCTATCTTGTAATCTTGGAACTACTGAAAAATATTTTGTATAATCAATATTTATTGGAAGACCTTTTTAATAACGAAACTATTTCGCTTAGTGTGGGCCCGTCGTCTAGAGAAAAATCCGGAAAATCAGGACTAGGACGCTGGCCTGCGGAGCCGGAGGTCCGGGGTTCGAATCCCCGCGGGCCCGCCACGTCAACGGCGATTTGTACTGTTTGAATTCGATTATGCCATGTGAGACTGACTTATGACTAGAAAGGGACCGTCACGTATGTAACAATAGGAGAGTCTTCGGTTGGAGGTTCAAAGCCTAGCTCTAGCATGATCTTGGAAGTCTCTTCTATTGCGCCTGATACTCGTCCTTTTTCATACTCTAATGCGCGATTATTATACTTCTCCAATTGTGAAATCGATAGTTTTCGAGATTGAATATGATCATCGATGTGAGAAACCTTCTTACGGGAATAGAAGTAGATCTCCCATGATGGGTTTATTAAGGGGCGTGTAATTTCTAAAAAGCTTAATTCTCGTTTAAGAGCTCTGAGTTCCATTTCTTTATGGTGCTTTCCATGAAAGATTACCGTTTCTTCAGGTGGTTTAAAAAGCATATTATGAGCTCTGCAGAATTCTTGATGATCGCCTTCGTGTACTAGAGTTGAGGCAATCCAATAGGGAGGCTCGGTTAGAAGAATGAGTGCGTTGAGGTTCGAATTCAGCATATTTTCGACGGTCTGTAGTCAACTCCAAGGTAAAGCCGAACATGTCTTGGTAATAGGATAAACGATATCCTCCGAGTTGCAGAATTCTGTCAACTTCGGTTTTCGTTTTTTCCCAAAAATCTTTCCACATTTTCTGAATGGCAAAGTTGGTTTCAATACAGCCTAGGTCTTCTAGAAACGCTAATGCTAGAATTAGTCGGTCGTCAACCAATAAAAATCCTCATAGCATGATACATTTCAAATAATAATAAACCTACTGTCCAACATTGAAGACATACCAACCGCACAGCCTTTAAGAAAAAAGGGAGAGTTTGCGGGAGATATCACTACTGTAAAGCTTAAATGTGGTTTCAAGGGACCATAACAGACATTTAAGGCATCTTTTAACTTGCGTTTTTTATAGATGGCCACGTTGTCTTGCTCGTTGAAGGTGTAGTGCTACACCAAAATCTCTTTAATGAATAATTGCTAGGATTAACACGGGATTTCTATGGAGATTCAACCACCAAATAGAGAAATACCCGAGCGCATTCGAGAGCCGGTGGCACATCTGCATAGAGAGGGCTTAGTCGCTCTATATGTCGGAAATTAGCCTGAAGCCGTAAGACTCTTTCAAGAAGAGTACGAGCTAATTTTCAGAAACCAGGATGAAGAAAACAGACCTATCCATAAAGGTACCCCACTCTATAATCGTGGACTAGCACTCCTTGCCCTTGGTCAAGCAGACCAAGTTATTTACAGCATTCTCTTGGCTTATGTTGAAGATACCCTTAATGTCGGGTATGATCTAGAAGATAATGCTGATCGAGCCCCAGCTGCCAATGTTTTAAGAGATGTATTTTATTTAAATTTGCGAATCTTAAGGGAAACAAAGATTCTTGCAGCACAAATCAAAGCCTCTGGTCAGTGGAATATGGCAAGAGATCCTGAACCCATTCTTAAAAAGATAGCTCAAAGATTGAAGTTCGATATAAATAAGTTGTCTGAGCAATGTGAACGAGGAGTTCCACAAGTAGGCGCAATGATACTGGGTTTGCCGCAACCTCGTGAGAGAAGAGTTTTCATAGGGACTAATTATGATGCCAATCCTGGTGTTATTCCACTTGCCAAAGAAGGCGTTATTCGTCGTGGCTACGAACTGGTAATAGTCTTTGAAGCAGGAATTCCATCCAACGCTCCAGATATTCATGATAAATCTTTGATGTTACTGCATACCTGCGGATGGGCTATAATCGACATAACTGCCCCAGGGGGTCAATTCATAGAAGTTGAACGCGCTCGCGATTATGGCGTCAATCTCCTTTTAGTACGTCAAGCGTTAGACCCTTCTCATCCACCTCAAGTGTCGGCTATGGTATCAACCATCGGATGGCATATTAAATACTACAGAGACCCGCGTGAAATAATAAAAATAGTCGCCGAGTTCTTGCCTTGATATGCGTGAGCTCTACAGTGCAGTTCGCAACGGCCATGAACCCATTGTAACTAAGCTACAATTGGACAGATGATTGTTTTTGTTTTAATCGGCTTGTTGTTTCCTCTCTGATGCGAGTTAAGTTTACACTATATAGAATATCCTTTATTTTCTCCCCGGGTACTATTGCTGCTATCCCAATATTCTCATTAAACTGTAGAAATAATCTCTGCGTCTCTTGAATTTCAAGTAATTGCCTCTGAGAGAAATATCCTTTCATTAGACCCAGCAAGAATAATCTTTCACCACCCACCCTAATTACGCCTGGTTCTCTAGTGGGACCGAACCTGAGGAAGACAGGGGAACCGCTATTACCGGGGAATGTCTGGCATTCTGCGAAATACAACTCTTGAGGGCCTTCTCCTTGGACTTCAATGACCTCATCAGTCAATAAGGCGATCCGTCCATATCTAACAACTGGGTAGTTTCGCTTTGTCCTGTAAAATTGCGGAAGAAGGCCGGTGAAGAATATTTCATCACCTTCAGCCACTTTTTCCTTTGCAATTATATCCCTTGTCGCAAGCACCTCGGGTCCGATGCACTTGAATTGTATCAATTCAGGATTGGGTGCGAAGGGAAGAACAGCAACATCTACAGAGGGATCAGAGTGGACAAACCATAACAGATTGCCTTGATCATCCTTGACTTGAACAGGTTGATAAAGAGTACCAAGTTGATTTGACGAGGGGTCATAGTTCCTCAAGTTCAATCGAAGGAAGACCTGCGTCTCGTCCATTATCACATGTTTCGCCGTTACAAAATAGATGAAGTGGGTATTCTCCTGAGCAATCCCCATAAAAAATCCTGTGCCAATGGGTTCTAGCTCCTGCCTTTGGTGAAAAATGAAGGCGACGGTCTGCTTGATATCCTCGGAGATTACGGAGGCCATAGGCTAGCCACCCAATGCGGTAAACCTTCTTGAATTTCGTCACCCCTCCTAACTAACCTTTTCTAAGATGAGATATTTCCTCCTCCTTCTCCTCTTGACCCCTCGCGGTCTAGATATAATTGCTCTAGAAGAATTGCGTCAAGAGCGAAGCCAAGACTTAATTCTAGAACTTGAAACCCTTGAGGAACCGCATAAGAGACGATAGGCACAAACTTTCTAGATGCTAACTACTATCACCAAGTGACTCATCTTTACAAATTTTGATATTTCTATTTCCAGATAAAAATATTTTAATAGTAGAGGACTATTCTAGTTTTCCAATCTACATCAGGAGATATAAATATGATTATGCCTTGGCTAAGTATTCTCGACTGCCAAAACATCATTACACTTTTCATGAAACCGCAACTAATAGATGACAAGCAATTAGATGACTACACGATTGTTGTGCCCTTGTTTTCTTCTCCTAAGTTTCTTGGTTCAGATACTCTAGCTTATCTTGAAAAATACAAGGATAAGGTTATGATTGTTACATCGAAAGATGAAACAGAAAGTTTCATGGATGAAATTAGAAAACTGGGTTTCAGGGTTGAAGCCAGTACAGATAATCATTTAAAGGTTAGCCGTGTGTTAATTCCTGCATTGCGTAAGACTGCTCTACAAAATGTTACTACGAAATACATAGCATATTTAGATGCTGATAGCATACCAAACGAAAATTTTGGAAAAGTTTGCTCGATCTTAGACAGATTTGGGTTCGATTTAGCATCGGTTAAAATAGTTCCAAAGGAGGATGGATTACTGGCGAAATTGCAGAAAGTTGAGTATGAGATCTCAATGCTTTCGCGGTATTATAGACCTTGGTTGACAAGTGGAGCCTCTATTGTAGCTAGAACGGATACGATGAAAGAGATTATGCAAAGTCATAGTCTTTTTCCGTATGCTGAAGATGTAGAAATAGGAATCTTAGCTAAGAAGTTGGGAAAGAAGACATGTCATGTTGGAAACTTTGAGGTTAAGACAAGTGTACCTACACGATTGGAACCTTGGCTGAGGCAACGTATGCGTTGGTGGTCAGGCATGTATGCATTATTCGTAAGTCCAGAGAATATTACGTTATCACCGCTATTCTA